>JACCDV010138564.1_pt1 | contig 33911 bp, 27 predicted proteins | sample 7446131 | NCBI WGS metagenome assembly JACCDV01 (sample SAMN15323448, study PRJNA562643) | freshwater metagenome | isolation source: river surface water | place: USA:Blue River Watershed | collected 2017-08-17
AATAATATAGTTCTTCATTTTGTATATCATTTTGTATATCATTTTGTGTGTTATTTTGTGTGTTGTTTAATGTATTATTTAATGTGTTGTTTGATGTATTATTTATTATATTATTTGATGTGTCATCTAGTGTATCAATACGTTTTAATTTATTTAAATTAATTTTATTTTCTTCTTTCAATAAATTACTATGTAAATTTTGACAATTTTGTAATTGTTCATTTAATTTTTTATTTTGTTCTAGTAATATTTTATTTTGTTCTTTAGTGTTGTTTAAATTTGTAATATTACTATTATTTGATGTATTACATAATAGTAATTCATTTTTCAATTCACTTATTTTAGTTTCTAATCCAGTGTTGATATTTAATAATTGAATATAATCAGATTTTGATTTATCTAATGCATTATTTAAATTATCAATTTTAGATTGTAATGATTTTTTATCAGATTCTAAATCTAAAATAGTTTTATTTAATTTTTTTATTTGTTCAAGTAATTCTTTTTCTTTTAAACTAAAAGTCGATTTAGCTTTTGATAATTCAGATTGTAGTTTGGATACCATGTCTTGATCTTTTAAATATTGTTCTTTTGCCTTATTTAATATATCTTGTAATACTACGATTTTATGTTCATTTTCATTTTTAAAATTTATGACATATGACATTAAAGTTTTAAATTTTTTATCATATTCAAATATTTGATTTTTAATATTATCAATAACTTTAATATCACCATAAACAGTTTCTACACTATTTTGTCTTATTGTATTTATAATTTTTTTTAACTCTCTTATTTGATATTCTTTTTTTGTAATATTTTTAACTAAATTTTCATTATCATGTTTTAATACTTTTGAATATTCTATATTTTTTTGCAATAATTCAAAACATTTTTGTACTTTATGTCTATTTTCTAGTTCTATTTTTTTATAATTATCATTTCTACGTTTTAAATAGTTCATAATTTTATATTTGTAATTTAAAATATTTTTCATTTCAATACCTTGTTCTTTGTTTAAATGTAATAAATTTTTTACACTATTTAATATAGATTTATTATTTATATTAAAATGTGGAATTTTTGACATATTAAATTTACTTTTTTTAGTTATATTATTATCTGTGGGTCCTAATTCATAATTATTATCAGTTGGTGATTCTGGATTAATATTATCAGTTGTAGGACCTATAATAATATCACCATCTTCAGATTTTGAGACAATATTATCAATTACAGGTCCTGAAACATTATCAGTATATCCAGAATGATTTAATTTATTTAATAGATTTAATATATTAAACTTAAATTTATAGTTCTTATTATTTAATTTTTCTAATTCTTTAATTTTTTCTTTTTGTTGTTGATTTTCATTGGTTAATGTTTCAATTTTATCTTCAAAATTTTTTTTAAATTCAATATAAGTTTTATCTTCATCTTCAAAAGCTTTTAATGCAATTTTTAAATTATTTAATTCTGCATTATATTTTGATTTATCTAAATTTAAAATTTTATTAGTTTCTATTAATTCGTTAGCAATTTTTTCAGATTCTCTTCTTAATTTTTCACATGTATTAATTTTATCTAATTTATTATCATAATACATTTGCTTAACAGATGATGCTAATTTATACATTCTTGATAATTTTGAATTTTTGTTAGAATCGTTTGAATTTGCTGTTTCATTAATATCTTTTTGTATTTGTAATTCATTAGTTAATTCATTTATTTTTTCATTTTTACTTTTTATATCATCAATATATGATTGCATTAAATCATTATCTTCATTTATAAATTTATTGAATTTTTGTGCAAAATCATTTTCAAGTGCCATTTTAGCTATAAATTTATTTAATATATCAACATTTTTAGTTGATGTTATTAAATCTTGTATATTAAACAAAAAGCTTTTAGCAGATTCGGATAATATAATTTCTGTTGGTTTTACACCGGTATTTACCATATCTTCAACAGCTCCATGTTTTATAACTTTAGCTATATATTCTAATGGATTATATTCTTTTTGTAACATAATACTATTTGTAGTTGGATTATTTGAAGTCATATCATTTAAAGTTTTATTGTTGATATGTGTAAAACTTTGATTTTTTAATGGTTTTTTCGATTCTTCAACTAGTTTTGATAATTCAAATAATAATACTGTTGGATCTATTTTATTATTATTATAATTTGCAAATAAAGACATAATTCTTTCAGAATTATCTTCATTTATATCAATTTTTGTTAATAATTCTACAATTTTATTAAATCCGTCAACTTGATTAGATATTTCAGTTTTTAATGTTTCATTTTCTAAAATTATTTTATCACATTCTTTTTTATCAATACTATATTTACCTTCATTTTCAGTTAATTTTTTTTTAAAATTTTCATTATTTGTCATTATTTCTTGTTGTAGAGATTTTACATTTTCTTGTAAAGCTTGTAATTCTTCTTTTAATTTTGTATTTTCATTGCTAATTTCTATACTATGTAACTGTATCCCTTCTATAGAATTTTGAGGAATACCAAAACCGCTTGTTATTATGTTGATTTGTTCTAAATTTGATTGTATTTGATTATTTAATGAATTTATTATCTCATCTTTTTCCGTTAATTGTTGACTCAGTGAATCTATGTGGTTTTTAAGAGATGCATTCGAATCAATTTGTGTACCAGATGTTAATTCTTGTATTTGTGATGTTAACATTTCCTTTTCACGTTTTAATTCTTCTAATTCTTGAATACTACTAAGACAATTATTTAATTCAGTATTACACGTTTTTAATTCATTTGATTTACTTAATGAATTTTTAATAGATCCAGTAAATAATTTAGTAAATAAATTTGATTTACCATGTTTTTTATTTAATAAACTATTTTTTGGATCTTCATCTTCATTTGTAGTTTCATCATTAGTTTCAGTTTCAGCTCCAACATCATCCTCAACTTTAGCTGGTTGATTATGTATTTCGTTATTCATTTTATCTATTAATGATTGTTTTAATATATTATATTCTTCATTATGTGTTTTTATTAAATTTTCATATTCAGTTTGTAAATTTTGAGCTTTTTGTTTTAATTGTAGTTCACCTTGTTCTAAATTATATTCTCTTTGCTTTAAATTTGTATTTATAGTATCTTCAGAAATTGATTGTGCATGTTTAGATTTTTTTAATGTTTCCAATTCTTCTTCTAAAACATTAATTTTATTTTTGTGTATATTATTAAGATTATCTATAGCAGATTTATGTTCAGATTTTAAACGTTCTATACTTTGTCCATGAATACGTTTTATTTCATCAATCTCATCATTTTTTTTATCTTCAATCTTTTTAATCTCTTTTTCAATTGTTTTAATATATTCTTTTTTATTATCGTCTAATTTCTTTTCATGTTCTTCGACTATTCTTTGTAAAACCATGTTGTTATTATTTGTTATTTCTCTAATTTCATTTTCTATATAATCATCTCTATTTTTTATAGTATAATTTAATTTTTGATTAACACTTTCTAATTGTCGAGATAATGATGTTATTTGTTCATTTTGATTTTCTTTAAAAGAATTATTTTCAGTTTCCAAAGTTGTATTATTTTGAGTTAATGATTGTATTTGTTCTTCTAAAAAAGTTTTTTCACCTTGTAATTTTTCAATTTTACTATCATATTCTTTTTGAATAATATCTTTAGCATTTGTCAATTCTATATCATATTCTGTTTTTTTCTGTTCAACAAATTCTTTTAATGCATTTTTATTTAACTCTTTAAATGTTTCTATTTTTGCATCATATGATTCTTTTAAAGATTTCATAAATAATTCATTTGAATCGGATATCGATTTTATTTTTTTATTATAATTATAATTTAGATCTTCATAATTTGAAATATTAGTATTTTGTAAATTACTTAAATCTTTATCATAATTTGTTTTTATTTCTTTTAATTTTTCTATTTTTTTATTTATTACATTACGATCTTTAATTTTTGACATTTCTAATTCATTTACCATTTCATTAATATTGTTTTCTAACATTCTTCTTAAATTATCTTTTTCTTTTTGCATTTTTTTATATTCTTCTTCCAATTGTAGTTTTATAGAATCTTTATCATTTATTGAATTTTTTGTTAAAGTATTTAATCTATCTTCCAACACTCTCATTTGTTTTATTTTTTCACCATTTTCTGTTGAAAGATTTTTACGTATATTATTACATTCTTCTAAATCTTTTTTTAATTTTATATATTGGTCTAATTCACTCTGTAAAGTTGATAATTTTGCAGTCAATTCTTCAACTTCTTTATTTTTTTGTAATAAAGTATCATTACATGTTTTAAATGATGACATATTGCTTGAATTGGTATTAATCAATAATTGATATCTCCCAATAATCTTTTTAACAATCACTGATAAATTTGTAATTAATTCATTAAAATTATTAGAATTAATATAATTATACATTTCTTTTCCATATGGATTATTTTTTAATGGATTTTCTTTAAATATATCAACATTAGTTAAATCTATAGTTGCATTTTTTACTTTATCTATTAAACTATTATTATATTGTTGGATTATATTTGGCACATAATTTATATTTAAATTTGTTTCATTTTTTTCAATTTTTTTAAATAAAGGATCGCTTTTATCAATATTTTGTAAAATTGATTTTATAATATTTTTATAAATGACATTAATATAATTATTTATACTTAATTTTTCTTTATTTATATCATTCATTTTTAAATATTCATAATAAATATCGTTAAGATCTTTACTTGTTTCATGATCATTTATAATAGTATGAATAACATTTAATACTTTTGAAGTTTCATTTTTGTTATCATTTCTATTACCATTAATTTTATTCTGTAATGTTAAAATCTCAGTACCTAAATCAAATATCTTGTTTTTTAATCTTTCCTTTTCATCGATATTCATTTCTAAAAAATATTTATATAAGTTTTCAAATATATCTAAAAGTATTACTGAATATTTAATATTTACAATTTTACTTTTTATAACATTCATTGCAATATCAACATTAGTAATATCTTTTTGTTTATTAGGTTCTATTTCTTTTGCAAAAGAAATAATTTGTTTATTTCTAGATACACGATCATTCTTTGATTTGTTTGAATCTTGTGTAGTATCTGAGTTTATTGAACTTGAAGAAGAATTTTTAGATAATGACCTATGTTTTCCTATTTCTTGTATTTGTTCTTTATATAAACCTTCATAAAGTTTTAATTGTTCATATTTATCTAATACTGGTGTCAATAATTCAATGATTAAATTATTTATATTATTTTTATTAGTATCATCAAATGTACTATCTTGAATATTTATAATTTTTTTAATATTAATATTATTGTCAATATTATTGATATTGACAATATTTAAATCTAAATATAATTTTTTAATAGTTTCTAATAATATATTCTTAATAATAACATTATAACTATTACAATTAGTTAACTCAGTTTGTAATATCGTAATATCTGTTTTTAACTCTTCAATATTTTCAATATTTGTTCCACCAATACCAATTTTTGATTGATTGACTTGATTGGATTGATTAGGTGTTATTTTATTATTTACATTTGCATTATGTTTTTGTCCAATATATAATAAACCTGGTAATATTAAACTATTAGAATCAATATAATTTGTTTTATTTTTATATTTACATAATATATAAAATAAAACTAAAATTATACATACTATGATAATTATTATATATGGTATATAATAACTAATATTGTGTATTTCTTCCATAATTTACAAAAATTATATATTATATAAAATATTATAACTTAAAAAAAATAATGTTATATATTTATGCTTCAACAAATAATGATGATTCGAATACATCATTATAATTATTTTTAGATTCATCCATCTCGTGTTCAACATCTTTATCATTTTCTAATAATGTATCAGTTTCAGATGTATAACCCTTTCTTAATAATATACGAATTTCACCATAATTATAATTAGTTAATAATTCATCAAACTCTAAAATTTTTGCAAAAATTTCTTTAATTTTATCATATATTAATTTATTATTTTTATATGATGATAATGAATCTAAAACTATTTCAAATAAAACATTTAATAATATATTTACAACGTCATCATTATTATTTGAATTTAAGTAATCTTCATATTTTTTTAATATATTTATATTCAATTTATATGTTTTTGTCAAAATATTTAATTGTATAATAAACCAGTAGATGTAATTTTTTAATTTAAATATTCTAGATATTCCATTTACTGGTTTTATATTTAATGATTTCACATTATAATCTAATTTTTCAATAACACCTAACATATTTAAATATATAATATCAATATTTATAATATCTGATAATTTTTTAATATTTTCACCATTAAGACTAATATTTTCCAATTTAGATTTAACATTAGTCTTAATGTTTTTCTTATTATTAAATAAGTTATTTAAATTATTTTGTTTATTTTTTTTAATATTTATAATATTTTTTATAAATACATTTTTATATTCTTTATAATATTCTTCATCTCTATTTTTTAATTTTTCTATTGTTATCTTACATTTTGTACATTTTGAATTTTGAAATTCATGACTATTAATTATTGGACATTTAAATGCATAAATTTCAAAAAATAAATTAAAATTTTCTTTTTCATAATTATATGTAATATTAATATGTTCATCATCTAAATTTTTTAAAAAATTTGTAAATTTATATACATTTTTATAATACGGCATTAAAGGAATTTTTTTATATGTATTTACAGATTCTAATTTTTGATACTCTAATAACATATTTTCGATTCTTTCATATGTTTTATATAAATTATGAATTAATTCACTATTTTTATTATTTTCACCATTTTTATTATTATTAATTATATCTAAATTTTTTAATTTATATAAGAATAATGTAATAGCATTTTTTTTATATTCTTTCAAATTATTTATTTTAGAACTGAATGGTTGTAATGATAAATCTTTTAAAGCAATATCATTATCTAAATTAGTTTCAAAAAATTCTGCAATATTTAATTTTTTATTACAATAAATATTATTATAATATACTATTAAATTATAATATGGGTTTTGTAATATATTAAACGATAATATATTATTATTTTCATTATCAAATTGTAACATATTTGATGATAAATTTTTATAGTATAACAACATCAGATTTTTTATATCTACATTATTTAATCTTAAAAATTTAATCATTTTTGTGTTTGATTTTATAAATATTGTTAATGCAATATTTAATAAATTTTTAATATCAAAATCATTATTTTTTTTCTTTTCATCAATAAAATTAATAGCTTTAGTTTTTGTACTTATAATTATTAAACTTATAAAAATATATAATTTAATATGAAACAACACTCTTATTTTTTGCTTATCTTCAGTTTCATCTTTATATTTTGAAATTTTAGAATTTAATTCTAAAATATAATTTTTTATCATATTAAAAATTGAACCAACTATTATTTTAGTCGATATATTTGAAACTCTTATATTAACATATGATTTTACAATTATATTAATTTGTTTATAAATATTTTTCATTAATTCTTCTTCTAAATATTCTCCACTATTATAACTTAATCCAGAATTTACCAAAGATAATATACTTTCATCATTAATACTATTACCTATTAAAGATCCACATAATTTACAATAAATGTAATTATTATTAGTTGTTAAATCTGTAGAAAATTCAGCTATTATTTCTTTATTTGCTTTATAAACATCACCATTATTATTAATTAACTTATTAATTTTAGTTAATATATGTTTACAAAAAATAGTTTGATCGCATATATTACAACAAACCTGATCATTTTTATAATTGACATTATCTAAATTTACATCATTAAAATGAATACTTATATCATTAATAATATCATTTATGTTATCATTATTTGTAGTATTAACCGTAATGTCGTTTATATTATCATTTATATTATCATTTATATTATTTATATAACTATTTGTAGTATTTTTATTTAATTGTAATTTATTTTTTAAATTATTAATACTATTATTTAATTGTTTATTTTTCAATAATGATAAATTACCACCATAAAAATTTGACCCAATTTTTATATTATCAGTAATATTTAAAAGATAATATTTTTGTAAATTATTCCACAATTTTATAAATATTTTATTATCCATATTAAATAAACTATTTGATTCAACTAATCTTAAATAAGTATTTAAATCATTTAATATTGTATTATGTTCACAATTAATTGTTTTTTTCAAAATATATTTTTGATATTCTTTATCAATAATTATTTTTTGAGATTTTGTTAAATTTTTATATTCTATATTATCTAAACCCAATAATTCTTTTATTAATGTTTTTTGAATATTTTTTAATAATTTATCTTCTAATATCATTTTTTTATTTAAAAAAGATTGTTCATTAAAACGTTCATTTTCTTTAAAAAAATCAATATAATAATCTATTGGAACGTTATAAAAAAGTAATTGATCAATAATATGTTGTAAATTTTGATAATAAAAAGAATTTAATATTGATAATTTAAAATTTTTAGTTATTTTCTGTATTAAAAAATTATTGTATAAATCGATAATATCATCAACTTTTTTTTGATTATTTTTATATTGAACAATTGTATGTTCAAAGTTATATAAAGCTTTATCAGAATAATTTTGCTTTATTTTTTTATTATTTTCATTTAAAACATGTTTTAAATAATTCTTATTATTGTAAAAATCATCATTTAAAGATTTATATAATATATAATTTAATGTATATTTTTTTATATCATTTTTTAATTGTGTATTCATATAATCAATTAAAAAGTATTGAATTTTCTTATTGTTATTATGTGTTATTTTTTTTACATGTCTTATTAAATTAGGATATATATTTTGTGTAGTTGTATTGACAAATGCATAACAATATATATTTTCATTATTACATATTGAACTTTTTATAATATATTGATTTACTAATAAAAAATTGCTTTTATTAATATTGGATTTTACAATATTATCTTTTGTATTAAAATTATTATTTGTGAATACAATTTTAGTATATTTTAACATATTTTTTAAAAGTAATGATAAAATTTCAGGTATTTTATCATTACTTTCATTTTCTATTTCTTTTAATTCATTTTCAATTAATCCATCTAAAATATATTTTGGTAAAATTTCTTTAAAATCATAATACTCAAGATATACTTTATTTAAATATTCAGACATTATATATTTATACTGTTATTTAAATTTAATAATATATAAATATTATTAGTATATAAAATTTATAACTACAATGAATAATAATAGTAATCAAAATTATTATAATGAAGATAAATTAGAATTAGCAACAAGATGTGAAGATGATTTTAATTTATTATCTACTATTTTTACAGATATTGTTTATAATACTATTTATGATATTGCATTATCTAAAGGTGAAATTGCTAGTAATATTCGATTAGAAGATCTTTACATATCAAGTTTAAATCAATTTGGTAATGAAGTTAAAAAACATTCCATTTTTAAAAAATTAATGATTCAATTTATGAATGCAACTTATGTCCACACTGATTATAAGAATGTTAGTTATGAGTCTTCTATTTATCGTTTATTTAATCATTTTATTATACAAAATAATTCAGCTTATGATTTTAACGATCAAGTTAAATTTTTAAATACAATATTTTTTAATACATATTCTAAGTTTGTTAAAAAAATAATAAAAAATTATGTAAAAATAATTTTATTTGATAGACAAAATATTGAATATCATCAAAAATTACAAAAAGTGTATTATGATATATTAATTAATGAAAAAAAAATCTTTTATTCACCAGCACCAACACAATATAATGAAGAAATTAATATGATACAACTTATAAATGATTTTTCATTATTAAAAGAAAAATATATTAAACAAAATGCTGAGTTAAAAAAATGTCATAATGAACTTAAAATTTTATCTGATAATAAAGAAAATGATGAAAAAAATGAATATATAATTAATAAATTAAAAAATGATAATGATAACTATAAAAAACATATAGAAATGTTACATAATAAAATTAAACAATATGATACGGCGTTAAAAAATAAAATCAATGAACTAGAATTATTAAAAAAAAATATCAATAAACCATTAATTTCAAAAAATAAAACATTATCTACAAAAAATAAAACATCAACAAAAAGTAGAAGTAAAAATATTCTATTAAATAATAGTAATGAAAATAGTGATAATGATAATGCCGATGATAATGATGATAATACCGATAATACTGATAGTAATACTAATACAAATTTTAGTAATAAATATGATGCTATCGTAGGTAATATTATAGAATTAAAAAATAATAATACAAATACAAACAATAATACAAACAATAATTTAAACAATAATTTAAATAACGATTTAAATAACGATTTAAATAACAGTATAAACGATGATTTAAATGATAGTATAAATGAAAATATTAATATGGGTAAATTAAATATGTCTGTAGATACAAATAATTTAAATTCAGATATAAATTTAGATATTACAACAAATACAAATGATACAATTTTTAATATTAAATATGATGAAAATAAAAAAAATAATAAATTAGATAAAAATAATTTATTAAATAATAATATTTTAATTGATGACAGTGATGTATCTGATAGTGATGATGATAGTGTATTTCTATTTTCAAATTAAATATTTTGAATTTCAGACATTGCTTCATCAATATTATTTTTTTGTTGGTAATTTTCAGATGGTACTGTACCAGATCTTGATGTTGCATAATAAAACATTCCTGGAATGATGGCTGCTGCAATTTTTAACATTGGGCTTGTACTTTGTCTATTAAAAATTTCACCAGATATTTGCTCTGCTTCAATATTTAAATCTTTTAATTGATATTGTACGACTTTTGTATAACCAACTAAATTTGGTTTAATTCCAAAATAAGATTTTTTACCATCACACATTTTTTCTAATAAAGATGTTCCAATTTTTACAATGTTATTTGTAAAATTAATATTTAAATCTCTATTATTTTTTACTTGTAATAATTTATAAGTATATTTAATTTCTTGTAAATTAGATTCATAATTAATAATTGGTACATTATCAATATTAATTTGTTTTTTAACTAAAATTTTTTTTATTTCATCAATTTTATCCATTAATAATATCTTTTCATCGTCTATTTCTTCTTCATATGTTTTGGATATTGTATTATCGTTGGTGCCGTCATCTAATGTACTATTTATATAACTTTTTACAATATCATCATTTGATTGTTGTGTAAATGTTACATTAGGTTTTTTTTCTTCATGTGTATAACTATAATTTTTAATACCAGATGACATAAGCTTAGTTTTATTTATTTCTTCTTCATTATGTTCATTAATGTTATTTTCATTATATTCATTATGTTCATTTATTGTTCCATGTTTATATTTATTAAATTTATTAAATGGGTTATTATTAACATTCACGTGATTTGAACTTGTGTGTTTTGGCATATTTGATATATTGTTTAAATTTTCAATATTATCTGTTGTATGTATAAAATTATCTATAATATTATTAGTATTAACTTCACCATTTTGAGAATTATTTTTATCGTGTTCATCATCCTCGTCTAAAAAATTATATGTATCTATTAATGAATCATCATTATTCAAATTTACTAATGATTTAATACCAATCAAGTCTCGTTTATTGTTCATTAATATATGTTATTATAATTTATATTTATAAGTAATGTCAAAATTAAGAAAAAAAAATATTATAACTATTATAATACATATTATAGGTATTAATAACATCTTTGTTAATACATTATTTTATATTTATAATAATGATTTATTTTTTAATTTATTTATTCAGTGACTTCTTTAATAGAAGTTGTTTCTGATGGTTTTAATGTATCAGCTAAAGCTTGTACTTTATCTAATAAAGATAAAGTTGTTCGTAATACATCTACATCATTACCTTTACGGCTTAAACATACATTTAAAATTTTAATTAATAAATCTAATGTTTCAAAATCTAAATCAAAATTTTCTTCTTTAATATGTTTCTTAAATTTTTCCCAAAATGAACCAACTACGGTAAATTCATCTAATACAAAAATACCTCGTTGATTTTCACTATTAAGAAATTTAGCAATTGTTGCGATATCTTCTTGTGTTAAACCCATATTATAAAATTATATAACTACAATAAATTTTATATTAAGATTAAATTTATTAAAAAAAATATATGAAATTTATTATAAAATATTATTTATCAACATAAAAACAAAACTATATAATATATTATTATTAAAAAAAACATCAAATTATTTTTGATATCAAAAATAATTATTGTTAAAATTGTTACTTAATATATTATTTGTAGAAATTGTATTCGATTTTTGTTCTAATAATTTATATTTTTTTTCTAAATTTTTTATAATATGATAATATTTTAATTCACATAATACGAGTTTATTATTTGCGATATACATTTTTCTTTCTATTCTTATATTTTTATCTATTAAATTTATTATTTCATAATGTTGATTTTTAATTATATCTATAAGATATTTATTTGGCATTATTTTATATTTATCAAAATAATTATATTTAATAAAAATTTTTACTATTTCAATAAAAATATATAATTGTAAAAATGGTAATATATCAAAAATAGCACATTTCATTTTTGATTTAATATATTAATATAAATAATATACACTCTTATTATTATATAATAATAAGTTTAAAATGGTGAAAACATTAACTATTGAAAAGTATAATTTTAATCATTTAAATGTTTATTTAAATAGAATAAAAATACGAACTGGTCAATATCAAATAATAATAAATGTCACATGTTTAAAAAATTTAAATAATGATATTCTAGATTTTATAAGTGAAATAGTATATGATTCATTTATTAGTGATTTATTAATGTCAATTAAATATAAAAAAAATAATTTTAAATTGTGTATAATTATATCTAAAAATATTAAACATAAAATAAATAGATTATATTTAAATGATAATAGAATAATCAATATTAAAACTAAAATTAAGCTATTTTAGTGTTAATATTATGGTATCTTTTATATATCTTTTATATATCTTTTATATATCTTTATCTTTTATATATCTTTATCTTTTATATATCTTTATAGTTTATATATCTTTATAGTTCTATTTTTTTTATTGATTTAATTGTTTTTTTAATTCTTGAACTTCTTTAGATAATTCTTGAAATGCAGAAATTAAATGAAATAAAATACTTTGTGATTTAATACTGTGGAAATCGATTAAATCTTCTTTTTCATGTTCGTAAACTGCATTTGGTATGACTTCTTTTAATTCTTGAGCAATACAACCTCGATGTATTGTGTTTGGATCTTTTTTAAATACGAAATCTCGAACACGAATATTCATGACTTTATTTAATGAATCTCTACCATCAACATCAACAATTTGATCTTTTATACGTCTATCAGAAGATTCTACAAGTTGGAATGCTGTAATTGTACCAGTATGATCAACTGTTAAAATATCTTCAACCATTGTACCATCAACTTTTAATCCTAAAGAAAATAAACCTTCTTCATGATCTGCAGTAACAGCGGTTGCTCTAATAGATGTTCTACCATATATAATATTTACGTTGGCGTCATTTTCAATTTTAAAATCTACACCAACACCTAAACCAATATCTGGTGTTGCAGTTGTTTCTCTTGTAATAACTAATGGATATTTAGTTGTGTTACCTACATTATCAGATACTGTTAAATTTAATAAATTTGTAACATTTAATAATGGTGATGTAATACTAGTACCAGCATTAATTGTTGCAGCTCCTAAATCATTAATACCTACAATACTATTATTAGAATCTGTTACTAATGCGTGACTTGCTGTTGCAGTACCAGGTGTTACACCGTGTAAATAATTTAATTCTGAACCATCCACAGTTAATGGAGTTCCGTTGATAGTAAATGTACCACTGACGCTTAAATCTGTTAAAGTTCCAACACTTGTAATATTTGGTTGTGCTGCTGTTTGTAAAGTACCATAAATATCTGTTGCATTTACTGTTGTTAAATCGGCAGTTGTTGCAGTAATTTGTGTTGCTTGAAAATCTGCTAAACCTACTAAATTATTATCAGCATCAGTTACTAATGCATGTAATGCAGTTGCAGTACCTGGTGTTACACCATGTAAATAATTTAATTCAGTACCACTAGAAGTTACTAGTGTAGATCCTAAAATTAATCCTACAGTGCTCCCATTTGCTCCGGTAATTTTTAAAGAAGATGGATCTGATATTTCAACTACATGACCGCTGGGAGCTAATTGCAAAACCCCATCACTTGTTATATTTAAATCTGCATATGTTAGAGCGTTACCATCACTGTCATTATATGTTAAACGTAAATCTTGACCTGTTGCAGAATTTAATTCTAAAACTCTATCAGGATTTGTAGTATTAATACCAACTGGGCCACTAAAAGTACTTGAAACTAATTCTTTATCAACAACACCTGTATTATATTTTAATGTTTTTGTTGTTGTATCAAAAATTAATCGACCAGCTTGTGAAGGTAAAGAATTTAACGTTGTAGTAGTAACATTTCTTAAAACTACCATTTTTAATTATATATATTATACTAAAAAAAATATAAAAAAATAAGTAAAATAAAAAAAATAAAATAAAATAAAGAAATATCATATAAAATAATATTTTTTTTTAATTATAATAATCGTGATTAATTAAGTTACTTATTTTGTTTTTATACTCATCTTCTGTTAAATATCCACCATAAATTTCCATATCAAACTTTGGTGGTGAAATATCAATATTTGCAATATTTTTTTTATTAAATATTTTATATAGTTTTATTAAATTATTGTTATATATAAAAGTATCACCATTTGCAAAATATATATTAATATATGATTTTGCACAATTAAAAGAGCAAAAATTACCATGTACATCTTGATACAATATATTATTTTTTTTATATACATTAATTGGAATAAAAACTGGTATTGAATCAAAATTTAAACTACAATACCAACATTTTAAATTAGTATGTTTAATCCAACAATCTAATGTTGTAAAAATTTTAGGTATTTTATCTAAAATAACCCCAGATTTAACTTTTAAAATATTTAATAAATTATTATCAATATTGCTATCATCTTCAATTTCATCCATTTCATCCATTAAAAAATTTATTTTTTTTTCATTAGAAATTGGTAATGTTGAAGTTAAAGATTTTGAAATGTTATTGTTTGAATTATTTGGAAATATATCTGAATATTTAATATTTTCAATAAACATTATTAAATCATCATCTTGCAATTCTTCAGATAAATTCATTTTAAATTATATAAAAATATAAAAATTATTTAAAATAAAATGAATGTTTAAATTTTATAAAAAATTTAATAAAATAATATATAAACTTTGTATTTTTTATAAAATTATATAAAATATTATAAAAAAAATATTAAAAAATATTAAAAAAAAATATTATAATATTTTAAATATATTACAATTTATGGTTGTTAAAGATATAAAAAATAATCAATATTTTAAAGAATTAAAACAGGAAGCTTTAAAATCTTTTAATGAAATACCAAAATTTAATAAATTTGGTAATACAAAATCTAGAATTGTAACATATGATTTAAATACTGTAATTTTGGATTTAATTCAATGTTTGTATAATAGTAAAGAAAAACGAGAAAAAAGATTAAAACGAATAAATTTTTTAATGAAGTTATGTGCAAATAAAAATATAAATTGTATGATAAAACCAGAAACATATAAAAAAATAGTAAAAGTAAAAGAATTTATAAATAATGGTAGTGATGATGATGATAAATTTTTTATAACATATGTGTCTGATGTTATAAACTCATTTGTTGGTTCAATTTTTGGAATTGATGAAAATAAAAAAGGAAATATAAATAGTAGAAATCAATCTTTATATATGTTAAATTTAGAAAAAAATAACTATAATATATCTCCAAAATCAGCAAAAGCTGAAAAAGATGCATCTATTGTTAATGTAGACGACGATGATGTTACATTAATTAAAAAAAATAAATTAGGTGATTATTTTGAACCACCAGAAAAACAGCATTTTAATAATCATTGTAAAAATATTTTAAATGAAGATGGTATAGTGTATGATGTTTTTACATATGTTGCAATAATAGTATTTAAAAATTTAATTACATCATTTAAAAATGATGTAATTAATAATGATATATTTTTAAAAAATGATATTAAAATAAATTTTACCAGAGTTCATCAAAAATTACTAGATTCATTTTATTTAATATTTAAAGGTGGTGCTGCAATTGTAAAACATATATTACAAAATGATAATGATATATGGAATAATGTAAAATCATTAAACTTAGAATCATATGTTTTTAATGAATTTGTAAAAGGTGGTGATAATGATACAAGTATTTCATATCACGATGAAGATTTAGAAGAATTTACAAAAAATGAAGTAAATGCAGCGTTAAAAGATATTATGCAAACTCTTCCAATATATATGCAAAACACAATGATCAAATATAATATTAATCAACTCATTGAACCATATGCAACTGATGTTGTTAATTCAATATTTGAAACACATGAAACTTCGTTTATTTTTAAAAAAAGAGATAGTGATTCTTTTATGATAATAGATCATCCATATGAAAATGATTATTTATTAAAAAAAAAATATAATATTTTTAAAAATTGTTTATTCAGTAGTCAATCATTTGTACAATTTTATGATAATAAAAACCAACTAAATAAATTTTATTTAGCTAGATCAAAATATGGTTTTTCTAGTCATGTTATATTAATGACTGATGAAAATTTTGATGAAAACGTTGTTATTAATTGTTATGCTGAATGTTTAGATATTAGCTGTCCATTAATTGATTCTGCAAAATTATTGGAACCATATACATATGCTTATTTATATAGTGATAATCATCATTTATTTGATATTTAAAGTTTATTTTTTAAATAATGTATTATATAATAATTTTAAAATATTTAAACCACCAGTTGTAATAAATGTAAAAACTAAACCATTTATTATAAAATCTTTACTATGTATTGTCTGTATATCAAAATATGTTAACATTATTACAACGCCAATAACTATAAATAATAAACTCATAAAAAATACTATATATTTTTTTTTAGTATTTAATTGTTTTAATAATTCTGCTCTGTTTGTTTCTTCATATTGTTCAACTTCACTCATTGTTGTATATAATATATAATAAATTTAATTTATTATATATTATATAATATGAACAACTTGAGTAATATGAGTAATATAAACAACATGAACAACATGAACCAATCTAAACAAAGATTATATAATCAGATGAAGTATTTAAACAGTAATAATTCTTTAGATTATAAATCTAATTTTGAATTAACATTAAACCAAAATGATTTTAAAATTCAAAAAAAAAATTTAAATCTTAAAAATAAAGAAATTATTAATGAATTTAATATTTCTACAAAGGAAATATTTAGTAAAGATTTGAAAAGAAAACCCATGTCTTATTTAAATTATTTAGAATAATTAACGTTTTGTTATTAATTGTTTTAATTTTTTTATTTTTTTAGTTGTTTTATATAAATATAACACTAATAAAAATGTTATAAAAATATTAATAATTAATAATATATCATTCCATGTCATGATTACCCAATCATCATAATTAGAAAATCTACTTTTTTTATTTAAAATACTATTTGGTGAAACATATGGTTCTATTCTTTTAATGTTTCCATGTTTATCATAATCGGAATAAATATATTGGTCAGTAGTTTTATTTTCTACATCATAATCTTTATTATTTGGTAGACTTTTTAATATTAAACTATTATCATCATGTAAAGCACCCTCATTTGGTGGTGTAGAACCATCAGTAAATTTAGAAACTGCAACCAAAGTTTGATCATCTTTTAATGCATCTGCTGATGATGGTAGTGGTGTTTTTTGTGTTGGTGTATATATTACTTTTGTTTGTGATTCAACATCGGATATTATTTTATTTAAATCTAAATAATCATCCATTGAAAAATCAACTTCAAAATAATTATTATCTAATCCAAACGATGTATCATATTTTGAATATTGATCATAAAACATTTTATATTTATTAAATTATTTTTTATAATTATAAAAAATAATTTAAACAATCTCATTTATATAATTATAATTATATATCGTAACAAATATTGCTATGAATCAAAATGTTTATACAAGTCAAAATGTTTTGATTAGTACAAGTAATAAAGACAGTGATTTAAACTTAAATAATGATTTATATATTAGATTTCCAAATAAATTATTTATAAAAGATATTGCATTTATATCATTGTTGGATTTTAATATTGATAATGAAATTTCACTATTTGGAAATTCAAATAGTGAGTTATATATAGAATATAAAAACACTAATAATTTAATAATAAACCAATCGGTAACATTTGATTTTAATAGTGCAAATATTCAAAATGATAATGATTTGGCTACATTTTTAACTGATACATTAAACGCACAAACTTTAGATAATTATACTTGTACATTTAATGTATCACAAGTATATATTATTAGTATTATTACAAATCCTAACCCTGAAGTTGATTTATCTACAACAACATATACAATAACTACAACAAACCCAATTTCATTTTATTTTAATACAAAATCAAGTATAGGACCATTAATTGGATTTGGTACAGGTATTTATTTAAATACAACATCTATTACAGGTAATACTGTTCAATCTATAAGTGTATATAATACTGTAACATCTATTAATGATTCTGCAGCATCTGGTACAAATCCAAATTATGATGATTTAAATTGTAAAATGTTATTATATGATCAAAATGGTAATGTTATACAAAATGCAAATAATGCATATGATGCAACTATAAGTTTAAATCCATTATCACAAAAAAATTATCATGTTATCGGTGATTTATTATATGATTTAGAAACGGCCATGAATGAATATAGTACATCATTTACACCAGAAGCTAGTTTTACAGTAGTTTATGATTATACAAATAACAATGTTGTAATAGGTAATTCAACTGGTGCAAAATTTGGAATTGGATTTGATTTTTATAATGAGATTGGTTTAATGACTTCAGGTTCATTACATCGTATTTTAGGTTTAAGACAAAAGACATATAAACATATAAACTATATTACATCAGAATACCCATCTAGAAGTTTTATGAATATATTTTCTGATGATTATATCTTAGTGTGTAGTGATATTATAAATAATAATGATAATTGTGTAATTGGATTATCAAATCATGATAAAATTAATGGATCAAATATATTATTTGCAATAAAATATAGTTCTGACACTATTAACTTTTCACCAAATAATCCATCAGATTATAAAATATCATTAAAAGGATCCTCAATGAGTTTAAACTATAAAAATAGAGCATATAGTGATACAAACCCTAATTTAGTAAATTTTTATTTAAGATTATTAAGTGGTAGACATATATCATCCACAATATCTTGGTCTATGATGTTAAAATTAACATATTAATATAATAATATGTTAACATATTAATATGATAACATATTAACATATTAATTTTATTTAATTTATAAATAGTAAATTATTAATAATTTATTTAATATAAAAATGACATATTCTTTTATGAATAAATTACCATATTATGTTGAAATATATTTTATGTTTTCAATATATTTGTTAATTTTAATATTTATATTATCTATACCAACAAGTATTAGTTTATTGATATATTATTTTATACAAAAAAATGAATGTGATAATGTAAACAATGATCCAAAAAGTGATTACTGTATGAGGGTTGATGAAAAAAGTAAATTAGTTAATTCTTTAAAAATTATATCATCAATGGCTGGATTTACTATTTTTAGCACTGTACTTTATGTTGGTGGTAAATATTTAGATAAATTTTAAAATATATAATAAATATATTTTAAAATATATAATACGGTAAAAAATGGATTTAATTGATATGTATTTTATGTTTTCAATATATATGTTTATGATAATATGTTTATTATCAATACCAACAGCTATTTGTTTGTGGCCATATTACATATATCAAAAAAATCAATGCAATAAAACAAACAATGATCCAAAAAGTGATTATTGTATAAGAGTTGATGAAAACGGTAGATTAGTTGATGTTTTAAAAACAATAACAACATTTGCTGGTATTGGTGTTATTGGTATTTCAATTTATTTTATTGTAAATAAATATTCAAATAAAAAAGCAATAAATTAAAAAGCAATAAATTAAAAAGTAATTATAATTATTTATTTTTTTTTATATAATGAATAGTTTATACAACCCAAAAGATTATAAAAATTTTATAAACCTTGGATTAAATGATAGAGATTTATATATTTCTATATTAAAAAATAATGAATATAAATGGGAATTATTAACAAAAGAAAATATATTAGATAATTTAATAATTGCTTTTAATATCAAAACATTACACGTTGATAATTTTTTAAATTTATATAAAAATATTAATTACCCAAATACAAAAATAGTATATAAACAAGGATATTTATATGATTATATTGAATGGTATATAGATGATTTATATAGTGAATCAATTAAAAAAAATAAAGAATTTAAAGGTATAAATATAAAAAAAATAGATTTAAATGATAATGGTGCTTTTTATATTGATAGAGATGATGATAAATTTTATGACATAATTAAAAAAGAATTAAACAATGATATTCATTTTATATATGTTATAAACGATTTAGATATTTTAAATTTATTAACAACTAATACAATAATATTAAATGGCACTACATCAAAAAAATTTTCAAAAGAATATATCAATTACATAAAATCTATATTTAAAGATTATAATGTAAAATCTGAAAATTACCAAGATGTTGCAAATTTTTTAACATTAACAGTTAAAAAAACAAAAAGTAATAAAAGTAATAAAAGTAATAAACCAAAAAAATCTACAAATAAAAAAAGTAAAAGCAAAAGCAATAAACGTAAAACCAAAAGTAAAAAAGGTAAAGGTAGTAATAAACATAAAAGTAAACTTAAATCAAAAAAATATACACGTAAATCAAAAAAAAATATACGAAAAGTCAAATAGTGTATAAAAATAGTAGAGTTAATAGATTTATAAATTGTTAATATTATCTATTTGTTGTTGTAAATCTTGTATTTTATAATTTAATTTTTGAACTGCAGCGATTAGATAATAAACTAATTCATTAGACTTTACAGAATGGAAATCATTAATACCTTGATTTGGAGATACATTTACAATATCAGGTATTAGTTCTTTTATTTCTTGAGCAATAACGCCAACATGTGATGTATCGTTAGTTGTAAATGTAAAATTTTTAACTGTAATTTGCATTAATGTATTTAAAATATCTGTAATATTTACAGGATTTACATTTGTCTTAATTCTAGCATCACTAGCTTCATATATTTCAAATACATTTAATTGACCAACACTGGATAAAGTTAAAATGTTATTTGTAAACGTGTTATTTTTTAACATATTAATACATAATGAAGCATTATGTATATTTACAGTATCTCTAATTACATTTATTGTTGTGTATTGTATATCGTTTAAATTAAAAGATATACCAGTTCCTAGATTTTGTGACATGTCTATTGTATTTGTGCTATTAACTGTTAAAGGTTGATATAATGTATTTGTATTATATGAATGTGAAATATTTAAAGAATTAGTATCGATTGTAGTAATACCATTTATTGGTGAAATATTAAAATTAGTTACAATTGTACCACTTCTTAAACATAAACAATTACCATTTGTATCACTAACTTCTAAACGCATTGTTGGTGTATTTGTTCCAACACCAACATAATTTGTATTAACAAATAAATTATTATTTAATGCTAAAAATGAAGGTGTTGATGTATTTGTATATGAATTTAAAAAACAATTATTATTACCAGTTCCATTAACATATAATTCTAAAATAGAATTTTGCGAGTTTAATAATGTTAATCTATCTTTAACAGTCAATGTTTGTAATACACCAACTGTTGTAACGTTAATCTGTGCAGGATTTGTAAGTAAACCATTTAAATTTGTAGCATTGATAGTTGTAGCTGTTAAAGTATTAATACCTTGTATATTACTATTATTATCTAATATTAAAGCTTTTTCAGGTTGAGATATACCAAAACTAAATACATCTAATGCATTTATCTGAGTGCCACTTGCTGTAACATGTATATCGCCTATATATAAACCACTAGATAAACTATTATATGGTAAAAATACATAACCTGAACTTGGTAATAAATTTAAAGAACCATCAGATTTTACATTTATATCAGCATAATTAATTGATCTTCCAAGATTATCATTGAACGTTAATCTTAAACATTGACCATTAACATCATTGATTTCTAACATACGTTGTGGATTTGTAGAACGAATACCGATTCTTTGATTATGATCGATTAACATAGAAGTTAAACCATCTGTTGTAAATACCAATTGTCCTATATGATTAACTTCCGATGCTAAAATCTGGGTATTTTCTTTAACAATTTTATCGTAAGTTACAGTATAAGTTCCACCGCTTCCACCACCAGAACCGCCACCAGAACTACTACTTCCACCACCAACATAAATTGGTAAACTATCTAGTTTAGACATGTTTAAAAAATAGTGTAATTAATATTCATATTACAAATTATATTAAAATGTAATAAATTGACAAAATAAAAAAAATATTACTACAATAATGTAATAATATTTATAATATTATATGTATTATTAAAAAATATACTATACAACAACTATAGATTTATTTGGTTTTTTATATTCTATAAATGATTTGTATTTTAAAAGATATTTAATTATAAAATCTATCGGTATTTCAGTGGTTAATAAATACTCTAAATCATCATAATACGATTTAGCATAAGCTTCCGATTCATATAACATATCATTTTTCGTATATATATTAAGTTTTTCATCATATTTAACATATCTTAATTTTAATTCATTAATTATGTTTTTTACAAAAGACTCTGCAAATTCAGAAATTGGAATTTTACACCATTCATTATCAATAAATTGATATATTATATTAGATATCATTTTTATAGATGCCAATTCTTTATATTGGAAATAATATTTATTTAGAAAGAATTGGCACAAAGCAAATATATAATATTTATCTTTTTTAAAATGTATAGAAAATAAACGAATTTCATTATATTCATTAAATGAAGCTATAATGTTATTTAAATCATTAATATCTTGTTGTTCATATCGTTTATTAAAATAATTAAGTTTAGGTTGTATAATGTTGTTATTTTTTACAATTTCATTTTTATTTTTTAAATATTCAGTATAGTTATCATCTTTGTTGTTTAATTTTTTTATATTTTTTTTGTATATGAATGTTAAATCTTCATATAAACTTGTAAGATTATTTTTTAATTTTTTTTTAATATCTTTAATAAAGTTGGTTACATGTTCTTTTGTTAAATCTTCAAATAAACCATCATTATACTCATCTATAAATTTTTTATAATATTTTTTAAGCTGTTGATTAATATTATTACTATAATTATTAATCAACACGTTAAATGTTTCATAAATTATATAAATCAGTTTATTATTATCCAATTTAGAAATATCATTAATATCAGTTTTAACATATATATCACTAAAGTTGGTTTCATCTAATCTAAATATAATACACGGTTTATATTTAAAATTAGTATATAAAATTTTAAACAGTTCAGATATTTCTTCTGTATTATCTAAAATAAAATCTCTACTATGATCTTTGTCAATATTTAAAAGTTGTAATTGTTCATTTTCTTTTATATTAACGTGTTGTAAGATTTTATCTATTTGTTTATAACTAAACGTATTTAAATCATCTGTATAATTTTCTATATCATTGGAGTTGATATAGATATTATATTGATTATTAGTTGTTTGGTTATTACTATTTTTAGTTATATTATTGTTGTTGTTTGTAATTGCTGTTATTCTATTTTTTAATTGTTCATTTTCTTCAGTAAGTCTTTCAATAACTGGTTTACATGGTTTTTTTTTAGAAAGGTGTGATTTTAACCTTTGATTTGAACATAATTTGATTGAGCAATTTGGACATATAAATTTATTTTTTTCATTCATATTATGTTATATATGTTTAATAACATATATAAAATATGTTAAATATATAATTGTTTAATGAAACAGTTATATAATTTATATATTAAATATATAAATTATATAACTACATTATTGTTTAAAATATTTGATCAACATTTTTTAGCTAAAAATAAAAATATTGATCAAATATTTTAAACAATAATTATAAATATAAGCAAAAAAAATACCAAACATTTATATAAATAATACATAAATATATTTTTATGTATTATTTTTGAATATTTAGTGTAAACATTTTTAACATAAATATTTTAAATAAATTTAAACCAATATAAAAATATTTTTTTTTAAACCATTTTTAAATGTTGGAAGAAAAAAATAAAATATTTTTATATTTAAAAAAAATTATCAATTTTTTTAACAGGATTAGCAAAAAATAATAAAATTATACATGTATTATATAGAATTATATATGTTATTTATATATTATTAGATATTTAGAGTAAACATTTTTAACATATGATATTTCAATTATTTAATATTACTATTATATATTTTTTATTTTATCAATAATAATATCAATAGCTCCATCAACATCATCAATAATAAAATATTCATTTTTTAATTTTTCATAATGTAAAGATAATTCTTCCAAAACACATCGTTCAACTTCATTAGCATTTTTACACGCTTTATAAAAATATAATTTAGAGTTTGCACCATATGATGAAACGCGTTTAAAATTTAAGTTACTACTATATCCAAATTTATATGTATTACTTTTCAAATTATATTCTGGTTGTATAAAGTAAACGCATCCAAATTCTCTATCATCAATATTAGAATTGATAATATTTTTAGTTTTTTTATGAATCTTAGTATTTTTATCATTAATATATATTAATCGTTCATAATTTTTTTTTAAATTTTCATTTTCTTTAGCTAATGTTATATGTAATGGCGTGCATGCAATTTTTCTATTATTTTTATGATGATTTAACCAAAAATTTGAACTAAACATTTTATGACAATTATCACATTTATATATTGTAATCTTTTTTTCACATGGATATTTTTTTTTTAAATGTTGGTTTAAATTAGATTTTGTAGAAAAAATTCTTTCACAAATAGTACATTGTAAACTATTATTCATTATTTATTAAACAATTTAATCAATTATACAAACATACAATCTTATTTTAAAATAGATTTAATATATCCAATAAACTACACTTTACAACATTTATATTTATACTGATATTTTTTTTGATCAGAACTTCTATTTAATTGAAATTTATTTAAACTATACCCATCTTTACAAGCTACATTTTGTCTATCTAAATAAATATTTTCACCATTACCATCATCTGTAAAATCAGTTGTTGCATCATAACACGATAATGTTTTAGAAGATGGTAAACAGTTATAATTAAATTGTATTTGGCTACCATCTGAGTTTTGATTTAATTTAAAATTTTGCATTAATGCTTTACTACCACAATCTAAAGCATGTCTATCAAAATATACAACATTACCATTACCGCTATCACTTAATGTTGTTGATTTAACAACTGGTGCATCAAAAGATAATACTGCATTATTATCTAATGAACAACCATAATGATATTGTAAATCTGAACCATTTGGTCTTACTAAATTAAAATTTGTAATAGTACCACCTGCACAATTTACAGTATGAGGTACTAACTCTGTAGATTTATTAGTAAATCTTGTTGCTGGTGGTGTTAATACATTATATTTCATAGGTATTGTTGCAGCTGCAGCTGATGTAGTTGATGTTGATGGTTTTGCTTCTAATTGAGCCTTTAATTTATCTCTATCATCTGTTAATGTTTGTATTTCAAGTTTTATTTTTTCAACTTCATCTTCAGCATCATATTCAGCTTTTTGGGCAGCCGCTAGTTGTTTATTAAAATTTGTATTTTTAGTTGTTACATTAGTTAAATCACTATTTAAACTAAATATATAAACAATACAAAAAATTATAACACCAAGTAAAACAATAAATCCAACCAATGTTAAATACGATTTTTTATTATTTTTTATATGATTTTTTGCACGATTACCATATTCTTTCATTTTATCATAATGTCTATTCCCACCTTCCATAACTTATATCTTATATATATTTATATATTATTTTATTATAAAATATTTTCATTATCAATACAGATATAATATTATTTGTATTATCTATATTATCTACTATTATCTACTATTATTTACAACATGTATATCCATATTGATAATTATTACCAGCATTATCTCTGTATAGTTTAAATTTATTTAAACTATAACCATCTTTACATTTAACATCATGTCTATCTAAATACATAAATTTACCATCACCATCACTATTCATTGGTGTTACATCATTGTAACAATCTAAATTTGGAGTTGGTAGACATGAATAAACGTAATTTATTTTACCGGAATTATAATTTAATTTAAATTCTTTTAATAATGAATTAGGTCCACAATCTACATTATGTCTATCTAAATATACTGTAGATTCATCACCATAATTATTTAAAGGTGTAGATTTAACATCATATCTACTATAATCAATTGGCATATAATTAGTTAAACAATTATAATTATAACTGAAAAAATCATTATTATTATTTAATTTAAATCTATTTATTGTTGCATTACCACAATCAACATCATGATAACATAATTCAATTACATTTGATGATGATGTATTTATACCTGGTGTTGATTTTGTAAAACTAGATGGTTGTAGTTGTACAGGTTGCTGTGTTGGTTGAGTTTCTTGTTGAATTTCTGGTTGAGCTTGTGGTGGAGTTTCTTGTTGAACTTGTTGTTGATCTGTTTGTGATTGTTTAATTTCTGGCGTCATTCTATTTACAACTTTTGACATTTTTGTATTTTGATTCATATAACTTATAGAATTGTTTAATTCATTTATATAATTATATAAATAAATAAATCCAATAACAATCAAGATAAGAATAATAATGAAAATTAAAAGTTTAATATATGATTTTTTATGTTTTTTAAAGTGTTCTTTTACATTATGTTTATAATGTTTATATTTTTCATGATAATTATGACGGCCACCTTCCATTATTTATATTTTATATATTTGTATTTATATTTTGTAAATGTTTTATTTGTACATATCATGTACAAATTTTAATAGTTCAATTTCAGTATCATTTATTTTATTTTGTAATTCATTTTTAACTTCATCAATAATCAATTTTACTTTATATTCTAAAATATTAAAATTATTGCTCATATTTCTATTACAGTTAGAACAACCAAGTTTAATATTTTCAATACTAAAAGATCCACCATTACTTTTAGGTAAATCATGTAATCTTTCACACATTTTAGAATTTAAATTAATTTTAGAACCACAAGTATAACATTTAATAATAACTTCATCATCATTATCTACAATTGCATCATTTATTATATTTCTATATTTTTCTTTATCTTTCATTGTTTTATTTGATTTTTCATTTATTAATTTGGATTCATATTGATGATCAATAAAACTATTAAAAATACGATTATTATCACTATTAGAATTGTGTCTAATATTATCAACATATTCCAATAATGGATTCATTGTATATAGTAATTTATTATTATCTTTATCTTCTAAATTATTATTATTTGAATCTACAATTTGATTACAAACATTTAAAAAATCTAAAGCTGGTATTACATTTAACGGTTGTGACATATTATTATAATATATAATTTGTTGTTGTTTTAACGGTTCCATATGCGATTTCATTAATGAAATCATATTTGTGTCTAATCTATGAAAAGCTGTATGTGTTGCTAATATCAATGATCTATATGCACAATTCATATCAATATATTGAACACTTGGAGTTCCATATATTTTTAAATTAGCAAAATCATTTAATTTTTTATTTACAAAATGTCTAGTTTCTTTTAATAAATTTCTATTTTTGTTATTTTCTTTTTCATAAAATGCAAACTCCATTTTTTTAAGTTCTACATCAGCATTAATTTTCATTTGTTTTAATTCTCTATCATTGTTCATTTCCATTATTTTTAATTCTTTATTAGCTTCTTTTTCCATTTGTTGCAATTCGATATTAGCTTCTTTTTCTTTTTGTTTTAATTCAATATTAGATGTCATTTCCATTCTTCTCATTTCTTTTTCAAAATCTAATTCTTCTCTTTTTAATTTTAGCATTTCACTTTCATACATTGTTAATTTATTACCAATTTCTTTTTCTTGTAGTGTATTAAACGTATTAATTGCATTAGTGTTAATATTAGTATTGGTATTAGCATTAGATTTTACACTATTATTTGTATTTATTATTACATGTCCTGTTGTAGTTATATTACTAGTATTATCTATAATATCGACAATATCATTTAATTTAATATTAGTAAAATATTCAATTTTATTAATTGTCTTTTTTTTAGCACCCATATTGGTTAATGTAGATAAAATACCACGTGTTGTACACATTGATTGTATCATTGATTTACTAATCATATCAGAATTAATATTTGTAAAAATAATACGTTCATTAATAAACTTTTGAATGCTCATGATTGAAATAAAACCTGTGATAAACTAGTTTATATTATTATATATGTATAATAATATAATATCAAAATAAAATTAAAAAAAAATAAATTTTATTATGAATAATACGATTTTATGATCATTTACAATATAGTTTATATAAATAATATAATTTTATTATTTATATTTAAAGAATAATATATATATTAAAAGTCATGTTTGATATTTACCCAGAAATAAATAATAAAATTCAATCAGATATTTTACATTATAAAGAATTTTCAATATTAAAAATAAATGAAAATACAAAAAATAATAAAAATGATATAATAAAAAATTTAGACTTGCAATATGATCCACAATATATCGTTAATCAAATAAATAAAGAAGATAATTTAGTGTTAGAGAATTATCAATTATTTATAAATAATTTTTTAAATCCTTCAACTCCATATAATAGATTATTAATTAATTTTTCTACAGGATCTGGTAAAAGTCTTACAGCTTTAACAACAGCCAGACAATACTTAAATAGTAATATAAATAATAAAGTTATAATATTAGGTTTTACCCGTGATATATTTAAATATGAATTAGCATCTAAAAAAATATTTAATATGTTATCTAAAGAAGATAGAAAAGCATATAAAACATCAAGATCAGCGCTATGGAAATTAAATAATAAATTAAAAAAAAATTATATTATGTATGGTTATCAAGGCTTATTTAACAATTTATTTACTTATGAAGAAGGTTCTATTAATGATTTAAAAAAATCAACATTGATAGAATACATTTCTAATGGTAAAATTAAAGTTAATAAAAATCTATTAGATCAGTTTAAAAATTCATTTTTAATTTGTGATGAGGTACATAATTTATATAATATGTTAGAACCTAATAATTGGGCAATTGCTATTATGTTTATTTTAGATTATTATCCAGAAATAAAAGTATTATTTTTGTCTGCAACTCCGTTAAAGCATTCTAGTAAAGAAATAGTGTATTTAATTAATTTATTAAATGAAAAAAAGGATAGAATAAATTATTCAGACTTATTTAAAAATAAAGATTTAATATCAAATGCTGATGAAATAATAAGAAAAAAAACATATGGTAAAATATGTTATGTTAATATAATTAACCCATTAGATTATCCTTTAAAAAATATTGTTGGTGATTATTTAATCTCCAACAATAATAAACAAAATAATGATATAAATAAGCATTTTAAATTTATAAAATGTAAAATTACACCATTTATTTCAAATATATACAAAAAATTAAACATTGAAAATAAAAATTCTAATAAATTAAACATTGAAAATAAATATATCATGGATTATATAATACCATCATCTTTAAATCCAAAAAACGTTTTATTAACTCATGAAGAAATTATAAAAGAATATAAACGCACAACATCGAAACAAATTTATTTAACTAATGATAATATAGTAACCGGTGAATGTTTAAAATTAGAAAATCTTAAAAATATATCACCAAAATATTATATGATGTTAAAAACAATTTTAAATATTTTATCATCATATAAATCAAATAAAATTATGAATATCAATGGTAAAATATTAATATTCCACCCATTTGTAAGAAATAGTGGAGTTTTATTTATTGAAGAAATATTAAAATATAATGGATTTATTAAATATAATGATCCGATACACAATAATACACTATGTACATATTGTGGAAAAACAAGATCAGAACATGATACTACGAATAATAATACAAATGTCGATTTAATAAATAATGAAAATACATTTAATATTAAAAATCATAAATTTAAACCTGTACAATTTATCAATATAAATGGTAGTGTTAATAAAAGTATGGTAAATTCATTATTAAGTGATTTTAATAACCCAAATAATAGTTATGGTGAAAACATAAAAATTATAATAGCATCTAGTATGTTACAAGAAGGATATACATTAAAATGTATACAACATTTATTTTTAACACATATACCAATTAATATATCATCTTTACAACAAATATTAGGGCGTGCAGTTCGTAAAAGTTCACATTCATTAATTAAAGAAAAAAAAGTTAATGTATATATATTAACACATTCAAATAGTTCTACAAGTATTTCAATTAATAATAATAATGATATTGTAACAACAACAAAAGAATCTTCAAATGAATTAACATTTGAAGAATCATATTATAAAAATAAAATATATGAATATCAAAAAATACAACATATAAATTCAATATTATATAATAATGCAGTCGACTATCAAATAAATAATGAAATTAATACATATGATGATGTTTCAGATTTAACTGGTAATATTACAAATTCTAAAATTACACATTTAAATAATTATCAATACATTTATTTAAATCAAACATTATTAATCCTAAAATATATTATAAAAAGATTATTTTTAGAAGTATCAAATATATTTGAGTATAATGATTTATTTAAAATAGTTCAAGCCCCACCATTTAAAGTAAGTATTGATACTAGTAAAATTTCTGAAAATCATTTTAATTTGGCAATAAATGAATTAGTTTATAATTTATCTGCAAATGTATCATTTGACATAAAAAAAGATAATGATATAACTGATTTATTATTAGATGATTCCATTATTTTTTATAACTATGATAAAGAAGAAGTTATTATAAAACAACATAACAACTTCTTCTTTTTAATACCATTTAATGATAAATACAAAAATATAGATAATAACTATGTTCTATTATCATCATCTAAATCTTATGACAAAACAAATAATATGTTATCAAAAATAAAAATAAATATAACTGAAACAATCAATTCAAATAATATAAACGTGAAAATATTAGCAAATAAAATATATGATGATTTAAATGATGAAATTAAATGTGATAATATAATATATGAATATGTTTATGATGACCAATTAAAATTAATAGAATATATAATCCAATCAAATAACATTAGTTCAAAATATGAGAAAATATTAGAATATTATAGTAAATATAATTATATAATTTATAAAAAAAATAAATCTAATCCAATAGGTCACTGTTTTAATAAAAATCATATTAAAACATATGTGAATAATAAATGGCAAAATGATTATAATAATTCAAAATTATCATTTAAATTTAATAAATATTATATTTTTCATGATATTGTTAATAATTATATAATTCAAAAATTATACATTTTAAGTAATAAAACAGATTCAAATATAAAAGATAAACGATTAATATATAAAGGTACAATTTGTAAATCTGTACAAAAAGAAGCTCTAGATGATGTATTAAAATATTTTAAATTAAATGATGATATAAATTTATCTTCAAGAACAGATAAGTGTATGGTATTAGAAAATTTATTTTTAAATAATGATAAAAAAAATGAGTATAAATATTTCTTAAATTTATATGAACATGGAAATTTAAAATAATATAAACGTATAAATTTAATTTTTTATATTTATATTTACTATACTTTGCATAAAACTATCTGCAATATCATCTATTTTTTTTAAACTAAAATCTTTGATTAAATTATGTTTTTTAAATATATATAAATAATATAACAAATTATATTTACTATGTTCTTTATTACTTTTATAATTTGAATTATATTTTTGTATAAATATTCTATGTTTTAAATTATTGTGAAAATATAACTTATTTTTTAAAGCTGGGTATATTATTTGTATTTTATACTTATTTGTATAGTCATTTATAGTTGTATTGTCATTTATAGTTGTATAATGGTATATTAATTGATTCATAACAGCCAATGAACAGTTGTTAATATTCATCTGGTATTCTATATGTAGATTAATAATATCATTTATTTGTTCTTTTTTTATTATATTTTCTAAATTATTTAATTCTTCTTTTAACTTTATAGTTCTAGTTATTATATTTGTATCTTTTAATTTATCGTTATCTATTATATTGATTAGTTTAAAAAATTTAATGTCTATTATATTATCAATTATTAATATAATATTTTTTATTATATTAATATTATATTTTTCAAAAATATTATGGATATCACCTTTTATATCATTTATATTTTCATATTTACTATTTAATAAATTATTTATTTTATTAATATAATTTATATCATATTTATAAAAAGATACACCCATATTTTTAGTTGCACAATCAAACGATAAATACCAACCCATTTTATTTAATAATATAATATATTAAAATTAAACTAATTTAATAATAATAAATTATTATTAAAACAAGTTAAATCCAATCACTATTTGGTTTTTTTATAAAACTCGGTGAATGGTTATAATTTCCAGTAATTTCTTCAGAAATATTAATATTTTTTAAAGCTATTAAATGGTATCCATCAATTGATTTATCATAAAATAACATACTATTTGGTTTATATGAATGGTTTACATATCTAGCTAATTCTGAAATTTCATGAGTATTATTATCTATACAATTATACAAAATAATATCATTTATTTTATAATATTTTAATGAAAATAAACCTAACCCATGTATATTTGACTTACTAATATATAAATTGTCCATTTATATAATGTTTATATATTATTTAAATTAATTAAATTTTTTATATAAAAATTATTAATTTAATATAATAATAAAATTATGCCTAGATTTGATTTGGATAAATATAATAAAAAAAAAGGTGGTGATGATAGTGGTGATATAGATAATATGTATGATTTTGATAATACACCTGCAAATAATATTACATCTGCAGATGATGCAAATAATATATTATCAGAATTAGTCCAAAAAAAAGTTGATCAATTATCAACATCGGAACAAGTACCACCAACACAAGAACATGTAACACCAATACAAGAACAAGTAATGTCAACTACAAATATAACACCAACACAAGGCAATTTAAAACGTCGTGATGCTAAACATGATTTATTAAACAGTGATTTTAGTAATACTAAAGAAACTAAAGTACAATCACAATCACAATCACAATCACAATCACAATCACAATCACAATCACAATCACAATCACAATCACAATCACAATCACAATCACAATCACAATCACAATCACAATCACAA
>JACCDV010056694.1_pt1 | contig 33898 bp, 36 predicted proteins | sample 7446131 | NCBI WGS metagenome assembly JACCDV01 (sample SAMN15323448, study PRJNA562643) | freshwater metagenome | isolation source: river surface water | place: USA:Blue River Watershed | collected 2017-08-17
TCGCAAGAAACACGTCCAGGTTATGACCCTATCGTCTAGAGGCCTAGGACATCACCCTTTCACGGTGAGTACCGGGGTTCGAATCCCCGTAGGGTCGCCAAGTTTTGTAGCACTTGGCTAGGTTGCAAAAGCAACTTAGCAAACGCTACTGCTACCAGGAGTGGTAGTTCAGTTGGTTAGAATACCGGCCTGTCACGCCGGGGGTCGCGGGTTCGAGTCCCGTCCACTCCGCCAGTATATGGAAAACCGTTGTGTGCCCTTGGGCTGCAACGGTTTTTTCATTTTGGCTTCAAAGGCCGTTTTTCGCGCAAGTGCTACACCTAGGTGCTACACATGCCCGCGAAAACCCCCAGCCTGTACCGCAGTCGGCACGGCGTTTTTTACTTGCGCGTTTGTTTGCCAGAGGCTGAACGCAGCAACCCAAAATCCAAGGAGGTCTGGCGCAGCCTGCGGACGAAGGACGCGAAGATCGCCAAGGGCTTGGCTTTAAGATTCGCCATAGAAAAGAACTACGCCATGCCCACCAAGTCGCCCAAAACCATTGCCGATGAAATCGCCAATCCGCTGAGCTTCACCAGCAAGGAAGGCCACCGCATCGACTTTGATCCCGCCAAGCCCGAGGAAGTCCAGTTCGCCAAAGAATTCATTGCCGAACACACGGCCAAGGCCGCTGAAATCATGCGCGACGATGATCGCCGTTTGCTGGCAGAAACCGAACTGGAGTTCAGGCGCAAAGAAGCCGAAGTCTTGCGCCATCGTGAAGCCTTGCTGGCAGCCAAGCCGCCCGCGTCCCCACCGTCGCCCTTGTTCAGCAAATACATGGACGCGTATCTGGCACTCATCAAAAATTCAGACATCACCGAGCGCACCAAGAAGGGCTACGCGGCCAAGCTGAAAGTGTTCCAGGATTTCATTGGCAAGTCGGCCACACTGGCCGAAATCACGCCAGACAAGATGCTGGACTTCCAGACTTGGCTGGCCAAGGACGATCCACTCACCGACCGCAAGGCCATCACGCCACGCAGCATTGACGAGTATTCCAACGTCATCAGCAACGTGTACAAGAAGGTCATCAAAAAGGCCGCAGACAACCCCATTGAAGGCCGTCTGGTGGGCAAGAAGCAGCGGATGAAGTCCAACCGCAAGCCCTTTACGCCCGACGAACTCACGCGCATCTTTGACCCTGTACGACTTGCCACCCTTAAAAATCCAGCCGATTTTTTTGTGCCTATCCTGGGTCTTTTGACGGGTTCACGCCCCGCTTCAATTTGCCAATTGAGAGTGGGCGACATTCGACGCGAAGACGGCATCACCGTGATTCACTATCACGACTATCTTGAGGGCAACAGCGCAAAGACGCGAGCAACCAATCGGATTGCACCTCTGCACCCCTTGCTGGAGCAAGTGGGCTTTTTGCGATACCTGGAGGACGTGAAAAGCCTGCCCGACACCAACGCCACGACGCTGATCTTTCCTTGGCTCAATCAGTACGAACAGGGCTTTGCCGACGTGCCCACGCAGAACTTCCGCGAGGTGTTGAAGAAATTGGGCATCTATGTGCCCAACGTCAAGGTGTTCTATTCACTGCGCCACACCACTAACCAGCGCTTGAAAGAGCGCGGCGTGGCCGAAGACTTCCGCAGCCAATACATTGGGCACGAAAACGACAGCGTGAACAATCGCACCTATGGCGGCGAGACACCCGCCAAATTTTTGCTGGAGAGCGTCATTCCACACTTGCAGTTTGACGAAATCCAGTGGGATGCGATCCAGTACAAGCGCGACATGCCCACCATGGAGCGCGAGATTCAAATTGCCAAGCGGCGCGATGCAGCCAAAAGCAACCAAACAAAATGAAAAGGAAGATTTATGGGAAATCGATCAAATTCAGCCGACGAAGACAATTTCTACAGCGTCCACTACACGATCACTGTGAGTGAGACGGGCGAGCAAATTGAAGGCACCGTTGAAGTTGCGGCGCAAGACCCGAAAGAAGCATTCATGCTGGCGCAGGACATGAACTCGACAGAGCGCTTGCTTGAAGACGCTGACTTGCCAGAGGGTAGTGGCACTGTGGAATGGGGCGATGTCGAGCTTGAAGAGGAAAGCGACTAACAACATACGCTTCAATGTGATTTGAGGAGATTGCGATGCTTGTTGGGGCTGTCCAGAACGTCATTCATTTTCTTGCCGAACGTGATTTGGCGTGGAAGGTAGCGCGCTGGTCTTATGATGAAAACGATGACTCGCCCAGTGAGGTATCAATTTTCATTGACTCTGATGAAGAGGCTTTGTTTTTTGCTGAATTGTTGAATCGTCTCGAAGTTCACCAAGGCGGAAGATGGGAAAAGAGCGCGGTTTGGAGAAAATGTTTTGAGTTGGGAACTCAAAAGAAGAAATTGCACAAAGTTTTTTATCTTTATGACGATTGGGACTTGGGCAGGATTTTCACAAATCAAAATTTCGATCATTTCACGTTAAATAATCACGTTGCCATGAGAGAAAGCCAAACCGTAGTTCCCCCTATAGAAGCGTTGTAATTTAATTCAACGACATTTGTAGCCCCGCCCAGTCGGGGCTTTTTTTATGGCCGCGTCTGGCTGCAACCATCACGCCAGAGCAAGTCTGTCATGCCGATTGACTGATCGCCATCCAGCGGCGAACGCAGTCGCCCCAAGCACGACTTGTTAGCCCTACGGTGTACCCCCGTCAATTGGTGAGGGGGTGAAACCGAGGGCAAATTCAAACAAGCCGTTTCCGCAAGGGGCGGCTTTTCGCGTTCAAGAAACCATTCCCCCTCCCGTCCCCCCAGGGGAGGCGAGGAGTTCTCCAAGGGCAAATGTTTTTTCAACAGCCCAAAGGAGCTAAGACCATGAACGCAACCGCAACCCTGACCGCAGAATGCACCCTGTACGCGCAGCCCTACAACCTTGAAGCCACAGGCTTTTATTTCACATCCCCCGAAGAGTACGAACAGAAAGCCGAAGGCTTGACCGACCGCTACGGTTGCCCCGTTGAGGAATTTGAAATTCAGTACATTGACGGCGACGATGCGGCCCTGTTTGAAGCCGTAGGCGTGGATCAATCGAACCTGGACACATGGTTTGAACTGTTAGACCTGGAAGACCACGAAAAAGCCGCCCTCTACTTTCTGTGTGGTGTGTGTGGCCGTGGATTGTCCGAAGCCCTTGGCATCGTCCAAGACGTGAGCCTGTACGAAGGCAAATTGATCGACGCAGCCACCGAACTTTTTGATGAATGCTATGCCCACGAAATCCCCGAGAACTTGCGCCAGTACATCGATTACGACCGCTTCGCCCGCGACTGCGACATTGGCGGCGACATGACCGAGTTTGAATTCAGCGGCACGACGTACACCTGCACCAACGCAGCCTGTTTGTAAAAAATCGCGGCCACCGCAAGGGTGGCCGTTTTTCAGGTTCATGATGAACCTGTTGTCAGTGCCAGCGGTTGAAATCCCAGGCCAGCACCGCAATTAAACCGAGCAACACCACAACGCTGCCAAGCACCGCGAACCAGCCCTGTGCCCTTGGACTGAGCCTGTCTTCCAGAGGAATCCATGTGGGCAGCGGGTTGCCATATTTGAAGCCCTGTTCCAAGGCAAGGAGCAACAGAAGCCCAAGGCATACGCCTAGCAATGGTGTAAACGCGATCATGGTGTTCCCCCTTCATTTTTTGGTTCCAAGCCTTGGGGCACGTCAATGGGTTTGGCCCGCCGTGCCATGGGCACATCTTGTTCAGGCATCACGTCAGGCCGCACAGGTTTTGCCGTTGGTTTGGTATCGCCAGCGCCGCCACCTGCTTTGCCGCGTGGTGTCATATGCCCCACCCGCTGGGCCACCCCAGCAATCACCGTGGTGCCCCCACGTGCCCCGTGTTCCAGTTCCGATGCGTTCGATCCCAACACCGTGTCAGCGCCGCCACCCGCCCACCGCAAAATCGTATCGGGCAGGAAGTGAATGAGCGAGAAGGTTTTGTGAATCATGGCGACCATGGTCATGGTGTAGATGCTGAACAGGGCGAACAGGCCAAATACACCCACCAAATTGTTGCCGTTGGTCATGCCAAACACAGCGGCGAATACTTGATTGAACAGCGTGCCAATGGGGTAAATCAGCACCATGGAGGCGACCAAGCCCAAGATCATCAACACAGGCCGCAAAACCAAGGACATCACGAGCATGTAGCCCTGCCCACCTTGACCCGCCACCCCGTCGCCGTCAGGTGCCAAGTGCATGGCCGCCCACAGTGGCGCAGCAATGATCGCTTCAACCACCAAAATCAGCCAGCCGATGAAAGCCCCGAAGAACAGGATGAACGGAGCCAACGGCAAGTAGTAAGCCGCCATGGCCCCAAAGCCCAAGCCCATGAGCGCCAAGGGCGCAATCACGGGCAAGGCCAACATGACCGACGGCCCCAAGTCCAAGCCGTTGCCCAGCACTTTGGTGCCCAGTGGCGTGATCACGGCCAACGCGCCAAGGAACCCGCCCCAAACGGTGTTCAGCATGAGGTGGCCCAAATCCTGTGCCCACAAAACGGGGTTGCGCGAGGTGTCAGACGTGCCGTTGGTCAGCCAGGTCGAAATGTCGCCCGTGGAGAACAGGCGGTGCATGAGCGCCGACATGCTGAATCCACCCTCACGCGCCGCTTTGTCGCTGGCGTACTGGGTTTGAACGCCAAACTTTTCGTCAGTCAGGCCACCTAGGGCAAGGCGCAGGCGATCTTGGTAAGCCTTCACCGCGTCTTTTTCGTTGGGCGACACGTCCCCCAAATTCGGCGGCGACACCTCAGGGAATTGGTTGACCGCGTTATGGGCTTGTTCCTGGAGCATGGCGAATTTCATGTACCACGCGCCCGCCATCATCCAGCCGTCTTTGCTGGCGTTTTGCGCTACCTCATTGCGGGCAGAGGCCATGCCAGACACGTTTTGCGCCGCCTGTGCCAAAGCCTTGTCGTAGTTCGCTACAGCCGTGGCGTAGGCTTTGCCGAAGTCCATACCCGAGGCCCTGAACGTGGACAGATACAGTTCACGCGCAATGGCATCGAGTTCACCCGTCAGCGCGTTGAGCGCCGAGGCGTGCGCCGTGCGCATGGCTTCACTAGCCGCTTTGGCCGTGGCGTTATCTCCAAACACCGCTTTGTCGTAAGTGCCGCCGAAGTTGCCCACCAAAGTGGAGGCAGGGAATTTGTACGAACCACAAACCCCATCCGAGTAGCCCGAGCCCGCCGTGGTGATGCCCGCATCCCCCATAACCTTTTCACCGACCACGCCATTGGCCTCGACGATGAAATTGGTCTCACCCCGCGCCGCCGCTTCGTTTTGAGCGCGTTGGTTTTCACTGTTGAGCGTCATCATGCACATGCGCTGTTCCAGGCGAACACGCGCCACCTGCGCCGCTTGTTTGGATACTTGCTGAACCGTAATGGCCTCATTGACCGAGGCCGACTGAGCGTAAGCAGCCCACACGGAATCGGCAATGCCGACCCCCTGCAAGGTCAACCACATCACCACCACCTGGGCCATGCAGTAGCCCTTGATGGGAACAATGGCCGCAATGCCGAGCGCCGTGCGCAAGGGTAGCCACATGGAAGACCATTTTTTGCCCAGCACCTCGCCATCGTGAGCGGTTTGCATCGTGCCTGCCACCAAGGTGTAGGCCAACAAAATGGCCCCGAGTAGAAGCACCGCTTCATTGAACTGGGCCACGATAGGCCCAAAGGAATCGCCACCCGTGGCCGTGCCGCCAGCCATGCGCACGAGTTCCCCAAACATCGTGCCCAAGAAGTCTGAAACACTGCGATCCGAAGGTGGGGGCATCAGCCCAGTTTGTGCGAATGCCAGCGAAGGCCCCAGCCATGCCAGCAAAGCCAAGAGTTGGATGGTGTGGCCGCGCTTCATGACATCCACACCACGCACACGAACTGGATCGTCTGTTCATAAGGGTTGCTGATGCGCCAAATGCCTGGGGAAATTTGAACAGGAGGGGCGTAATGGTTATGGCATTCGCTTGCCCTCACTTCCGTGGAATTTCCAGGGTCAACTTTGACAATCGCCCACTTGCCCAGCGGTCGCGGAGCGGTGGTTTGCGCGGTGGCAATTGCCGCCAGCGATGCCAGGATGAAGGCCAAGAATGCTTTTTTCATCGTGAGGCCCCCGCACCAAAGCCCACGGCCCAGCCCGCCGCAAACATAGCGGTGGCAATCAGCAGCATGAGCGCGATAGTGATCCACGCCTGTTCAATGGGGTCTTTGTCTTTGGATATGAACGCGCCCACAGTGCTCAGGGTTTCGTTCGCACTCTCTTTTGCGGTGTCCAGGAAGTTCATTGAATATCTCCCGTGGTGATATACCGCTGAACCGCATGGTAATACCCTGTCAAATCAGGCGGTGGCAGAAGTGCGTTGATGGTGAGATCGACAAAATCAGTGAGGGTCAGGCCATGATCTGCAATCAAACACTGGAATGTTTTGTATTCACCCTGGGCAAGCAATTTCACAAGGTGCTCAGTGAAATGGCGGTTTTCATCAAATTCAACGGTATTCATTGACGACTCCTTAAAAACAAATGTTCTCCATTTGTTAAACAGGATCGCAAGCCATTTGTCAAATTTTTAGAGCCTGTTTGAGAAAAATATTTTCGATAGGAAAATTTGACAAAGTAAATCAGATCATGGATGTTGTTAAACAGATAAACAACATTTGAGGTTTGATATGGCATCTTTACGCGAGCAGGTTATCACTGCGATCCAAACAAAAGATCGTGATCAATACGAGCAACTGGCAAGACAAATCACCAAAGAGGTGGGCGCATGGGATCGCCAAGGCCGCTACACAATCAGCCCAGAATTTGCGACACACACCAGTGCAGGTATTCGCACACCCAGCAGAGCATGGCCAAAATCGGAATATGAGCACGCTCAAACGCGCAAATACCTGACGGCCCTGGCAGAGAAAAACCAATGGCTGGATCGTGAGAAATTGACTTCACGGCACCAGCAAGTCATTGGCGCAGCCAAAGCCGCCCAGGCGGAGGCAGCCCTGTGAAAATACCTACTCAACGCAAGCAGCGCGTGCGAAAGTCTGAACTCGTAGCGGTAAGGATTGAACGCCCTTTGCTGACCGCCATGCAAGTTGCCGCCATGCGTCTGGAAATCAACATGGCTGAATTCATGCGCCGCGCTTTATTGCGTGAATGTGAGCGTGTTGGCGCACTGCCAACGATTTATTGATTTATAAGTTCAGTTTCATTAACGCATAAATCAATTATTCAAAAAAGCAGGCAAAAAATTTGACAAACATTCTTTGATCCATTTTACTGTGTGTATTACCAACGTATTTGGAGAGTACACATGCAATCAAAGAAAAACACCTTGCTCTTTCGCGCAGAAGACAACCTGATGCACGCCTTGAAAGATTTGGCCGAATCACAGGGCTATAGCCTTTCGGAAATGCTCAGAATCGTTTTCAGGGCCTACGCAGAAACCAAAGGCTATTCATTCAAATAAAAGACCCGCGATAAACGCGGGCCAGTGAAACATGAGCAATTTCACTCTCGCAAATTTATCGTGGCTTGTCAAATTTTTAGGAGACAACCATGAACACAGTTTTGAAAATCCACGCCAGACCCGTTGACCAAATGGCCGTTATTGCGGAATTGGCAAAAATCCCCGAGGCAGAATTCATTTTTCTTGCCAAAGACAAAGCCCGCGAACTGGGCATCACACGTGCTGATCTTTCCAAACTGGTGGATCAAGCCCGCAAGGCCAGTGCCGCCAACGACCAATTCATGACATTGCCAGAGGAGCAAAGCCCTGCGGAAGAACTGAAAGCCCAACTGCACCACATGCGTTCAGAGAACAAGGCCGCACGCACCCAAGGCCGAACCGAGCCGTTTTCTGACAAAGCCATCGACGACATCAAGGCGCAATTGGCAGAGGCTATGAAAGAAGAGGCCGACAAACTTTCCCCCGAGCTGCGCTTCACGCACCACGCGCAAAGCCTGGGGCTGCGTCAGTTTTCCAGCGACGAGGCAGCGCGTTGGACAGGCACGCACTGGCAGGCCGTGCCACCCACCGAATTCAAGGGCCATGCTTTGAATTGGCTGGAGGCAAACGCACCCGACAAGTACAAAAAATCGTTGACCGAATCGTGTACCGCTTGTGCTGTGTGGCGTTTGCCCCAGTTGCCCGAGCAATCGACGCGCACCATCCCGTTTTCAAACGTGTACCTCGACATCAATGAAGAAGATGCCTGGGTAGGTTTTCGCTACCAAGCGCCAGAACCGCAAAAGGGCATGCGCTACGCCGTCAACGCCGCGTTGGATATGCGCCATTCCGATGCCATGTTTTACATGCCACCAGACCTGCCCCAAGACAGCCTGTTCCACCAATTCCTGAACACCTCATTGCCAGACGAAGGGGCACGCAACCTGCTGCAGGAGTATGTGGGCAGCACCCTGTTGCCAGACACCCGCTATGCCACCGCCTGTTTTTTCATTGGCGAAGGCCGCAATGGCAAAGGCGTGATGATGCGTTTGGTCAAGGCCCTGCACCGTCAGACTGCCGCCATGTTGCTGGACAAACTGGAGGGTTTTCAGTTGCACGGTTTGGTGGGCGCTTCGCTGGCCTTGGTGGACGAGGCCCCCAAGGCAGGCATCAACGAACAAATGCTGAAATCATTGATCGCGGGCGAAGCCGTGCTGATTGACCGCAAAAACATGCAACCCCTGACGTACATGCCCACCGCCAAATGGATCGTATCTGCCAACCACGTGCCCAAGTTCTCTGACCACTCACTGGGCTTTTGGGAGCGTTGGATTTTCATTCCATTCGACATCACCATCCCCCACGCCGAACGCCGCATGAACTTGGCCGATGAAATCATCAAGCAAGAGCTGCACTACGTGGCGAACTGGGCGCTCCAGGGCTTACAGCGCCTGTTGGAGCGTGGCCGCTTTCCCAAGGCCGACGAACTGCCCACCAAGGTGCGGGCGTGCATTGGCCGCGCCAAGACCGAAAGCGACGTGGTGCGAGGCTGGACAGACGACCAAGGCGTTCAGGTGGTTCCGTCCACGGAAGGGTGGATGCCCAAGGCCAAGCTGTATTCACACTTCACCCAGTGGTGCGAAGAGCAAGGCCGCCGCGCCGTGGCGCAGCCCGAGTTTTTCAAACGCTTGGAGCGGATTTTCCCGCGCCAGATTCAGGAAGAGCAACGCCGCAGCGCAGGCCAAACCCGCACCCGTTGGGTGAACCTCAAGCTGGACATGGCCGAAGTGGCCTTCTGAACGCAGCAGCCGCACCCCTCAAACCGCCTTTGGGCGGTTTTTTGTTGGAGGTGGCACAGGCACACTCCCAACTGGCACAGGTGGCACAGGCTTCAAAAAACGACCCTGTGCCAGCCAAACCCGCATGGATGCTGGGGAACCGAGCAAGTGGCACAGGTGGCACAGGCAAAACACCACATTCTCAATATATGGCGATCTGGAATGATTTTTCTGCAAAAAAGAACACTTGGTATTTTTCATGTGAGACTTTGAAAAATGCCTGTGCCACCTGTGCCAGTGGCTGCAAACCCGCATGAATACAGGCTTTTCCTGGCACAGGCATGCAAAAGCGTTGCCCGTGCCACCCGTGCCACCCGTGCCAGGCGCAAGGGGCGTTTTATGACCCTTAATCCTGCTAAAGTGGATACACATTGTGTGCCTATAAGGAAGCCATGAAAGAAGCAGGAATGCGCATCCGCATTGAGCCTGAATTGCGGGAGGCATTTATCACGGCCTGCCGAGGCCAGAACATGCCCGCCGCGCAGGTGCTGCGGGGCTTTATGAGGGAGTACGTTCGCAAGTGCCAGCGGGTGCAGTCCAAGACCACTGTGGCCCCAAAAGCGGACAAGAAGTGAGACGAGAACAAGACAACATGACCACCATCCACGACATCCTGAGCGAATTCCGCGAAGCAGCCACGTCCAACCGCGACATGGGCGACAAGTTTGAACGCCTGATCGCCACCTACCTGATCACCGACCCCCTACAGGCCGAGCGGTTCAGCGACGTGTGGCTGTGGAGTGAATGGCCAGACCGTGGCAACCAGCCCGACACGGGCATTGACTTGGTGGCAAAGGAACGGGCCACAGGCGAGTTTTGTGCCATCCAGTGCAAGTTCTATGCGAAAGGGCACACGGTTCAAAAGGCGGACATCGACAGTTTTTTCACTGCATCAGGCAAGAAGCCCTTCACCAGCCGCATGATTGTGGCGACCACCGAATTCGGTAAACACGCCGAAGAGGCCCTAGTCAGCCAGCATGTACCTGTTCAGCGCTTGGACGTGGCCGACCTTGAAAATTCCCCCATCGACTGGGCACACTTCAGTTTGAAGCGCCCAGACCAGATGAAGTTGCGCACCCGCAAGCAACTGCGCCCACATCAGAAGAAAGCCCTGACCAACGTCATAGACGGACTGGCCGAGGCCGAGCGCGGCAAGATGATCATGGCCTGTGGCACGGGCAAGACCTTCACCGCACTGAAAATTGCCGAGCAGTTTGCAGCAGGCGCAAAGCCTTGGAAAGAGGCCCCCACCACCAACGGCATGGTGTTGTTTTTGGTGCCGTCCATTGCCCTGTTGTCTCAAACCCTGTTTGAGTGGTCAGCAGAGACGGAGCAGGGCATGCACTGCTTTGCCGTGTGTTCAGACACCGCCGTGGGCAAACAAGCGGGCGACATGGAAGACATCCGCCTGCACGACCTGCCGTTCCCCGCCACCACCGATGCCCGCAAACTGGCAACGCAGTTGGCCGCGTTCACAGGCAAGAAACCGCTCACCGTGGTGTTCAGCACTTACCAATCCATTCAAACCATTGCCGACGCGCAAAAGAAGCATGGCGCACCCGCGTTTGACTTGATCGTGTGCGACGAAGCGCACCGCACCACGGGCGTGATTCTGGAGGCAGGCGACGAAAGCAATTTCGTCAAAGTCCACGACGGCACATTTATCAAGGCCAGCAAGCGCCTATACATGACCGCCACGCCTCGCATTTTCAGCGACGGCTCCAAGACCCAAGCCGAAGAAAACGACGCCGTGGTGTGTTCCATGGACGATGTTGGCCTGTACGGTGAAGAGTTGCACCGTTTGGGCTTTGGCGAAGCCGTGGGCAGTGGCTTGCTGGCCGACTACAAAGTCATGGTGCTGGCCGTTGACGAAAAATTCGTCAGTAAGACTTTCCAGAAACAACTGTCAGTCGAGGGCGAATTGAATCTGGACGACGTGGTGAAGATCACGGGTTGCTGGAATGGCTTGTCCAAGCGCATGGCACGGGATGCCGAAGGCAACGACTTGTCAGGCGACGACGCGCCCATGCACCGCGCCGTGGCGTTTTCCCGCTCAATCAAAGACAGCAAGCGCCTGACAGACTTGTTTGCGGGCGTGGTGGCGAAGTACATCACCAGCGCCAAAGAGTCCGCCACAGAAGACACCCCCGCAGAAAACTTTCTGCAATGCGAGGTGGATCACGTTGACGGCACGATGAACATGACAGTGCGCAACCGCAAACTGGGCTGGCTCAAAGCCGACACCAGCAAAGACGGAAACGTGTGCCGCATCTTGTCCAATGCCCGCTGCCTGTCCGAGGGCGTGGACGTGCCCGCCTTGGATTCCGTGCTTTTCCTGAACCCCCGCAACTCTGTGGTGGACGTGGTGCAAAGCGTAGGCCGCGTGATGCGGATCGCCAAAGGCAAAAAGTACGGCTACATCATTTTGCCCATCGGCATCCCCGCCGACGTACCGCCAGAAGAGGCACTGAAAGACAACCAAAAATACAAAGTGGTGTGGCAGGTGCTGCAAGCCTTGCGGGCACACGACGACCGTTTCAATGCCACGGTCAACAAGATCGAACTGAATAAGGCAAGACCCGACAACATCCAGGTCATTGGTGTGTCAGGCGGCAACGAGGGCGGTGAAGGTGGCGACAAAGGCGCAGGCAAAACCACCAGCGTGCAGATGCGCCTTGACTTCCCCAACATCGAAGAATGGCGCGATGCCATCTTTGCCAAGATCGTTTTGAAATGCGGCGACCGTCGCTATTGGGAAAGCTGGGCCAAAGACGTGTCGGTCATTGCCGAGCGCCACATCACCCGAATCAAAGCCCTGCTGGACAATGCGGGCGGTACACACCGCCAAGCGTTTGAAGAGTTCCTGAAAGGTTTGCGCACCAACCTGAACCCCGCCGTAAGCGAAGCCGATGCCGTTGAGATGCTGGCACAGCACTTGATTACCAAGCCCGTGTTTGATGCCTTGTTTGAAGGCTATGCCTTCACCCAGCACAACCCCGTGTCCCAATCCATGCAAACCATGCTGGACGTACTGGAAACGCAGGCACTGGACAAAGAGCAGCAAGCCCTTGAAAAGTTCTACGCCAGCGTGCGCCAGCGCGTGGCAGGCATTGACAACGCAGCAGCCAAGCAAACCGTCATCAAAGAACTGTATGAAAAGTTTTTCAAGTCTGCGTTCCCGCGCATGGCCGAGAGACTGGGCATTGTCTATACACCTGTGGAGGTGGTGGACTTCATTATCCAAAGCGCCGACGACGCTTTGAGGCAAGAGTTTGGTGTCGGTTTGTCAGACCACGGGGTTCACGTCCTCGACCCATTCACGGGCACGGGCACGTTCATGGTTCGCCTGCTACAAAGCGGTCTGATCAAGCCCGAAGACCTGGCACACAAATACCGCAATGAATTCCATGCCAATGAAATCGCTTTGCTGGCCTATTACATCGCGGCCATCAACATTGAAGAGACGTACCACAGCCTTGCCAAGGCAAACGACAGCAGCGCAACCTATCAGCCGTTTGAAGGCATTGTGCTTACTGACACCTTCCAATTGAACGAAGGTCAAAGCAAGCTGGACGACCAGTTCCCCGAGAACAACAAACGTGCCAAGCGCCAGAGCGGCATTGACATCCGCGTGATTGTGGGCAACCCGCCGTATTCTGCCCAGCAAGAGAGCGAGAACGACGGCAACAAAAACCTGAAATACCCGCAACTGGACGAGCGCATTCGTGGCACATATGCGGCGCACTCCAGCGCGACACTGGTCAAAAATCTCTATGACAGTTATATCCGTGCCGTGCGTTGGGCAAGCGACCGCATCAAAGACAAGGGCGTAGTGTGCTATGTGTCCAACGGTTCGTTCATTGACGCCAACAACATGGACGGTTTGCGCAAGTGCCTGACGGACGAATTCACCAGCGTGTATGTGTTCAATTTGCGGGGTAATCAGCGGACATCGGGTGAAACTTCACGCCGTGAAGGGGGCAAGATATTTGGCTCAGGTAGTCGCACGCCCGTAGCGATCTCCCTGTTGATCAAGAACCCTGCCAAGCAAGGCAAGGGGCAACTTTTTTATCACGATATTGGGGATTACCTCAGCCAAAGCGAGAAGCTGAAAATCATCACCGAGTTTGCATCCATCGGCAGCATCCCATGGCGCACGCTCAAACCCAACGACAGCCACGACTGGATCAATCAGCGCGATCCTGCGTTTGATGCGTTTTTGCCATTGACCACAAAACCCCCAGCGGAAGGTGATGTTTTTGAAACCTACTCTCTTGGTGTGAGCACGGCTAGAGATGCTTGGGTTTATGGCTTCTCCAAAAAATCAGTCGCTCAGCAGATGAGCCAAATGACAAAGTTCTATAACCAACAAGTTGATGCGTTCTCAAAATACAACGCAAAACTGCCATCCGTGAACGCTGCAGCGCGGTTAAAGCGAGTTGAGGAATTTATTGATCGTTCGGCCACAAAGATTAGTTGGTCTAGTGGGTTGATCGCGAATGTTGGGCGGGAAAAGCGCGCAGATTTTGATGCATCCAAAATTATTGTTGGCATGTATCGGCCATTTACCAAGCAGCATCTTTACCTTGATGGGCACATGATTGAACGGCCAGGTCAAAACAGACAGCTTTTCCCCGCTGGACTGAAAAATATGGCTATTTATCTGAGCGGCACAGGTGCAGGTAAAGGATTTTCTGCATTATTGACAAGTGTTCCTGCCAATCTCCATTTTCTCGATTCTGGGCTCTGCTTTCCCATGTACTCCTACGGAAAGGCCGATGACGAGCAGGAGGAGAACGCAGACCTGTTCAAAATGGCGAACAGCGGCAACGCAGAGGGCGAGTACGTCCAGCGCGAGAACATCCCCGATGGCATCCTTGCTAAATTCCAAACGACCTACGCCGCCAGCAAAGGCAAGAGCATCAGCAAAGAAGACATCTTCTATTACGTGTATGGAATCCTTCATTCGCAAGAGTACAAATCACGTTTTGACTCAGACTTGAAAAAAATGGTGCCGCGCATCCCGTTTGCGCAAGACTTTTGGGCGTTCTCCAAAACAGGCCGAGAACTGGCCCACTGGCACTTGAATTACGAAACCATCGAACCGTTCACTTTGCAGCAAGCGGGGGAACTCGACCTAGGTGATCCTGCCTATTACCAAGTCCAGAAAATGCAGTTTGCCAAAAAAGGCAAAGAGGTGGACAAGACCACCATCAACGTCAACAGCCGCCTGCGCCTGAGCGGCATCCCCATGGAAGCCTACGACTACATTGTCAACGGTAAGAGCGCCATCGAATGGGTCATGGAGCGCTACCAAATCACCGTGGACAAAGACAGCGGCATCCGCAACGATCCCAACGCATGGGCCACGGAATCAGGTCAACCCGATTACATCGTGAATCTCGTCAAGCGCGTGGTGCGCGTGAGCGTGGAGACCGTGAAGTTAGTCAAGGCGTTGCCTGCGTTGAATGAAATCAACGTGCAAACCAGCGTGAAAAATTGAAAAAAGGAAATGTCCCATGATTGAACAGGGTGTTCTTAATCCATTTTCACAAACTGCTGTTGGGCACGGAATCACGCGCCCAAACTATGCCATTGTCAATATTGGCGGTTTGTCGCAACGTTGCGTGGTCAAAAACGCAGGGCACAAGGAAATCGCTGCAGAGTGCTTTTGCGCATTGCTCGGAGCTGCATTGGGGCTACCGACACTCAAACCCGTGATTGTCAGGAATCCTCAGGACAACTCACTTTGTTTTGGTTCGCGTGAAGTTGGGTATCCGAATTTGTCAGCGCAACTAGGGATTGGTAATTCAGCCAATCCAGCCCAGATGATGGCTTTGGCAGTTGTTCTTTCAGCGTGGTCGCAAGTAGGGCATGTGATTTCTTTTGACGAACTAATCCTGAATGGCGACAGAAACCCTGGCAACGTTTTGTGGAGTGGTGTTGCGTTCACCATCATTGATCATGAGCGAGCACTTGAAATTGAACCAATGACGATCAATAAACTGGCTCAGTTTTCAACCAATAATTTCGATCCTACGCACGTGGCTAGTGTTAAGAGCGCGAGCATGGGTGCTGCACTGGCGCAACAGTCCATGCTCTCAGCCGATGACAGAATTTTTAATTCTTTGCGGAGCGATTTTTCAACCATTCCCGCTGAAATAGGCAATCATTTTGATGAACTTGAGGCTATTGCGAAAAAGATGCTGCCGTCGATGGCGACAAATACATCAAACGCAATGAGTCCTTTATTTGCGAGGCAACCACGATGAACAGTCTAATCAATACCATCCAGGCCAATGCGGAATTCAGCTTGCTATCGTGGGAGCCAGTTTTTGGCTCTGGCGAGCGTTTGAACGTCGCGGCAATTTTTCGGCATGAAAGCGAGTTCGGTTTCAAGCCTCTGATTCGTGAAGACGTATTGCGATGCATGTATGGTGAAGCGGGTGAAGGTGTGTACAAAATGATTCGCACCACGCTTGACGCTTGCACAGCAGTGGCTAATAAGCATGGTCTCGACGCGGCCCTTTCAGCCGTGCCGCTTGCAAACTTCACCCTTGGTCAACCGAGGCAGGCTTTTGTTCAAAATGAGCAGGACTTGCTCAGACAAATCGTGTTGATGAATTGCAGTTTGGGGGCAATTGCTGATGAAGTTGCCTCAACATCAGATGACCAGCCGACACCTGAACAAGAGGTCAATAAGCAATGGACTACCAAAATTCGAGAAGCGATTCAAGTTTTGCAACCTGACATGCTTCATTATTTTAATCGTGAGGCAGTGTTAGTGGAGAACGGTTTACCTGTGCGCTTTGGTGTTTTAACGCCCAAACTTGCAGCACATTTTGGTTTGTTGAAGGCGGGTCAGCAAAATCAAGGAATGGAAGATGCTCGTGCAAAGATGTGGAAGTTGGCTTTGGCAAAGGAGCGGAACAGTACATTGACTGCAGCTTTGATTTATGGAACTCCCAAAGACGATGACATTACGCTCAGCGACAAGCAGCAGGAAAAACTAGTGGCAAATGTCAAAGAGTTGGAGCAAGAGGCCGTGCATCGAGGGTTAACCGCAAGCCGCGTGTACACGGTGGCCGAGGCAGCAGCGTCAGTGGTTGCACTGGCTTAGTATCGTTGTCCGTAGGTGTACACAATTGCCAATGTCGATGATCGAAGAGTTTCCAAACTTCACACCACAGGCCCGCCAATTGTGGGAGAACGTGCCTAGCCATATTCGTCCAAGACTTTTGGCCAACGTTTTCTGCGGTGAATGCCGTGGTGAAACGACTATCGTCAACTTCCAAGGCAATGTGAAGCAAGGCATGTTGGTGCTGGAGGGAAGTTGCCAGCGATGCGGCTCTTCGGTGGCAAGAGTGATCGACTGACTGCATCAAGACTGCGCGGCGAGTTTGCCGTGGGGCAGTCCCAATCCAAAACAAATTCTTTCACACCTGACGCATCCGCCCGCTGTCGCGGGCATATGCGTCAGGTGTGCGCCACAGAGGGAAAACAGGGCTTTTCCCCTGCAGTCATAGCGCAGTCGCAGTCATGTTTGAAATCGGCAAAAAACCCAAGTAAATCAACGTGATTGCCATGCAGTCAAAAGATCGCTTTTGACTATTGACATTCGTGTGTTGATCGAGTTGCATGAAATGAACAGTTGTTCATTTTCAGGAGGCCCGATGAAACACACACAAATCACCATCCGTATTACTCAGCCTTTGCTGACTGGGTATCAAGCCAAGGCTTCGCAGTTAAACGTTTCCACGTCTGAATTGCTCAGAAAGGTTTTGTCGGACTGGATGACAGGCGATAACCAGCAAAAGGATTTTCTGGTCAGACTCAATCACCTTGATCGAAAACTGGGTGGCATGAGCGAGTCCATGGACGACGTGAAGCTGCAACTCGATGAACTGACCAAAGGGCTGGCCGATTCGCTGACCCAAATCAGCAAACAAGTTGCCGCAGTGGGAGGGGTCAAGTGATGAAGGCCGTCCCTACACCCCAAGCCGTTGCCAAATTGCCAGCAGCTCAGAGGCTTGCCATTGGCCGACAAGTCTTGGCCCAGGCCAGTGCTACCCACACATCGCGGGCAAGCGTGCGACGTGTTCCCAACCCGTTTGTTGACCCACAGGCGTTTTTGGTGGCGCGACGAAATGCCGCGCAAGGCATCAGCGTGTCCAAATCGTTGGAGGCCAACCATGCTGAGTGAAACCCGCAATGTGGACACTTGGGCACGTGTGCGCCAAGCCGACGGTTCGATCAACCTGGCAAGTGCCGTGGCACCTGCCAGCGCCCAACGCGCCAATGAGTTTGTCGAATCCATTTTCATGGCTGTGGTCAAAGCGCGAGAAAACACCAGCCACCCCCTGCGCTTTTCGTTTCGTATCTTTGATGCCCTCAAGGTGCTGCACTTCAATGTGGCACTGGTGCGCGTGTATGGCTATCGCAGCAAGGTTCAAACGGTGTTGGTCATTGAACGGATCAAGCGTGATCCTGTATGCCGTGGCTATCTGGTGAAGAAGCTGGCCGACCTGACAGGCGTATTGGCCGCCAAGCGATCACCCATTCGCGCCACATTGGCCGACGACGGCGCATTGTTCGCACAGGTGCTGGCCGACTTTCCAGAACTCAAAGCCTATGTGTGAGGGGAGACCAGACCATGCAACAACCTGTTTACTACCGTCTGAGCCGCACAGAGCGTATCCCACTGGGGGCGCGTTATGTGGACATTCCCGATGCTTTTGTGGCCGCTTTCCTCATGGCCTGTGGCGGCTTCGCTGTGGCGTTCATTCTCTTTTCCATGGTTCCGCTGGACTGGGCAGGCTTTCCCAGTGTGGGGCGACCAGAGGTTTTTCGCTTCGCTGACTGGTATCGAAGTTTGGACATGGCCCAGCAAGCAAGTTTTGACTTGCGGGTCAGTCTGGCACTGGTCATTGGCTTTTTTGGCTTGGTGCTGGGCTTATGGGTAGGCTTTCAGCCCAAGCAAACGGACGAACACATCGGTGGCAGTCAGTTCATGGACGGCGCAGCAGCGATTAAAGCCATGCGTGTGGCGACGGATGCCGCCATTGAACGCTCAGGCCAAGGCATTCATTTACATCCCGAGTTGCCCATCAGTCTGGATACCGAAGTCAAGCACTTCATGCTTGTCGGTGCTCCAGGTTCAGGCAAAACCCAGACCCTTCACTTTTTGCTCAAGCAATTGTTCAGGCGTGGTGGCAAGGGCGACAAGATGATCATCTATGACACCAAGGCCGACTTCACCGCCGCGTACCCCCAAGCCCTGCTGATTGCGCCCTGGGACGCAAGAAGCCCCGCGTGGGACATTGCCAGAGACTGCACCACGGAGGGACAAGCCCGAGAACTGGCCGCCCGCTTCATTGCCGACAGCAAAGAGCCAATGTGGGCGGAGGGCACGCGGGCGATTTTGGTGTCGCTGATTGTGAAACTTCAAACCGACAACCCTATGCGTTGGACATGGCGCGATTTGGCCGACCACATTGCCATGGCCAGCGCCGACGCAGACCTTTTGGTGTCATGGGTGCAGCGTTTTAACCCCGTACAGGCCGCCGTGGTGCTGGGCGGTTCAGAATCCAAAACCGTTCAGTCGTTCATGACCACCCTGGCGGCATCCGCCACCTTAATTGCCCAACTGGCACAGGCATGGGAGAGCAAAAGTGCCAAAATTTCATTCACCCAATGGCTGCACGATGAAAACCCAAAGTACCGTCAAATCATTCTGCAAGGCGACGGACGCTTTGCCAGTCTGACCAAAGCCTACATTGGATCGATCCTCACATTGTTGTCGCAAGAAATTTGCTCACCCGTTTTCACGGACAGCAACGAACGGAGACTGTGGTTCATTTTGGATGAAGCCCCCACCCTGGGGAAGGTGGACATCTTGCGCATGATCACGGAGGGGCGTTCAAAGGGTGTTCGCGTGTTGGCTTGCTTTCAAGACCAGTCGCAAATCCGAGAGATTTATGGCGAAAACGTGGCAAAAACGTGGTCAACGAGCGCGGGCACGATGATCATCTATCGTGTCAACCGTGGCGACACTGCCAATTGGCTGGCCGAAGAAATCATTGGCACGCGCACGGTGCGGCGCAACCAAACCAGCGAATCGTTCACCAAAGACGGGCGCACGGTTCAGCGTTCACAGACAGAGGTGAAGCTGCCCATTGTTCACCCCTCAGACCTGGAAAATAAACTGGGGCCATGCGATGAAGGTGTGCGCGGTTTGGTGCTGGGTTTGGGCGTGGTGGGTAGGCTCACATGGCCGTACATGCCCGTCAAAAACAAGCGTGAAAAACACAAACCCGCACCGTGGACATTGCCCAAGCAGCAGGCCATGCCAGTGGAGGAAGTGGTGCAGCGATTGGAGGCCGCAGGTCAGGAGGCGCAGGCCCAGCAAGAATCCAAGACCGAAGCCCGAGCCACGAAAGTGGAAGCCGACGTGCAAATCCAGCACGCCATTGCGGAGCCGAGTGTTGCCAGCCCCGTAAGCACAGAACAAGGCGATGAATCTGCCTTGGAGACCGTCAAAGCGGTGGCGGTGAACGTGCCCGTGTTGGCCGAGGCCATCCATGCCGTTGAATTGGGCAAAGCCGTGATGAACGCGAATGCCCAGCCCGTGGGCACAGTGGCCCCCACGTTCACGGCACTGCCCATCGAGCGTTTGGTGAAAGAACCAAGGGGCAGGCGGGAAACAACGGAAAGGGAGCGTGCCGCATGATGTCCATTGCCAAACTCAAAGCAGGTGCAGAGAACTACTATCTCAGCCTTGCCCGTGCCACGTATTACAACGACGGTGGCGAACCCGCAGGGCACTGGCTGGGGCGAGGCATTCAGGGCATGGGCTTGTCGGGCGAGGTGGAAGACCAGCCCTTGGTCAATTTGATGCAAGGCTATGACCCGAACACAGGCAAGCCCTTGGTGCAGGCCAACAAAAAACACGTGGCTGCGTGGGACTGTACGTTCAGCTCCCCCAAGAGTTGCAGCATTGTTTGGGCACTCGCTGACAAGGAATTGCAAGACCGCATGGCGGCAGCCCAGCAGACCGCGACCGCCAAGGCCGTGGCTTACCTGGAAGAGCAAGCCATCACACGCCGTGGCAAAGGCGGGGCGATTCACGAGAAGCCAGAAGGCATTGTGGCCGCGTCATTCCAGCACAGCACAAGTCGCCTCGCCGACATGCAGCTTCACACCCATGTTCTTATCGCCAACGTGTGCAAGCGCGAAGACGGCACATTCGGCACGCTGGAGAGCAAGCCGTTCTTTGCGCACAAAATGACCGCTGGGGCCATTTACCGCGCTGAGCTGGCCGCGAGTTTGCGCAGCATGGGCTTTGAACTGGCCAAAGATGCCAAAGACAATTTCAAAATTGTGGGTGTGAGCAACGAGGCATGCAAGCAGTTCAGCAAGCGACGTGATGCCATCGAAGACTACCTGACCCAGCAGGGTTTGCGCGATGCCAAAAGCAGCGCCAAGGCCGCATTGTCAACCCGCGACACCAAAGAAGAACTGTGCTTTGCCGACAAGATCGAAGACTGGCGAAAAGAGGCCAAGCCGTTTGGCATTGACGCGCAAAGCATCGAAACCCTGCGCACATTCAAAGCGCCAGAAACTCAGCCGCCCACCGTGGAAGAGGTGTTGCGCCAACTGACCGAAACCGCATCCACTTTTCGGGAGCAGGACATCGTGCGCGTGCTGGCCGTCAAGGCCCAAACTGCCGTGTTTGACCGCCAAGCGCTGTTGGAAGAGATCAAGGCCAGCTCAGAACTGTTGCGCCTGACCGCGTTTGACGACGGCCAGAAGCGCTTCACCAGCCGTGAGATGCGTGCGTTAGAAGAAGGCATTGTGGCCAAGGCCGTGGCAGGCAAAGACAGCACACGCCACCAGGTCAACGAAGACTTGGTGGCGCAAGGCATTGCCAAAATCGAAGCTAAGAACGGTTTTGAACTCAACGAGGAGCAACGTGAGGCCGTGCGATTCATTACCCAGAAAACGGGCACTGTGGCCTGTGTGGAGGGCATGGCAGGCACGGGCAAAACCACGATGCTGGAAGCCGCCCGTGTGGTGCTGGAAAGCGCAGGCATGAACGTACATGGTTGCGCACTGGCAGGTAAAGCCGCGCAGGGCTTGCAAGACGGTGCGGGCATCCAGTCTCACACCATCCACAGCCTGTTGCTCAAATTGGAAAAGGGCGAAGTGGCTTTCAACGAAAAATCCGTGGTGGTCATGGATGAAAGCGGCATGGTGGGATCGCGCCTGTATGCCGCCTTGCTTGACCGCATCGAAGCAGCAGGCGGCAAGTTGATATTGGTGGGCGACTATCGCCAATTGCAGCCCATTGACGCAGGGGGCATGTTCAAGCAAATCACCAAAGCGACAGGCTCTACCGAACTGGTGGAAATCCGCCGACAAAAACAAGAATGGCACCGCGAGGCGGTTCACGATCTCGCAGCAGGCAACGCCGACAAAGCCATCCAAGCCTTTGCCGACAAGGGGTTGATCCACGTGGCCGATGAACGGGCACAGGCCATTGAATCCATGGTCAAAGCATGGCACGCCGACACCACCGACGTGAAAGAGAAACTGATGCTTGCCGCCACACGCTTTGAAACCCGTGTGCTGAATGAAGCCGCCCGTGAATTGCTCAAAACAGACGGCAGCATCCAGGAGGGCACAGCCTTCCGCGTGGAATGCGCAGACGAGATTGAGCGCGAATTTTGCGTGGGCGACCGTATCCTGTTTTTGAAGAACGATGCCCAACTGGCTGTAAAAAACGGCACGCTGGGTTTTGTGCGCGAAATCGCGTTCATGCCAGAAGGTGCGCCCGTCTTCACAGTGGAGTGCGACGATGGCGAAGCCAAAACCATCAACTTGGAGCGATACAGCGACATTGCGCATGGGCTTTGTGTGTCGGTTCACAAAAGCCAAGGGGCCACCGTGGACACCGCCTACATGCTCACGAACGAAAACATGGGCGACCGTGAATGGTCATACGTGGCCGCTTCGCGCAGTCGCCACGAGACGCGGATTTTTACAACCGCAGAGGAGTTTGACGAACTGAGCGCCCGCATGGCGCGAAGCCGTCAGAAGGACAGCAGCTTGGACTATGAGATCGTCCAGGCGCAGCCTGAAAAGCCAGAACTGGAAAATGCGTCAGTCGCTTCAACGCCTGCGCGTTCAAGCGAGGTCATGGAGGGTGCGCCGCCTCAACCGAACGCGCAAGGCGTACCGTTGACTGGGGCGGCGCAGGGAAGCAAATTGGCTGACCTCAAAGCCGCTTTTGCGGCCCTGTGGACAGCCTTGAAAGACAGGGCGGATCGCGTCAAACAGGAGCCCAACCAAACGGTGGCTGTTGCCCCACAACTGAATGCGAAACCACAGCGCGAAACCGCTGGGCTTGAAATGTAGGGCAGTGCCAGTGCCGTTTGTTTTTAAACGCCAGCCTTGATGAATGCTTGGCTGGGTTTCCAGATTGTGAAGTGCGCCACGCCAACCATGGCGGCGACCACCACCAACTGGATCGCGGCAACGCCCATGAAGTAGACATCCAGCTCAGGCGTGTCTTTGTTGAAAAGATACGCCGAAAAATACAGGGCAGATGCGGCGACTGGTGTCAAAACGCCCATCACAAAATTTCGTTTTGTGTGGGTGTGGCGGAATGCCGCCCACAAGGTGAACAGCGCCATGGCGATGAAACACAGCCAGCCCACTTTGGGCGCAGCGCACAGCGCCACAACGACGCTGTTCAAGAGCAATGCTTTGATGCCGTTGATTCGCATCTCAAACCCAGCCAAAGCCTTTGCAGGTACGGCAGGTGTAGCCATCGGCTTCTTTACCTGTGCCCTGGCAGTAGTTGCACTGCATTTGAGCCAGCGGCCTGAGCCGCAAATAACGTCCCTCGTTTTCCATGGTCGTCCTTTCGTTGCGCGGCCACTTGTATGGGCGTGCCGCAATGGCCCTAATCGCTATTGCAAAAAGTTGGTCAACCGTGTGGCAATGGTGTCTTGCAGGTTGTTCGTACCCGTGCGCAATTTCATGGTCGTGCCGTCCGCTTCTTTGAAGTTCGCTTCAAAGGTTTGGGCGAAAGCATCCTGCCTGAACGTGGCACACGTCCCAGCCGCAGCACATGACGTGCTGGCGTTGGTGTAGTTCGTTTTGAGCGCATTCAAGAACGACGGTGCCATGCTCAGACTGTTCTTTGCGCCGTTGGCATCGAACAGATAGGCCACGCTGCTTTGAAAGGCGGGGTAATACTGCAAATTTCCTGACCCTATCCCCGTGGTCATCACGGCAATGGGGTTTTGCGTATTCACCAGAGCCAGAATTTCCGTTTTTGACTTGGTGGACTTGCCACTTGCGATGTATTCCGCAAAGCCCTCAGCGAACCACGTATCCAGCACAGCCGCATTGGTGCCAAACAGGGATTGGTGATACACATGCGCCAATTCATGTTTGACCAGTTTTTTGTACAGGTCAAAGCCGTTGGACAGATACCCCGCGTCCAGGCTACCGCTGTCGCTACTGGTAATGATCAGCCCATCTTTTTCACCCATGCCTGTGGCCGAACCCAGTACCAAATTGGACTGGGCGCAAACCTGTACACGCTGGCCCGTGTAGCCCGTGCCGCTGGACAAACCCAAGGTCGTTTTCACTTCGCCAATGGCCTGTTCCGCGTATTCGGCGGCTTGCTGCTGGCTCAATTCACTGACCCCACTGGCCGCATAGGTGATGGTGTTAGGTAAGACGTACACCGTGGTGTTGCTCACGTTGCTGCAGCCTGACCCCGTACCCGTGGACGCATAGAACGGCGTGGCGTAATTCGTGGTTTTGGCAGCCAGCACGGCAGCCGAAGGCGTGTAAGTGCTGGGCGTGGGTGTGGTGCTGTTTGAACTGCCACCGCCCCCACCGCCACAGGCAGAGAGGGCCACCGACACCACCAAGGCCAATGATTTTGTGCTCATTGTGTGTCCCGTATCAGTTCACGCACCTGAAACTGTCCAGGGTGAAGCGGCTTACGCTGGCCCTACCCGCAGGGAACAGTTGCCGAGACACAAACACCTTGGAATTGGGGGCAATGTTGGTTGTCCCCTGAACCCCCATGCTGGAGTAATCGCCCACCACGGTTTGGCCGTTGTAAGCCTTGCCGCTGAAATCGACACCCTTGCAGCCTTTGGGCACACTGAAAGTGAAGGCGTAGGCCACCGTGTCGCTGGCAGGTTGCCGCCACTTGGCACCTTCAATGGTGGCAACTTTTTTCACGTTGTCTGCCACCTCAATCGGTTTGTCCAGCAGTGTTCCCATGGCGTTGCCCACCATGCCGCCAATGCCTTCACCAGCCACGCCCGCCACGGTGGCGCAGCCACTCAACCACAAGGCTGCCAGAAGGCAAGCCACAATTTTTGTACGCATATTTCCTCTTGATTCGATGCCAACGGCCAGTCCGTCGGGCCATCGATCTTAGATCAAAATATGAAGAAATTACATATGCTGAAGTTTCATAGAGCATGGGGAGATGGTTCCGTCAGTCCATCATTCCCGCTATGTAAAACTCCAAAAGCACTTGAAAAAGTTGCGCCTGGACGCGGGCCTTTCGCAAGTTGAGTTGGCCGAGCGTTTGGAGGAAGAGCAGTCCAACATATCCAGAACAGAACGCGGCATCCGCTATGTGGACGCGCTGTTTTACATGGACTGGTGCCGAGCCTGTGGCAAAGCGCCACACGAAGGCATGAAGTTGCTGGAAGAGCAGGACGTTTAGGCGGCAGATCGAGTTGTTTTTGAACTGGTGCTACGGTGCTACACTTTGCAGCAACGCATTTTCAACAACCCGCACGAGCGGAAAAACGGTTTTTTTGAGAGTGGGCAAGCCTTGGCGGAGTGCAGGCGAACTTTCCCGTCCACTCCGCCAAATAAAAAGCCTAAGTAGTTGATCTACTTAGGCTTTTTTCTTGCCTGAGAAGAATGTTTAATTACTCTGAATTTTAATAAAGACCTTCTTTAATTTGATGTGTTTAAAAACCGCATCATGCGCTTTGCAATTGTTTTTACATAGCATTTGTGTTGTAGGTCAGTTTCGCGCGCTACGGCGTGACTTTTCGCTTTTTCATGTGCCAACGGTTGTCAAGACCACAGGTGTCTTGGCATAGGTGGGGTCCTCTTGGCATTGAGTGCGTTCATCAATAGGCAACCCACGGCAAAAAAGCGCAAGGCGATCAGTCCCGTCATCCATTGCAAGGGACTTTCGCTCAGATACACATACGCATTGAAGTAGTCCATGACCAATGCGGTGATAGCGATGCCCACATACAAGAGTGAAACTTTTTCGAAGTACCAATCTTTCAAGTAGCTGAAAAGGTAGAACCCGCTGATGGCGATGACAAAACAAGCGCGAAATATGAGATAGCGTTCAAAGGCTTGAGGGTCAAGTTTGCCGAGCTCAAAGTTACCAATCGCCAAGTGCGAGAAAAGAAGCAACTTGACCACTTGCGATGTCACGACCGCCAACAAAAACAAGTTGCGGTATTTGAACCACGTGTCTGTATTCGCTATGACAGGCCCACTCTGACCTATGAGCGCTTTGAGCTCTTCATCGGTGATTAACGGTTGGCCTGGTTGGAGATGGCGCATGGCATCTTTCGACTTGATAGATATTTCAAGTTTGAAAAAGTGTAAGCCTCTCCTGTGTTTGTGTCACCACTTCAGAGACGAAGTTATGTAAAGACCATGGTTATTTTTGATAAAGATAGGGTGACCGTGGTCCGATGCAAGAGATCGGTGTTCTATCTCCGTCCTACCAAACCAGACGCCAAGGCTGTTCCCATCACGATCACCACCGCACAGCCCATCATCCAATGGGTGATGACTTCATCTAGAAAGATCACCCCCAGTAAATTGGCGAAGACAGGAATCAAGTAGGTGACTGTCATGGCACGTGCAGGGCCGGTGCGTGTCATCAAGCGAAAGAACAACACATAGGCCAAGGCTGTGCACAGCAAGCCTGCAATGCCAAGCGCTGCCCACGCATGTAGGGTGGGGGCAGCGTCGGGCCATGTGAGTAAAGCTGGAATACCCAGCCCTAAGCTGGCTCCCCACAAGCTGCCAGTGGTGGTGACCAATGAGGGCACGTTTTGCAAATAGCGTTTGGTGAAACTGCCCGAAATACCGTAGCAAAAGGTGGCGACCAAGCAAGCGGCGACAGCCAACCCCGAGCCGCCCTCTCTGAATGAGATGCCGCCAGGCACATCGCTGGCCAATAGCACCACGCCTGTGAAGCCGAGCGCTAAACCCAAGGCACGTGTGGCATTGAGCTTGTCACCCAGCCAAAACCAGGCAATGAGCGCGCCAAATAAAGGTGTGGTGGCATTCAAGATGGAGGTGAGGCCTGTGTTGATATGCATCAGGGCATAGGCGTAGCAGGCAAACGGAATACCTGCGTTCAGTAGACCAGCTGACATGGCCTCTCGCCAATAGGCGACCAGCACGGGCACTTCTCTGCGCCACACCAATACAGGGGTGAGGATGAGTGCTGCCAAGGTGACGCGGACCCACGATGTGGGGAAGGGGCCAAATTCATGGGCTCCTTCGCGCATGAATAAAAATGATGAACCCCACAACACGGCCAGCAATACAAAGTCGGGCACCCATTCGCGCCAATGTAAATGACGATCAGTCATGCGTGCGTGGCCTCGTGCAACAGCAAATGTTTTTTACGATCTAAGCCACCCGCAAAGCCTGTGAGCGAACCGTTGGCCCCCACAACGCGGTGGCAGGGCACAACGATGCTGTGAGGGTTCTGTCCAATGGCAGCGCCTACAGCTCGCACAGCTCTGGGGCTACCGATGTTGCGCGCGATGTCGCCATAGGTGTTGGTGTGGGCGTAGGGGATGCGTTGTAAGGCTTGCCACACGGCGCGCTGAAAGGGTGTACCCCAAGCAGGCTGCACCGGCAGATCGAAGCTGTGACGTTGGCCTAAAAAGTATTCGTGCAACTGCTGTGCCGCTGCAATCAATGTGGGGTGTGCCTCATCGGTCGTCCACTGGCGGCTGTTAGGCATGTGTTCTTGATGGTGCATAAACCACACACCTGCCAAGCCTTGCTCGGTGGCGGCTAGCAGCACATCGCCCAACGGGGATGTGGAGTGACTTTGGAAGATGCGAGGCAAGGGCGTAGCAGGCACAAGAAGGTGTTTTAGAGGCTGGTGTTGGATCATCATAGTGACCTCATGAAAGCCGTTTGGGGCTCTCTACAATCTCATCACTATGCAAGTCAACGCCTCTATCTTCAAAGCCTACGACATTCGCGGTGTCGTCCCTTCCACGCTTAATCCTGAGGTTGCCGAAGCTCTTGGCAAAGCCTTTGGTACGCACGCCATGGCCAACGGCGAAACTACCGTGGCGGTGGGGCGCGATGGTCGTCTGAGTGGCCCTTCGTTGGTGGAGGCTCTCATGCGTGGCTTGGTGGCTGCTGGTGTGCAGGTGATTGATGTCGGCGCTGTGACCACGCCCATGTTGTATTTCGCAGCCAGTACGCTGTGCAAAAGTGGTATTCAGGTAACGGGTAGCCACAACCCCAAGGATTACAACGGTTTCAAAATGGTTTTGGGTGGGCGAGCCATTTACGGTGACGAGATTCAGGGCTTGCGCCACATCATGGAAGTTGAGAGCTGGGCGATCAAAGCGGGCGGCAGCATCAAGCAATTGGACGTCACGGCCGACTACGTGGCCCGCATCGTGGGCGATGTGCGCTTGAGCCGCCCCATGAAAGTGGTGGTCGATTGCGGCAACGGCATTGCGGGTGCGACAGCGCCTGCCATCTTCCGTGCTTTGGGCTGTGAAGTGACTGAGCTCTTCAGCGAGGTGGACGGCAACTTCCCCAACCACCACCCAGACCCCAGCAAGCCTGAGAATTTGAACGACGTGATTCACGCCTTGAAGACGACCGACGCTGAACTTGGCTTGGCGTTTGATGGGGATGGCGATCGCTTGGGTATCGTGACCAAACAAGGCGAAACCATTTATCCCGACCGCCAAATGACGTTGTTTGCACAAGACGTGCTCTCGCGCGTGCCCGGTGGGACGATTGTGTTTGACGTGAAGTGTTCGCAGCGTTTGGCCCCCGCCATTCGCGCAGCCGGTGGTGAGGCCTTGATGTTCAAAACAGGCCACTCGCTCATCAAAGCCAAGATGAAAGAAGTTAACTCGCCCTTGGGCGGTGAGATGAGCGGCCATATCTTTTTCAAAGAGCGCTGGTTTGGTTTTGACGATGGCACGTATGCCGGTTGCCGCTTGCTCGAAATTGTGAGCCGCAGCCCCGACGCCAATGTCGTGCTCAATGCTTTGCCCACGAGCTTTTCTACGCCCGAACTCAATGTGGGTTGCGCCGAAGGTGAGCCACACCGTTTGAGCGCGGAGTTGCAACGCATCGCCCAAGTCGACCCCTTGCCATCGCCCGCACACAAGCCCGAAGCTTGCGTGATTGATGGCCTGCGAATCGACTGGGAAGACGGCTTCGGCTTGATTCGCGCTTCCAACACCACACCCGTGTTGGTGCTGCGTTTTGAAGGCCAATCCCAAGCCGCTCTGGAACGCATTGAGCACGACATGCTGGCTCTGTTGCGCCGCGTCAAGCCTGATGCGAAGTTTCAAGAGGCCGCGCATTGACTTTCCGCTTGCATGACAGACAAGCACCGTTGAAGGTGCTCATCGTCAAGCTCTCCTCACTGGGCGATGTGGTGCATGCCATGCCTGCGGTGATGGACATTCATGCGGCGTATCCGAATGCCCAAATCGACTGGGTGGTCGAACGTGGCTTTGCACCGCTGGCGGCGCGTTGCACCGCCGTGCATCGTGTGATTCCGTGCGAGATACGCAAATGGCGCAAAGCTTTTTTCAAGGCAGAGACCCGTGCCCAAACCCGTGTTGAGTGGCAAGCCTTCAAAGTCGATTTGCAGCAAGAGTCGTACGACGTCATTCTTGATTTGCAAGGTCTCACCAAGTCAGCCTTGGTGGCATGGCTGGCGCGCAAAACCAAAGGTGGCAAACGCTATGCCTTGGCCAACCGTACCGATGGCTCTGGCTACGAGCGTCCTACACGCTGGGTGGCCGATGTGGCTGTGCCGATCACGCCGCACATCCATGCGGTGGCGCGTAGCCGAGTGTTGTGTGCGCAAGCCTTGGGCTACGAAGTGCCCATGCATTTGAACTACGGCTTGGGCCAAGCGGCCACGCAACGCAAGCCTTGGGTCGCCTTGGTGCATGGCACCTCGCGTGCCGATAAAGAATGGCCTTTGTCGCATTGGCATGCGTTGGGTTTGCGTTTGAAACAGCAAGGTTTTGATGTGGCGTTGCCGCATGGCAATGAGGCTGAGCGCTTACGCAGCGAAGCCATGGCCGAAATGTTGCCGGGCGCCGTGGTATGGCCTCGCTTGTCGCTGGATCAACTCACCACCGAAATGGCGCAATGCACGGGGGTGATTGGGGTGGACAGTGGCTTGAGTCACATCGCGGTGGCGCTCGATTTGCCACACGTCCAGATTTACAACTTCGACACCGCATGGCGCACAGGCCCTGAAGGCTTGGCGCGGCAGCGCAGCGTGGTCGATTGCCCTACACCGAGCGTTGATGTCGTGTGGGAGGCGTGGCAAACCAGTTTGCACGCGCAAGGTGTTGCCCCATGAGTGCTGTAACACGGGCAGTGCTGTCTATCTACAGCATGACCATGTGGGCCTTACAGCCTTTGCTGCGCCGCAAGCTGCAGCGTCGAGGCCGAGAAGAAGCGGGCTACTTGCAGGCCATAGAAGAGCGCTTTGGGTACTACACCCAGACTGCCAATGCGGGCGGCTATGTCTGGGTGCATGCCGTGTCGTTGGGCGAAACACGCGCTGCGGCTGTGTTGCTGCAAGCCCTGCGAGCTGCGCAACCGGACATTCGGATTTTGCTCACACATGGCACAGCCACGGGGCGTGCGCAAGGCGTGAGCCTACTGCAAGACGGTGATGTGCAAGTCTGGCAGCCGTGGGATACCCCCGCTGCTGTGCAACGCTTTTTGGCGCATTTCAAACCACGTGTGGGCATCATCCTAGAAACTGAGCTGTGGCCCAACTGGGTGGCGCAGTGCAACGCCGCCCTAGTTCCTCTGGTGCTGGTGAACGCACGTATGAGCGAGAAGAGCATGCGCCAAGCGCAGCGTTTGTCGTGGTTGTCGCGCCCTGCGTACCAAGGTTTGTCAGCTGTGTTGGTGCAAACGCAATCCGATGCCGACCGTTTGGAAGCTTTGGGTGCCAAGGTGAATGCTGTGTTGGGCAATCTGAAGTTTGATGCAAAGCCAGATCCTACTCAGCTCGCGCTTGCCAAAACGTGGAAGCAAAAACTCAATCGTCCTGTGGTGGTGTTCACCAGCTCACGCGAAGGTGAAGAGGTCATGTGGCTCGATGCTTTGCAAGCCTTGAAAGGGGCGCCACAAGACCATGCGCATGCCGTGCATTGGTTGGTCGTGCCACGTCATCCGCAGCGTTTTGATGAGGTGGCCGCATTGCTGGAACAACGCGGCTGGACAGTGTCTCGTCGCAGTCAATGGACGGATGGCCCCGAGGCTAGCCAGCAAGACGAAGCCAACACCATTTGGCTGGGCGACTCGTTGGGTGAAATGGCCTTGTATTACGGCCTATCAGATGCCGCCTTGTTGGGGGGCAGCTTTGCGCCTTTGGGTGGGCAGAATTTGATTGAGTCCACCGCATGTGGCTGCCCTGTCATCATGGGGCCACACACCTTTAACTTTGCCGAAGCCGCTCAGTTGGCTGAAGAGGCCGGTGCAGCGTTGCGCGTGCAGGGTATGCCAGAGGCCGTGACCGCCGCTTTGCAAATGGTCAAATCTGAGCCTGATGAGAACGCACACGTGCAAGCGTGTATGGCGTTTTCACAAGCGCACCGAGGTGCTGCACAGCGTACAGCGCAAGCGCTGTTGCCTTATTTGAAAACCTATTAAGGTGCGAGCAAGTCGTTGATCGGCTGCAAGTCTGCAGGCGTCAACGTGCCAGCCGCTTGACGCAGCTTGAGGTTGGTCACCAACACGTCGTAACGTGCCTTGGCCAAGTCACGCTTGGTTTGGTAAAGCTGGCTCTGTGCGTTCAGCACATCGATGTTGATGTTCACACCGACCGAGTAACCCAGCTTGTTCGCGTCCAAAGCACTTTGGCTTGAAGCTTCAGCAGCTTCATAGGCTTTGACCTGGCTCAGGCCAGCCAATAAACCGAAGTAGGTGTTGCGCGTGGCTTGTTCGGTAGCCCGACGCGCATTTTCTAAATCAGATTGGGCTTTGTCTTTCAAAGCATATGCCTCTTTGACTTTGTACACGCCGCTGAAGCCTGCAAACAGAGGTACGTTCAACACGAGGCCAACTGAAGGGTTCCAAGTGCTGTAAGGTGGAATGGTCTGGCTTGGATTAACAGCGGAAATCGTTCCTTTTAAGTTATCCGTGCGCCCATAAGTCATTTGAGCATCTAGCGTTGGCTTGTGCACGGCAGTGGCTTTGTCCATTTCGAAGTCAGCCACCTCTACAGCCAATTGGGCTTGACGCACTGCAGGGCTGCTGACTTGTGCTTGACTGACCCATGCGTTTACGTCTTCTTTAGGAGGTGTTACCAAGTTGGTATTTTTTGCAAGGCGTTTAGGCTTGGCATCGTTCAAGCCAACCACCATGTTGAGTGCTAAGCGCTTGGTACGCAGATCGTTTTCGGCAGCAATAGCTTGTGCATTGGCCAAGTCATAACGTGCTTGAGCATCGCGCACGCCGGTGATGGTGGCCGTGCCCACCTCAAAGTTGCGTTGGGCGGAGGCCAGTTGTTCGCTTACAGCTTTCTTTTGGTTTTGCACCAGTTCGAAGTTGTCTTCACTTGTGAGTACATCAAAGTAAGCTTGAGACACACGAATGAGCAAATCATGCTCGGCTGTTTCGTATTGCGCAGCAGCCTGCAGCAACTGACGTCCGCCTTGGCGGTAGCTAGCCCACGCCGCTGGGCGGTAGATGGGTTGCGTCAAAGTGGCAGCAGTTGTTTTTGTTTCTAATTCAGTAACAGCAGACTTGATACCACCTTCTGGTTGGCGCTGAAAATCCGTGCGTATTTGGCTTACAGAGACTGAGATGTTGGGCAAGATACCCCCCAACGCCTGATTCGCGCGCGCCAAGTTGGCTTCAAACTGAGCCTTGGCCGAAATAAAGCCTGCGTCATACCCACGCGCGGCCTCGTACATTTCCACCAAACTTTGGGCTTGTGCGTTTGACGCAAAAGCCAACATCACCGCAGCGGTGAGGGGGAGAGTACGAAACACAGTGCGAGTGAGCGACATTCGGTTCTTTCAAAAAATCAATAGGTGGGCACAGAAGTGTCCACTTGCGACGACCAAGCGTTGATACCCCCCGCGATATTGGCGACATGGCTGAAACCTTGCTGCACTAAAAACGCGGCCACTTGCATGCTGCGACCACCATGGTGGCACAGCACCGCAATGGGTTGGTCGCGGTCCAGCTCTGACAAGCGTGGTGGAATGAGGTGCATAGGAATCTTGACCAACTCAAAGCCTTGCGCGGTGACGCAAGCAGTTTGGACTTCCCATGCTTCGCGCACATCGAGCACCACGGTTGCGCCGTTGGGTGCTTGGGATGCAATCCAGTCTTGCAACTGCGCGGGTTGAACTTGGTCAATCATCTCGGCGTTTTTTAGAACTTGAAGCGCGAAGGCTCTGCAAAACCTTGCAGGCGTGGCGCGGTGTGGTCCCACAGGGCTTTGCTGTCCCAAGCTGCGTCGGCTGTGCGTGTGAATTGAGTGGCTGCCATCACATGGTCGTGACCAACAATGGCAATCAAATGGCCGCCCACTTTGAGTTGTTGCAACAAAGCTTGAGGTACTTCAGCCACAGAGCCGCTGAGCACGATGGCATCAAATGGGGCATCGCCTGAAGCACCGGTGCTGCCGTCGGCCACTCGCACATCAGCGTTGGTCACGCCTGCACGTTGCAAGTTGTTGCGGGCGACGCTGGCCAGTTCAGCATTGATTTCCAAGCTCACCACACGTTGGGCGCGGCCTGCCAACAAGGCGGTCATATAGCCGCTGCCTGTGCCAATTTCCAAAACTTTTTCAGAGCCTGTGAGGTGCAAATCGTGCATCAAACGCGCGGCCAAACGAGGGTGCAACATGGCTTGGCCATGGCCCAAAGGAATGTCAGTGTCGGTGTAGGCCATGGCCTGATACGCCTGTGGCACGAAGAGTTCGCGCTGCACATTTGACAACACGGTCAGCACTTGAGGGTCGAGCACCTGCCAAGGGCGGATTTGTTGTTCGACCATGTTGAAGCGGGCTTGTTGGGTATTCATCTCAAAACTCCGGAATCATTCAGTTAAAGCTAGGCAAAATTTTAACGGGCGGGGCTGTCAGAGCCTGACGACCATTTGCGTTTCATCCATTCGGCCAAATCGTCCAAATAGCAGTACACCACAGGGACGACCACTAAAGTTAGCAAGGACGAGGTGATCACCCCGCCAATCACGGCTTGGCCCA
>JACCDV010787353.1_pt1 | contig 33894 bp, 35 predicted proteins | sample 7446131 | NCBI WGS metagenome assembly JACCDV01 (sample SAMN15323448, study PRJNA562643) | freshwater metagenome | isolation source: river surface water | place: USA:Blue River Watershed | collected 2017-08-17
GCCAAGATGCTGCAGCACGAGATCAAGGTCTACATTGGTTCGAGCGTGGCCATCGAGCTCAAGGCCGAGGGTGGCGTCGAACGCAGCCAGGGCAAGGCCAAGCGGGTGGTGGATTTGCGGCGCAAGTAAGTGCCTTGAATGTGGGCGCTGTGGCTGGGTTGGGGCCGGGCGCCGATTTCTGCGTACCCCGCAGCATGAGGCGCCCGGCCCCAACCCAGCCACAGCGCGTGGTGATTCAAGTCGAAAAGACCGACGTCGCAAATCAGAGAGGGAGCGGGTATGGATGGTGACGATTTCTGCGCTTCGGCGCAGCATGAGGAACCAGGCGTACCCGATCCCTCTCCACCCCCAACGGCGAAAACTCAGGCGACAGGCCACCCAGCAGAGCGACTGGCAGAAGCCTCCAGCCGCCACACCGTGCTCTGTTGCGGCACCACCAGGGGCAAACGCAGCAGCTGCTTGTCCCGCGAGACCAACGCCACCGCCTTGCGATCCTTGCCCAGCAAAACTGGCACATCATCCAGCTTGTTCACGCGCCACGATTGCACAGTTTTGCCCAACTGTCCGCGTGCGCCGACCTCCAGTCCCAGCCACTCGTCGCCCGCAGCAAAGCCAGCCTGCGCTGCCGCGCTGCCGCGCAGCACCGCCTTGACCTGCACGCTGCCGTTGGCGTCTGTATGGCGCAAGCCGAGGTGCTGGGCAAAGTTGCCTGGTTCGGCATGGATACGGATGCCCTGGGCTTCGAGCAGTTTGGCGAGTGGCAGTTCGGCGGTGGAGTGCACCCAGGCCTGCAGTTCCTTACGCCATGAACGGCCGCTGACGGCCTGCAGTTCGTCCAGTACATCCTGCTCGCGCATGGGGCCGGCTTGGCAGCGTTTCCAAAGACCGCGCATGACTTCATCCAGCGAATGGCCTTCGGCCCGGAGTGACAGGTCCATGCACAGCGCCACCAGCGCGCCCTTGGTGTAGTAGCTCACCGTCGCGTTGGGCGTGTTCTCGTCCTGGCGGTAGTACTTGACCCAGGCGTCAAAGCTGGCCTGCGCCACCGTCTGCACATGACGGCCCGGGGTCTGCGCGACCAGGTTGATCGTCTTGCCCAGCAGCTTGAGGTAAGTTGCGTCGTCGATCAGGCCGGCGCGGCGCAGCAGCAGGTCGTCGTAGTAGCTGGTGAAGCCTTCGAAAAACCACAGCAGCGGCGTGTAGTTCTCGCGCGTGTAGTCGTAGCGGGCAAAGGCGTCGGGCCGCAGCTGCTTGACGTTCCAGGTGTGGAAGTACTCGTGGCTGATCAAGCCCAGCAAGGTGGTGTAGCCCTCGCCAGTTTTCTTTTCGCCCAGGCGTGGCAGGTCGCGGCGGCTGCAAATCAGCGCCGTGCTGTTTCTGTGCTCCAGCCCGCCGTAGCCGTCGTCCACCGCGTTGAGCATGAACACATAGTTCTTGTGCGGGGCCTTGCGGCCAGCCTGCAGTCCCTTGCTGTGCCAGAAACGGATTTCGGCTTCGCAGATTTTTTGCGTGTCGGCCAGCAGGTGTTCGCCGTCAAAAGAGGGCAGGGCTCCCGCCACCACAAAACGGTGCTCGATGCCGCAGACCTTGAAGCGCCCGCTCCAGAAAGTGCCCAGCTCCACAGGGCAGTCCACCAGCTCGTCGTAATCGGCGGCCTGGTACAGGCCAAAGCCTTTCTTGTCGGTCTTCACAGGCGACAGGCCCGTGGCGGCTTGCCATTCGGACTGGCCCTTCACAGACAAGAGCTGCAGCTGGTGGACTTGATCTTCCTGACCATGCACACGCAGGCACAGGCTGGTGCCGTTGAAGAAGCCGCGTCGGCTGTCCAGCCAGGCGGTGCGCACCGAGTTGTCAAAGGCGTAAACCTCGTAACTCAGCAGCAAAGGTTCGCCCGGCTTGCAATCGAGTTGCCAGCTGCATTTGTCCAGCTGTTGCACGGCGACGGTACGGCGGCCTTGTTTGGCGCTTAAGCACTGAAGGTTCTTGGAAAACTCCCGTACCAGATAGCTGCCAGGAATCCAGACCGGCAACGATACGGTTTGTGATGCTGCGGGTGCCGCAATGTGCAGCGTGACGCGAAACAGGTGCGCGTGCAGGTCGGCCGCTTCAATGGTGTAGAGCAGTGTGCTCATGTCGCGCCAGCTGCCAGAAAGCAGCTCAGGCTGGCCACCAGGGTCAACTGCAGGCGCATGGGCAGCCATGCTGCAAGGCCCAGCGCAGGCCAGGTGCGGCGGTCCATGATGTAGCAGGCAATCAGGGCAAAACCGAGCAGAGGCAAACCGGCAAAGGCCGGCATCATCACGCCCACCCAGGCCAGGAGCGAGGGCACAACGCCCCAGGTAAACGGCAGTGTTGGTGCGTTGCGTGTGGTGACGGCGTCCCGCAAACCCGCGCCCCAATGAATGCCACCCAGAAAAGACACAATCACGGCGCCATACCCCTGCATGGACAGGGCGACATAGGGGTGCAGGTCCTCATCGACCAACCAGAGGCATAGCGCCAGAAATGCAAAGGGAATCAGTCCTGCAAAACTCAGTTTGCGAATGGTTTGCCAGGTGCTGTCAGGGGCGTGGGGTTTGAGGTGCATGAGGCTTTATGGAGTGATGTCGTTGAGCATCTTGTCGACCTGCGACGCGGGTACAGCGCCGGCAATGCGCGAGCCATCGGTCAGGATCAGGGTGGGGGTGCCAGAGATGCGATGCTTTTTGCCAAATTCGACATTGGCATCAATTGCGGCTGTGTCGCACTGCGCGCCAGTAGGTGTGACGCCTCGCAGCATCCAGTCGTTCCAGGCCTTGACGCGGTCTTTGGCGCACCAGATGTTTCGCGATTTGGCTTTGGAGTCCTCTCCCAAAATCGGGTAGAGCAGGTGGTAAATCGTCACGTCATGCAGGTTTTGCAAGTCTTTCTCAAAGCGCTTGCAGTAGCCGCAGTTCGGGTCTGCAAACACCACCAGCTTGCGCTTGCCATTGCCGTGCACTTGCGTGAAGGCGTTTTTCAAAGGCAGTTGATCGAAGGGAATGGCCGAGAGTTTTTCGACCCGCTCCTCGGTCAGGTTGCGGCGCTGGCGCACATCGAACAGCGAGCCCTGCACAATGAAGTTGGCTTGGGCGTCGGTGTAGAAAATATCGCTGCCAATGCGCACCTCAAACAGTCCGGGCATGGGGGTTTTGCTCACTTCGTCAATGGCAGGCAGGTTGGGTAGCCGTTCGGGCAGGTGTTTGCGAATGATGTTTTCCTGCGCATGGGCGTGCATTGCGGCGGTAATCAGAAGCAAAAAGCCTATTTTTTTGAGCATGACAAATATCGTTGTGTGATCAGTGGGGCAGCCCCATGGCGTGGCGTGTCATCCAGCGCTTGAGGGGTGCGAAGCGGTCAAACCCTTGCATGCCGCGGTTGCGCAGCAGCTGGACCGTAGGGTGGGGATGCGCGAACAGGCGCTGCAGGCCATCGGTCAGGCGACCCATGGCCAACACATCGGCTTGCCGGGCGCGCTCGTAACGGCGCAGCAGTTTCATGTCGTTCAAGGGGCGCCAGAACTCTTTTTCGCGGATGACCTTGACCAGTTCGGCTACATCGCCCAGACCCACATTCAAGCCTTGACCGGCCAAGGGGTGCATGGCGTGGGCGGCGTCGCCCGCCAGCGCAAAGGCCTGTTCGCTGGTGCCGGGCAAGTGGCCAATCCAACGCGAAGCGCGGGCCAGTTGGAGAGGCCAAACCGCGCGCTCGCTGCTCAGCTGCATGTGTCCTAGGCTCAGGCCGCAGGCCTGTTCCAGCTCGTACGCAAAGGCGCCAGCGTCCAGCGCGGTCAACTCAGCGGCGCGCGCAGGATGCACGGACCACACCAGTGCCACTTCGTGCGCCCCCTCACCGCCCAAGGGCAGCAAGGCCAGAATTTCCGCTTGGGGTGTTTGCAAGCCCGGGGTGGCACCAAAGCGAAACCATTGGCGGGCCGTGCCCTGGTGTGGCAACTCGCACTGCAGGCGGGCCGCCACCGCGTGTTGCGGGTAATGCTGCACATCAAATGACACGCCCAGCTCGGCGCGTGTCTGGCTGGATCGGCCTTCGCAAATCACGGTCAAGGGTGCAGGGGCTGGCGTGTCGGCCACTTCAATCAGGGGCTGAAAGCGCACGGCTGCGGCCAGTTGTTCTTCCAGCGCCGGCACATCTACCATCCAGTTGAGTTCGTCGCAACCCTGTTCGCTGGCCAGGAAGTTCAACTCGCCGTTTTCATCACCAAAGACCTGCATGGCACGCACCGGCGTCACGGCGGGCGACGCGGGCCAGCAGCGCAAGTCCTCCAGCAGCTGTTTGGCGCTGCTGTTCAGAGAGTAGGCGCGCACATCTACGCCGTTTGCCGGGGATGGAGCCTGTACCAGCCGCACGCGCAAACGCTCGCGCGCCAGCAACAAAGCCAGGCTACGCCCGACGATGCCAGCGCCTTGAATGCAAATATCAGGTTGGGATGCCATGCAAGCATTGTAGAAGCGGGCATGCCCGCCCGGTAAAATCCCTGACTGTTTCCAAGAATTACCCTGAAAGTCGTCCATGAGCCTCAAATGCGGCATCGTGGGCCTGCCCAACGTGGGCAAGTCCACCCTCTTCAACGCCCTGACCAAAGCCGGTATTGCGGCCGAGAACTACCCCTTCTGCACCATCGAGCCCAACACCGGTGTGGTCGAAGTGCCCGATCCTCGTCTGCAGCAGTTGGCTGAAATCATCACGCCCGAGCGTATCGTGCCGGCCATCGTGGAGTTTGTGGATATCGCCGGTCTGGTGGCTGGCGCCAGCACAGGCGAAGGCCTGGGCAACAAGTTCCTAGCCCACATCCGCGAAACCGACGCGATCGTCAACGTGGTGCGCTGCTTTGAAGACCCCAACGTGATTCACGTGGCCAACAAGGTCGACCCGATTGCCGACATCGAAGTCATCCAGACCGAGCTGTGTCTGGCCGACCTGGCTTCGGTGGAAAAAGCCATCCACCGCGTGAGCAAAATTGCCCGATCGGGCGACAAGGAGGCCGCCAAGCAAATGGCGATTCTCGAGAAGTGCCAGCTTGCGCTGAACGACACCAAGCCTGTGCGCACCATCGACTTCAGCAAGGAAGAACGTGCCGAGCTCAAGCAGTTCTTCCTCATCACCGCCAAGCCTGCCATGTTTGTGGCCAACGTGTCCGAAGACGGGTTTGAGAACAACCCTTTCCTTGACCGCCTCAAGGCTTTTGCCGAAGCGCAAAACGCGCCTGTGGTGGCCATTTGCGCCAAGATCGAAGCCGAGCTGTCCGAGATGGAAGACGCCGACCGCCTGGAGTTCCTCAAGGAGCTGGGCCAGGACGAGCCCGGCCTGAACCGCCTGATTCGCGCTGCCTACGACCTCTTGGGCCTGCAAACCTACTTCACCGCTGGCGTGAAGGAAGTGCGAGCATGGACCATCCGCAAAGGCGACACCGGCCCGCAAGCCGCAGGCGTGATCCACACCGACTTCGAGAAGGGCTACATCCGTGCCCAGACCATTTCGTTTGACGACTTCATCGCCTACAAAGGCGAGCAGGGCGCCAAGGATGCGGGCAAGATGCGCGCCGAAGGCAAGGAATACGTTGTCAAGGACGGTGACGTGATGAACTTCCTGTTCTCGTCCTGAGACGCCAGGCTCGCAAAATCAAACGCCGCTCATGAACGGCAAGCCCTGCGGGAATACCCACAGCAGGCCTGCCGTCATGAGCGCGTAACGCGCAAATTTGCCCACGGCCATGTACAGCGTGCAAGGCCACAAGGGCATGCGCAGCCAACCCGCCACGGCGCACAGTGGGTCGCCAATCACAGGCAGCCAACTCAGCAGACAAGCCTTGGGGCCCAGGCGCTGCAGCCAGTCGAGCGCACGTACATGGGTTTTGCTGTGGCGCCACTGGTCAATAGCCTGGTGTGCGCCATAGCCCATCCACCAGCTGGTCATGCCGCCCAGGGTGTTGCCCACAGTGGCTACGAGCACGGCAGCCCAAAACAGCTCTGGGTTGAGTTTGACCAAGCCAAACACTACCGGCTCCGAGCCCATGGGCAACAGCGTGGCGGAAATGAAGGCCACCACGAACACGGTGCTCAAGCCGTATTCCGGCAGGGCCAGCAGTTGCAGCAGTTGGGGAATCCAGGAGTCCATGGCGCGCAGTGTATGCCTAACACACTGCGCTTTCAGTTGCTGAAATTTTGAGCAATTACAATCGTGCCTCCTTTTTAAGCAAAGCCTCTTTCCAGTCACCATGCACATCGGCCCTTACGAATTGCCGAACGCCTTGTTTGTCGCCCCTATGGCTGGGGTGACGGATCGGCCGTTTCGCCAGCTGTGCAGGCGTTTCGGCGCGGGCTATGCGGTCAGCGAAATGGTCACGTCGCGCAAGGATTTGTGGCATACCCTTAAAACCAGCCGCCGCGCCAACCACGACGGCGAGCCGGGGCCGATTGCCGTACAGATCGCCGGCACCGAGCCGGGCATGATGGCTGAAGCCGCTGCCTACAACATCGATCGCGGCGCGCAAATCATTGACATCAACATGGGCTGCCCTGCCAAAAAGGTGTGTAACAAGTGGGCGGGCTCGGCCTTGATGCAGGACGAAGCGCTGGCGCTGGACATCATCGAAGCCGTGGTGGCGGCTTGCGAGCCGCAGCGCGTTCCCGTGACGCTGAAGATGCGAACCGGCTGGTGCCAAAGTGAAAAAAATGCCTTGAGTCTTGCCCGCGCCGCCGAACAGGCCGGGGTGCAGATGGTCACGGTGCATGGCCGCACCCGCGAACAAGGCTACAAAGGCCTGGCCGAATACGACACGATTGCTGCCGTCAAGGCCGCGCTGCGCATCCCCGTGGTGGCCAATGGCGACATTGACTCGCCCGAAAAAGCCCTGTACGTGTTGCAGGCCACCGGTGCCGACGCGTTGATGGTGGGCCGTGCGGCGCAAGGGCGACCCTGGATCTTTCGCGAAATCGCGCATTACCTGAACACGGGCACACATCTGGCCGCGCCCCTGGTGGTGGAAGTGCAAAGGGCCTTGCTGGAACATCTGCAAGACCACTACAGCCTGTATGGCGAATACACCGGTGTGCGTTCTGCGCGCAAACACATCGGCTGGTATGTGAAAGACTTGCCCGGTGGCGACATGTTCCGGGCCGCAATAAACCCCCTGGAGACTGCGCAGCAACAGCTCGATGCAGTGCGAGGCTATTTTGATGGCCTGGCGCAGTGCATGGACCGCTTGCCAGATGCGCGTTTGACCAGGGCAATGGAGACGGTGCAATGAATGAACCCATGAGCCTGGACGCCTGTGTGCGCGCCAACCTTGAGATGTATTTTCGCGATCTGGATGGACTGGACCCGAGCAATCTGCACGACATGCTGGTGCGGGTGGTGGAAAAGCCCTTGCTCGAAGTCGTGATGCACCGCGCCGGACAAAACCAGTCGCGCGCGGCGGAATGGCTGGGACTGAACCGCAATACCTTGCGCAAGAAGCTGCTCGAGCATGAACTCGCGAAATGATTTTTTTATTTTTTAGACTTACAGGAACCCCCTAATGAAAGCCCTGATTTCCGTCTCCGACAAGACCGGCATCGTCGAACTCGCTCAGCAACTCCACGCCCTGGGTGTGGGCCTGATCTCCACCGGCGGCACCGCCAAGCTGCTGGCCGACAAGGGCTTGCCCGTGACCGAAGTGGCCGAAGTCACAGGCTTTCCCGAAATGCTCGATGGCCGTGTGAAGACGCTACACCCCAAAGTGCACGGCGGCTTGTTGGCCCGCCGCGACACGCCCGAGCACATGGCCGCTTTGAAAGCGCACAACATCGACACCATCGATTTGTTGATCGTGAATTTGTATCCCTTTGAAGCCACCGTGGCCAAGCCCGGCTGCACACTGGCCGACGCCATCGAGAACATCGACATCGGCGGCCCCGCCATGGTGCGCTCTGCCGCCAAGAACTGGAAAGATGTGGGCATCGTCACCGATGCCAGCCAATACGCGGACGTGATTGCTGAACTTAAAGCCAACGGTAAGTTGAGTGACAAACTGCGCTTCGCTTTGTCGGTGGCTGCGTTCAATCGCATCAGCCAATACGACGGCGCGATCAGCAACTACCTCTCCAGCGTCAACTTTGAAGCTGAAAAACTCAGCGAAGAATACGTGCCCGAACGCGCCCAATTCAGCGGCCAGTTCAACGAGCAGTACGTCAAAGTGCAAGACCTGCGCTACGGCGAAAACAGCCACCAACAGGCCGCCTGGTACCGCGACCTCGCACCCGCTGCTGGCTCGCTTGCCACTGGGGTGCAGTTGCAAGGCAAAGAACTCAGCTACAACAACATCGCCGATGCCGATGCGGCGTGGGAATGCGTCAAGAGCTTTGACACCTCGGCTTGCGTGATCGTCAAGCACGCCAACCCCTGCGGCGTCGCCGTGGGTGCCAATCCGCTCGAGGCCTACAGCAAAGCCTTCCAGACCGACCCCACCAGCGCGTTCGGTGGCATCATTGCCTTCAACCGCCCCGTGGACAAAGCTGCCGCTGAAGCGGTGAGCAAGCAGTTCGTCGAAGTGCTGATGGCCCCCGACTTCAGCGCCGAAGCGCTCGAAGTGTTCAAGAGCAAAGTCAATGTCCGCTTGATGAAAATCGCCTTGCCTGCCAACTATGGCCAAGTGCGCAACGCGCTGGAAACCAAGCGCGTCGGCTCGGGCCTCTTGCTGCAAAGCGCCGACAACCACGAGCTGGCCTTGGCTGACCTTAAGGTGGTCACCGTCAAGCAACCCACGCCTGAAGAACTGAACGATTTGTTGTTCGCCTGGAAAGTGGCCAAGTTCGTCAAGTCCAACGCCATCGTGTTCTGCAAAAACGGCATGACCATGGGCGTGGGCGCTGGCCAAATGAGCCGTCTGGATTCCGCCCGCATCGCCAGCATCAAGGCCGAAGCGGCCAAGCTCAGCCTCCAAAATACCGTGGTCGCCAGCGACGCCTTCTTCCCCTTCCGCGACGGCCTCGATGTGGTGGTGGACGCCGGTGCAACGTGCGTTGCCCAACCCGGTGGTTCCATGCGCGACCAGGAAGTCATCGACGCCGCCAACGAACGCGGCGTGGCGATGGTGTTCACCGGCGTGCGCCACTTCCGCCATTGATCTCATTGACGATTGTTTCCATTGAACTTTGAATCACTCGGCCTGTCCCCGGCGCTGCAACGCGCTGTAGCCGACATGGGGCTGTACGCACCCACCCCCATCCAGGCGCAAGCCATGTCTGCCGCGCTGCAAGGCGCGGATGTATGGGCCACGGCGCCCACCGGCTCGGGCAAGACGCTGGCTTTTGCCTTGCCGCTGGTGCAGCAACACGTGCTGGCGCCACGCCAAACCAACTTTCGCCGCCCTGTGCGCACCCTTGTGCTGGTACCTACGCGCGAACTGGCGGTGCAGGTCGGCGATGTGTTCACGCACCTGGGCTACCCGCTCAAACTCAAGGTGGCTGTGGTGTATGGCGGCGTCTCGATCAACCCGCAAATGATGGGCCTGCGCGGCGGTGCCGACATCGTGGTGGCCACGCCTGGGCGTTTGCTCGACCTGGTGGACCACAACGCGGTGCACCTGAAAGACGTGCAGCACCTGGTGCTGGACGAAGCGGACCGCTTGCTGGATCTGGGCTTTACCGAGGAGTTGCAGCGTGTGTTGGCGCTCTTGCTCGCCAAACGTCAAACCTTGCTGTTCTCGGCCACCTACGGTGATGAGGTGCAGGCACTGGCCCAAAGCCTGTTGCGCGACCCGTTGCGTGTGACGGTGGAAGCCGTCGAAGCGCAAGCGCCCGACATTCGCCAACGGGCCATTGCGGTGGACGAGAAAAAACGCACCGCCTTGCTGCGCCACCTGATGGCCGAGAACGGCTGGAAGCGGGTGCTGGTGTTTGTGGCCACGCGTTACGCCTGTGAGCACGTGGCCAGCAAGCTCTACAAGGTGGGCGTGTACGCCACCGCTTTCCATGGCGAGATGAGCCAGGGCGCGCGGCAGGATGTCCTGAACGAATTCAAGGCGGGCCGCTGGGACGTGGTCGTCACCACCGACCTGGCGTCACGAGGCATCGACATCGCGCAATTGCCCGTGGTCGTCAACTACGACCTGCCACGCTCGGCCACCGACTACACCCACCGCATTGGCCGTACCGGCCGCGCAGGGGCACAGGGCGAAGCGGTGAGTTTTGTGACTGTCGAAGCACAAGCGCATTGGAGGCTGATTCGCAAGCGCGAAAAGCTCGAACTGGAACTGGAAGTGCTGCCAGGTTTTGAGCCGCAGGACGAGCCGCCTGCACCCTCGCCCTTGAACAATGGCAACGGCGGGATAAAAGGCAAGCGTCCCAGCAAGAAAGACAAGCTGCGGGTTGCCCAGGCGCAGGCCGATGCGATAGCTGTCCGTAAGCCTGATTAAAACTCGCTGTCTTCGTCTGTTGGGGAAGTTGCAGCCTTTTCTGGCGCAGGCACAAAAATGCCGTGCTTGCTCAGAATCTCGACGTAAACCGAGGCAGCGCCTGACTTGGCCGTGGCGTCGACGGCCTCGATGACCGCGCCCACGCGCACCGCTTCGGCCGCATCGGCGTTCAAGCCCACCTTGCAGTCAAAGTCCCAGAAGTCGGCCCCTACAGGCACGGCGCGGCTGCGCTCGCGTTTGAAGTATTTGCGGATGTCGTGTTTGACTGCGTCGAGCACGCGGTCAGGGTGTTTGCCTTCGGCGCTGAGGGGATAGGTTTTTTTCATGGTTGTCCTGTGGGAGAAATGGCGCCCGCAAGGACGTGATGGGATGGGTTCTCAGGCGTCAAAGCTGTGCAAACACTTCGCTGGCGGCCTGCACGGTGGCGGCAATGTCGGCATCGGTGTGGGCGGCGCTCACAAAGCCGGCTTCGTACAAGGCGGGCGCGATGTACACGCCGCGGTCCAGCAGGCCGTGGAACAGCTTGTTGAACTTGGGGCTGTCGCTGGTCATGACCTTGGCGTAGTTCTGCGGCAGCTCGGGCAGCAGGAAGAAGCCGAACATGCCGCCCTGGCAGTCGGCGGCAAAAGGCACACCGGCTTTGGCCGCCGCGCCCTTGAGGCCGTCGACCAGGCTTTGGGTTTTGCTGCTCAAGGCTTCCCAGAAGCCGGGCTTGGCAATTTCCTTCAAAGTGGCCAGACCGCAAGCTGTGGCCACCGGGTTGCCGCTCAAGGTGCCGGCCTGGTAGACCGGGCCTGTGGGGGCGAGCTGGCGCATGATCTCGCGAGGGCCACCAAAAGCCGCCAGCGGCATGCCGCCGCCAATGACCTTGCCCAGCACCGTCAGGTCGGGTTTGAAGCCGGGGATCAATTGGGCGTACACGCTTTGCGCGGAACCCAGAGCGACGCGGAAACCGGTCATCACCTCGTCAAACACGAACAGCGCGCCGTGCTCGGTGCACAGCTCGCGGCAGCGCTTCATGAAGGGCACGCTGGCGCGCACAAAGTTCATGTTGCCCGCAATCGGTTCGATCATCACGCAGGCGAGTTCTTTACCGTGCAGCTTGAAGGCTTCTTCGAGTTGCTCGACGTTGTTGTACTCCAGCACCAGCGTGTGCTGCACCACTTCGGGCGGCACACCGGCGCTGGTGGGGTTGCCAAAGGTGGCCAGGCCCGAGCCGGCCTTGACCAGCAGCGCATCGGCGTGGCCGTGGTAGCAGCCTTCGAACTTGATGATCTTGCTGCGGCCCGTGGCCCCCCGGGCCAGGCGCAGGGCGCTCATACCCGCTTCGGTGCCGGAGCTGACCAAGCGCACCATCTCCATTGAGGGCACGTGCTTGAGGATCTCTTCGGCCAGTTCGATCTCTCGCTCGGTGGGCGCGCCAAACGAGAAGCCGTCGAGTGCGGCTTTTTGCACCGCTTCAAGCACGGCGGGGTGGCCGTGGCCCAGGATCATGGGGCCCCAGGAGCCGATGTAGTCGATGTACTTCTGGCCATTCGCGTCCCAGAAGTAGGCGCCCTGGGCACGTTGCACAAAGCGGGGTGTGCCACCGACGGCGCGGAAAGCGCGCACAGGTGAATTCACGCCGCCGGGAATCACGTTGGAGGCACGGTCAAAAAGCTGTTGGTTGCGGTCGTTCATGACACTCAAAAATCAATGTTTGGTTTCGTTGAAAGGGACTTCAAAGAAGTCAGCGCCAGGCGCCAGAGGTTGGGTGGGTTCGGTGGCTTCGTCTTCGCTCTCGTCATCGGTTTGAGCCCAGAACAGACGATCGGGCACCACCTGGCCCATGCCGGGGCGAAAGCCGTCGTCCAGGCAGTGGTCCAGATAGGTCAGTGCTTCGCGTGTGGCTTCTGGCAGTTCCATGCCGGTAGCCAACAGTCCGGCCAGGGCTGCAGACAAAGTGTCGCCCGCGCCACTGAACAAGGCTTCAATGCGTTCGAATTTTTCGTGGGCAATCACGGTCTCGGGTGTGGCCAGCACGTTGTCAATGTGTTGCTCGGGCAAGGGCAAGCCGGTGACAAGCACATAGGGCACACCCATGTCGCTCGCTGCCTTGGCAATGTCACGGGGGCTGGGGTTGCGATCGCCCTCCCAGTCCGGCAGCAGCCAGCGGCGCAGGGTGCTGTGGTGACCTACCAGCACGCTGGTTTGCGGCAGCATCAGCTCGCGAAAGGCGTCCAGATAGTCGTCAATTTTTTCGTCGTCCCACCACGACAGGTTGGGCATATAGGCCACAACCGGCACACCATCGTAGTCGTCGGCAATACCGGCCACCAGGGCGATGATTTCCGGGGAACCGAGAAACCCTACTTTGATGACGCGTACCGGAATGTCTTCAGCCGCGGTGCGTGCCTGTTCGCCGATGGCGTCTTCGTCAAAGGCGTAGAAGTCGTGGGTGGCGCTGGTGTCGCGGATGTAGGTGCCGGTGACCACAGGCAGGGTATGTGCGCCTACCGAGCCTGCAGCCAATACATCGCCCGACAGACCGCCCGAGCCGCTGGGATCGTTGGCGTTGAAGGTCAGCAAGCAGGCGACGCCTTGGTCGAATTCTGACTCGTCCGCAGCGTTGGAATCGGCTTCAAAAAGAGAGGTATCGGTCATGTCGGCAAAGGCGGGCAGGGGTTCACTTGGGCTTCATCTGGCGCAAGGGGCACCCGATACAATCGAAATCATTCTATTCGACGAATTTTCAAGAGGATGGCATGGAATACAAGACGTGGATGTGTTTGATTTGTGGCTGGATTTATGACGAGGAGCAGGGCGATCCTGAGCACGGTATTGCGCCGGGCACCAAGTGGGAGGATGTGCCGATGAACTGGACTTGCCCCGAGTGTGCGGCGCGCAAGGAGGATTTCGAGATGGTGGCCATCTAAGGCCACACCAAGCCGCCGTTTCAGGCGGCTTTCTTTTTCACCACGGCGTAGCGTTCCAGCGTTTTTTCGCGCGCCTCAGCGTGGTCGACGATGGGGCGCGGGTAGGTCTTGCCCAATTCCACGCCAGCGGACTGAAGCTCCAGCGCCCCAGCCAGCCAGGGGGCGTGGATGGCCTTAGCTGACAGGGCTGCCAGTTCGGGGATGTAACGGCGAATGAATTTCCCTTCGGGGTCAAATTTCTCGCTTTGGCTGACGGGGTTGAAGATGCGGAAGTAAGGCTGTGCATCACAGCCGCTGGAGCTGGCCCATTGCCAGCCGCCGTTGTTGGCCGAGAGGTCAAAGTCGTTGAGGTGGGTGGCGAAGTATTTTTCGCCCCAGCGCCAGTCCACGCCCAGGTCTTTGCACAAAAAGCTGGCCACCACCATGCGCAGGCGGTTGTGCATGTAGCCGGTCTGGTTGAGCTGGCGCATGGCCGCGTCCACCAGGGGGTAGCCTGTGCGGGCCTGACACCAGGCTTCGAACAGTTTGTGGCCGTGGGGCCCGTGGTCCCAGTGGATGGCGTCGTATTCGCGTTTGAAGCTCTCGCCCGCGCCCACATGCGCAAAGTTGGCCAGCACCTGCACGTAAAAGTCGCGCCAAATCAGCTCGGACAACCACACCGCTGCGCCCGCGCTGCCGGTTTGCATGCGTTCGTGGGCCATGCGGGCGAGTTGGCGGATGGAGACGGTGCCAAAGCGCAGGTGGGTGCTCAGGTAGCTGGGGCCTTTGAGGCTGGGGTAGTCGCGTGTGCGGTCGTAGGCGTCGATGCGCTCGGCAAAGTCCTGCAACAAGGTTTGACCGCCGCTTTCGCCGCAGGGCAGCTGCAGACTGTGCAGGTTGCTGGGTTCAAAGTCCAGATCGCTCAGGCTGGGCAGGGTGTGGGGCCACTTTGCGGGGCGGGGAGCCAGACGGTGCAGGTCGCGCTCGCTGGGGTAGGCCTTGAGGTAGAAAGTATTGACCTTTTTCAGCCAGGCGTTTTTATAGGGGGTGAACACCGAAAACGCGGTGCCTGCCTGGGTCATGACCTCCTGGCGCTCGAAAATCACATGGTCTTTGCAGGTGTGCAGCGAAATGCCTTGGTCGGCCAGGTGTCCGCGCACCTTGTGGTCGCGAGCCTGGGCCTGGGGCTCGTCGTCGTGGGCGCAGAAGACGGCTTGCACGCCCAGTTGCCCCGCCAGAGCTGGCAAGGCCTTGCTGGCCGGGCCGTGCACCACCAGCAGTCCGGTATCCTCGCGCTGGCTGTGCTGGCGCAGCTGCGTGTCCAGCTCGGCGACTGCGGCATGGATGAAGTCCACCCGCCGGTCCTGGCGGGGCAGGCTGTCCAGAATCTCGGTGTCAAATACGAAGGCGATGTGCACACGCTGGCAATGGCGCAGGGCCAGGTACAGCGCAGCGTTGTCGTGCAGACGCAAATCGCGCCTGAGCCAGACGAGTCCCGAGGTGTAGTGGGCTTCCATGGAAGAAGAGGGCTCCCGTTAAAATCCGTGTATGACCGCTGATTCTGCCTCTATTGACCTGACGCATCATTTCCTGATCGCCATGCCCACATTGGAGGACTCGCTTTTCGCCCGATCCGTGGTCTACCTGTGCGAGCATAGCCCTCAGGGGGCCATGGGGCTGGTCATCAACAAACCCACCGAGCTGAATTTGGCGCAGCTGTTTGCCAAGTTGGACCTGCCCCTGCACCGCGAAGACTTGCGCGATGCGCCGGTACTCCATGGCGGACCTTTGCAGCCCGAACGCGGCTTTGTCCTGCACGAACCGATGGCCATACCCGTTTCCGAAGACGAGCAGGCCCCGCTCTATGCCTCGACCTTGAAAGTCAAGAACGGACTGGAGTTGACCACTTCGCGCGATGTGCTCGAAGCCCTCAGCGGCGGTGGCGGCCCGCGCCAGGCCATGATGACCCTGGGCTACGCCTCCTGGGGCGAGGGGCAGCTGGAGTCCGAGCTGGCCGAAAACGCCTGGCTGACTGTGCAGGCCGATGTGGCCACCGTGTTTGAAGTGCCACTGGCGCAGCGCTACGAGCACGCGCTGGGTTTGCTGGGGCTCCAATCCTGGATGCTGTCGCCCGAAGCGGGGCATGCATGATGGATGTGCCCGCCACCCAGCAAATGTTCCTGTCGCTAGACTATGGGCTCAAACGCACAGGTGTGGCGGTGGGGAACCGTATGTTGCGCACGGCCACACCGCAGGGCACGATTGCGGCAGAAGGCGATGCGCGCTTTGCCAAAATTGCCGAACGCCTGAAAGAGTGGCAACCAGACGCGCTGGTGGTGGGGGTGCCTACACATCCGGATGGTGGCGAGCACGAAAACACCTTGCGCGCGCGCAAATTTGCCCGGCAGTTGCGCGGGCGGTTTGGCTTGCAGGTCTATGAAGTTGATGAGCGTTACACCACCACCGAGGCGCATGCCTTGGGCGCGCGTGATGCCGACGCCGCAGCGGCGGCCATCATTCTTGAACAGTTTCTAAGGAGTTTGCCGTGAGTGCTTTGGCCCTGAACGCAGAGGCGTTGTACCAGGAGTTGTTGGCCGGTGTGCGGCGCATCAGCCATGCGAACACCCGCCTGGTGGGCATTACCTCCGGTGGCGCCTGGCTGGCCGAGCGTATGCAGCGCGATCTGGCGCTGGCGGGTGAGCCCGGACAGGTGTCGTCGGTCATGCACCGCGACGATTTCGCCCAGCGCGGCTTGTCCGCAGGTGGGCAAACCCATTTGCCCTTTGAGGTCGATGGCGCCGATATTCTGGTACTCGACGATGTGCTCTACACAGGCCGCACCCTGCGCGCCGTGCTCAACGAGATTTTTGACTACGGTCGACCGGCGCGCGTGCAATTGGCGGTGCTGGTCGATCGCGGCGGTCGCCAGTTGCCGGTACAAGCCGATTTTGCAGCCGCCCGCGTCAGCCTGCCGGACAGCCAAACCCTGTCTCTGGCTCGTGATGAAGCTGGTGCATTCAGTTTCCAGGTGCAACCCCGATGACGGCCACTGCCTGAGGTGAACATGCTCTACAAACACAACAATCCTCAACTCAACAAGAACGGTGAGCTCATCCACCTGCTCTCCACGGAAGGGCTGTCCAAGGACATCCTGACCCATATCCTGGACACGGCGACCAACTTCGTCAGTGTCAACGACCGCGAGGTCAAGAAAGTGCCTTTGCTGCGCGGCAAGAGCGTGTTCAACCTGTTCTTCGAGAACAGCACCCGCACCCGCACCACGTTTGACATTGCGGCCACCCGCCTGTCGGCCGACGTCTACACGCTCGACATTGCCCGCTCTTCAGCCAGCAAGGGCGAGTCGCTGCTCGACACCATCGCCAACCTGAGTGCCATGGCCGCCGACATTTTTGTGGTGCGTCACAGCGAGTCGGGCGCGCCCTACCTGATTGCGCAGCATGTGGCACCGCACGTGCACGTGGTTAACGCGGGTGACGGTCGTCACGCCCACCCCACCCAGGCGCTGCTGGACATGTACACCATCCGGCATTACAAGAAAGATTTTTCCAACCTCACCGTGGCCATTGTGGGCGACGTGCTGCATTCGCGCGTGGCCCGTTCGGACATCCATGCGTTGACCACCTTGGGTTGCGCCGAAGTGCGTGTGGTCGGCCCCAAGACCTTGGTCCCTGCCGACATGGCCCAGATGGGCGTGCGTGTCTTCAACAACCTCGAAGAAGGCATCAAAGGCTGCGATGTGGTCATCATGCTGCGCCTGCAAAACGAGCGCATGAGCGGTGCGTTGCTGCCCTCCAGCCAAGAATACTTCGAGAGCTTCGGCCTCACGCCCGAGAAGCTGCAACTGGCCAAGCCCGACGCCATCGTCATGCACCCGGGGCCGATCAACCGCGGTGTCGAGATCGACTCGGCCGTGGTCGACGGCCAGCAAAGCGTGATCCTGCCGCAGGTGACCTTCGGCATCGCGGTGCGCATGGCGGTGATGGGTATTGTTGCGGGGAATGAAGCATGAAAATCCTGATTCAAAACGGTCGTGTGATCGATCCCGCCAGCGGCCTCGACCAGGTGGCTGATGTCGCCCTCTCTGCTGGTCGGATTGCGGGCATCGGGCAGGTGCCCGCCGACTTTGTGCCCAACCGAACGGTCGATGCCAAGGGCTGCATCGTGGCCCCCGGCCTGGTGGACCTGGCTGTGCGGTTGCGTGAGCCCGGCCATGAGCATGAAGGCATGCTCGAATCCGAGCTGGCCGCTGCCGTGGCAGGCGGGGTGACCAGCCTGGTGTGTCCGCCCGACACCGACCCGGTGCTCGATGAGTCCGGCCAGATTGAGATGCTGCGCCACCGCGCCGAAAAACTGCACCGCTCACGCGTGTTGCCTTTGGGGGCACTTACGCGTGGGCTCAAGGGCGAAGTGCTGACCGAGATGGGGCAGTTGACCGCCGCAGGTTGTGTGGGCTTCTCGCAAGCCGAGGTCAGCTTGGCCAATACGCAGGTCATGCAACGCGCCTTTCAGTACGCCAGCACCTTTGGCTACACGGTCTGGTTGCGTGCGCAAGACCATTTCCTGGGCAAAGGCGTGGCCGCCAGCGGCCCGCTTGCCACGCGCATGGGCTTGTCTGGCGTGCCGGTCATGGCCGAGACCATTGCCCTGCACACGATTTTCGAGTTGATGCGATCGACTGGCGCCCGTGTGCACCTGTGCCGTATCAGCAGCGCAGCGGGTGTTGAGTTGGTCAGGCAGGCCAAGGTCGAAGGCCTGAAGGTGTCGTGCGACGTGAGCATCAACTCCTTGCACCTGACCGATGTAGACATGGGCTACTTTGACAGCCGAGCCCGCCTGAACCCGCCCCTGCGCCAGCAACGCGATCGCGATGCCCTGCGCGCTGCGTTGGCCGACGGCACGGTGGATGCACTGGTGTCTGATCACACCCCGGTTGATGAAGATGCCAAAGCCTTGCCTTTTGCCGAAGCTGAACCAGGCGCCACGGGTGTCGAGCTGCTCTGGAGCCTGGCGCTGAAATGGGGACAGGAGCAAGGGGTGTCCATGTCCCGGGTGCTTGAATGCATGACGGCTGCTCCAGCCGCCTTGCTGGACGGGGCTGTCAAAACCGTTCAGGGCCCCTTGGGGCGCTTGATGGTGGGTGGTGTGGCCGATGTGGTGGTTTTGAGCGAGGACGGTCATTGGCCCGTGAAGGCGCAAGCCTTGCGCAGTCAGGGCAAGAACACCCCGTTTGAAGGCTACGAGTTGCCCGGTGCCGTGCGCATGACCCTGGTGGGCGGGCATATCGCCTTCGAGGCGCATTGAGGAGAAGGGGGCATGCGTCGCGATCTGGTTGCCAGCTGGCGCTTGATCCGCGGCTCCTTGCATGTTCTGGGGGGCTGGTGGACCGTCCGTGTCCGCTTTCCCAGGCTTTCCGAGGCCGAGCGCGAACAGGCCGTGCAAGCCTGGGCGAAGCGGCTGTTGCAGCTGTGGGGTATTGAGCTGCAAACTCTGGGGCAAGCGCATCAGCAGGGTGCCGCTTTGCTGGTCAGCAACCATATTTCCTGGCTGGACATTGTGGTCATGCATGCCAGCAGGCATTGCCGGTTTGTGTCCAAGTCCGATATTCAGCGCTGGCCCCTGGTGGGCACTTTGGCCACCAGCGCAGGCACCCTCTACATCGAACGCCAAAGCCGCCGAGATGCGCACCGCATGGTTCGCGATGTGGGGCAGGCCATGCGCAATGGCGATGTGATCGCGGTTTTTCCCGAAGGCACCACCAGCAACGGCCTGGATGTCCTGCCTTTTCATGCCAACCTGATTGAAGCCGCCTTGCTGGCGCAGGCGCCGGTGCAGCCCTTGGCCTTGCAGTTTGTGGACAGGCATTCCGGTCAACCTTCCCGGGCGGTCTGTTACATCGATGACGACACCTTGATCGGGTCGGTCTGGCGCACCTTGCGCTCGCCGGGCATCGTGGCACGCGTGCATTGGGGAAGCGCGCAGGAGGACCAAGGGCGCGATCGTCGGCGATGGGCGGCTGACCTGCGTCAGGAAGTCCTGCGCCTGCGACAACACTCACCTTAATAAAGACAGGTTTGGCCTTGCCCTTCAAATCGGGGACAATGCAAGACTTTCTTGTCATCCACGAGAGCGCCATCATGGTCAAACAGACCAAAGCTTCCGCCGAAGACACTGCCATCGCAGAGTCCGAAGAGGTTTTTGAAAAAGCCGCAGAAATGTTCCGGGTCATGTCGGCCCCGATGCGGCTGCGTATTGTCAGTGCCCTGTGCAATGGCGAAAAAAACGTGGGCGAGCTGATCGCCGAAGTCAACACCACGCAGCCCAATATGTCGCAGCACCTCAATACCCTTTATCAGGCCGGGGTCTTGGGCAAGCGTCGCGACGGCGTACAGATCTATTACCGCATCATCAACGAACGCGTTGTTACCTTGTGCCGGGCGGTGTGTGTGCAGATTGCTTCTGAAATGTAAAACGCTTGGCTTTGCGGGTTTTTACTGTGACGCGAGCGCCCATGTGTTCCTACCATTCATCCATAAGGAGTTGCTTATGAAAAAACTGTTGGTGTTGTCAGCCGGTTTACTGGCTTGTACGCTTTCTTTTGCTCAGGTCAAAGTGGCCTACCACCTGACGGATGGTGTGGCCCAGGCCGCCAAGGCCATTAACAATATTCGTAACCACCTTGCCGCAGACCCGACGGCCAAGATTGTGGTGGTTTCTCATGGCAGCGGTATCGACTTCATGCTCGAAGGTGCACAAAAACCCAATGGCGCTCCTTTCAATGGTGACATTGGGGATCTGGCCAGCAAGGGCGTGGAGTTCCGTGTGTGCAACAACACCCTGGTGTCACGCAAGATCACCAAGGACAAGCTGGCCATGGAAGCTGTTGTGGTTCCCTCCGGCGTAGCCGAAGTGGCCAAGCTGCAGGCCAACGAGCGTTTCGTTTACCTCAAGCCCTGAGCGCTAGAGACTCCATAAAACCAGGCGCTGACCATAAGGTTCAGCGCCTTTTGTTTTTGGGTCAGGGAATCTTGAAGCCGGTTTGTGGGTCAATGTTGACCGGATCGTGGCGAACCTGGTGTTCCGCGCTGTCCATCAGGCGGTCAGTCAGTCCAGCACCGATCCACATGCCCACCAGGCTGAGCCAGGCGGTGATGGCAAAAATGGAGCCACCTGTCACGCCAGCACCCACGGCGCAGCCGCCCGCAAGCATGGCGCCAAAGCCCATGAAAATGGCGCCCACAATGTAGCGGCGCATGCTGTAGCCGTCCTTGAAGCCTTCAAGCTTCCATTCCCGGCCCAAGACGGAACCCAGGAAAGAGCCCAGAAACACTCCGGGCATCAGGCCAAAGCCGAAATCCAGTCCGGGTGCGGGCCATTGCACCACGCGCATCAGCCAGTCGGCCGACGGGCCGCTAAAGGTCATGCCCTGGATCTGTACCTCACCAAAGGTTTCTGTGGATACCCACTGGGTCAGGCCCCAGGCCAGGGCCACGCTCAGGCCGGTGCCAATACCACCGATCCACATCCAGACGCTGCGCTTGGGGCTGTGCCAGGCAAAGTACAAGGCAGCCAGAAACCACACGCCACCCATGGCCAGGCCAGCACCGTGACCCACACCCAGGCGTGCCAGCAGATCGCGTGAGGGCCCCCCCTCCACGGTCCACCAGCTGCTGATTTCAAGCCGCAGAGGCGAGAGCGCACCCGATAGCGCAGATTGTGCAGCGACGGCAAAGATCAGGCCCGACAGCAGGGCGCGCAAATTGCCATTGGCCGAAAGCACCAGCAAACGGCTGGCGCATCCACGAGTCATGACCATGCCCGCACCAAAAATCAGGCCACCTACCAGCGCGCCGGACAGACTGCCCGTGCTGGCAATCTGGCGTGCCGAGCTGGTGTCCAGCCAGCCCAGAAGGGTCATGGACTGCACAGCCATGACGGCAGAGGAGAACGCCAGCAGCCAGACGATGAGTTTTTCGCCGAATTTACGGTGCCAGAACTCGATGACCGCTGCACGCAGGCAAAACTTGGAGCGTTGCCCCATGAAACCAAACATCAGCCCCGCGCCAGCGCCGGCCGCGGCCAGCACCCAATCGTGCCCGTAGGACTCCACCCATTGCGCCATGGACATGGCTCGCTCCATTCGTCTATCCGTGAATACGAATGCGATGGTACGCGCCCTGTGCTGACGCCAGATTGACGCACCTCAAGATTTGGTGGGTCTTAAACGCTCCAGCCCAGGGCCTTGTGTGCACGCCACGTCAGGGCGGCGCCCAGCCAGATGGAGATCAGCGTCAGCCAGGCGCTGACGGCAAAAATAGAGCCGCCGCTCATGCCGGCGCCGATGGTGCAACCACCGGCCAGGACTGCACCAAAGCCCATGACAACAGCGCCGATCATGTAGTGGCCTAGGCGGTTTTCAGTCTTGAAGCCTTCAAGTTTGAAGTCACGCCCCAAGAGTGCACCCAAAAAAGCCCCGACAAAAGTGGCTGGCAGTAAACCGCTTTCAAAACCAAAGCCTGCGGCGTTATCGCTGGAGAGCACGCGCATGAGCCACTCAGCCGACGGGCTGCTGTAGGTCAGACTTTGCACAGCAATGGCTTCAAAGGACTGGCTGGCCACGGCCTGGGTAAAGCCCCAGGCCAGCGCGACACACAAGCCCGCACCAGAGGCCATCAGCCCCAGACCCCAACGGCCCTTGTGGTGGCGTGCAAAAAGAACCAGTGCAGAAACCAGCATGGCCAGTCCTATCACTGTGCCCAGCCAGGGAGCCGCTCCCAATAGGCTCAGTACGTTGCGGTCTGGACCTGGGTCCACCTGCCACAGCCCTGCCAGGCTGCGACGCAATGGCGCCAGCCAGCCACCAATGCTCGCCTGTACGGCCACAGCAAAAATGAGACCCGCCAGCACGGCGCGCAAATTGCCCTGGCCCGACAACACGATCATGCGACCTGCACAGGCTTTGGCCAGCACCATGCCCATGCCAAACAACAGGCCACCCAAAATGGCACCTGAATAGCTGCCCGGCTGGGCCATGAAACGGCTCACTTCGGGGCGCAAGCCGCCGGCCAGAACCAGCAGTTGCACGCCCAACACGCAGACCGCAAAGCCCAGCCACCACACGCCGGTGCGCAAAGCGGGCTGACGCTCGCAACACTCCAGCACGGCTGCGCGTGCGCAGTACCGAGTGCGCTGGGCCAACAGCCCGAACAAGAGGCCGATCACCAGGCCGCCGATGGCCAGAACCTGTCGGTCACCAAAGCGCTCTATCGAGCTTGCGAGAAAGTCCATCATCACGAATAATTCAGTGTTTTCTTATATGAAAAGCCTGATATGCAGGCAGCCCGTTATTGTCGGGGTTTTCAGAAAGGTTTGGGCATGAGCTTGACGGTGGGCTTTGGGCGTGTGTGGTTTCGCCAATTTGGGCTTGCCTTGTTAGGGCTTTGGCTGTGGGTGGGAGTGGCGCATGCGGCTCCCGATGCGCCTTTGCCGGCTTCGACGTCTCTGGCCAGGGAGCTCGCGCAGGCCCTGGAGCGCCGTGAGCCGCTGGTGGTCATGGTCAGCTTGCCCAATTGTCCGTTTTGCCGTATTTCGAGGCTGAGTCACTTGAACCCGATGTGGAAGGCGGGCTTGCCTATTGTTCAGGTGGACATGCGCTCGAATGCCATGACCGAAGATTTTGCCGGCAAGCCAATGACGCATGATCAGATGGCTCGCCGCTGGCAAACCAAGGTGGCGCCAACACTGCTGTTCATCGGGGCAGGCGGCAAGGAGGTGGCTGAGCGCATGCAGGGCACATACCTCCCCGATTTCTACGGCCCTTATCTGCAAGAGCGGTTGCAGCAAGCGCGCCAGGGCTTGTGAGTGGTTTCATACCCCAGGGGGAATAGCCCCTGCGGTCATGATGCAAATCAAGCCGTGATAAATTTCGTCATCGCCCTAACGGGTGGACGTGTCAGAGGCACAAGCAGTGATACCCATCAAAATTGAATCCGCCTGGAAAGGCACCTCAGATTGCCGCAGCTGCGGCATTCGTGACATGGTGCTGTTTGCAGACCTGAATGAACAGGATTTCAGCCTGATCCATTCGCCCATTGACGACCTGACCTTCCCCGCAGACGAAGTTCTCTACACCGAAGGGGAGCAAGCCTTGGGTCTCTTCACGCTGCGCAAGGGCATGGTCAAGCTGGTGCGCTCTACCAGCGACGGGCGTGAGCGCATTGTGCGCGTGCTGCGCCCTGGTGATGTGCTTGGGCTGGAGGCGCTGGCCACAGCGCATTACGACAGTGAAGCGGTGGCCCTGACCGAGGTGAGTGTGTGCCGCATTCCGCTGTCGGTGATCCACAACCTGTCGTCCAATTCGCCGCGCATGCATATCCGCCTGATGCAAAAGTGGCAACAAGCCCTCAAGGACGCAGACGACTGGCTGGCCGAGCTCAACTTTGGCACCGCTCGCCAGCGTGTGGCAGGGCTGGCGCTGAAAATGCGTGACCCGGATGCGCCTAAAAACACCTCGTTTTTTGCGCGTGATGACATGGGGGCCATGCTCGATCTCAAGCTCGAAACCGTGAGCCGCGAAATCAGCGCCCTGGTGCGTGATGGCGCCCTGGTCCCGCTGGACAAACAGGGCCGTCGCTACGAGATCCGCAACGAACGTCTGCTTATGGATTGACGCTGTCCTGAGCGGACAGACCTGGCCACAGCGGGCCAAATCTGGCAGCCAGATAGCCCTCTGCCTGCTCCAGCATGAAGTAGCGAAAGGCTTCTGCGGCGGGCGAGAGCATTTTGGACTGGGTGTGGACCACATTCCATGCGCGCACCACCGGCGCATCCTTGATGTCGAGCACATGGATGAGGCCTTGTTCGATTTCCAGCCCAATCGTGTGCAGGGACACAAAGCCCAGGCCCAACCCCGCCATGACGGCTTGCTTGAGGGTCTCGTTGCTGTGCAATTGCATTTTCAGCCGAGGCTCCACATGGTGGTCCTCAAAAAACTTTTCCATGGCCACACGTGTGCCTGAACCGGGCTCGCGCACGATGAAGTCATAGGGGCGCACATCCTCCAGCGTCAGGGGGCCGCGTTCTGCCAAGGGGTGATCTGGCGCGCAAACAAAGACGTGTGGGTGCGCAGCGAAAGGCTCTGCCCGGGTTTGCAGTTCCTTCGGTGGTCGCCCCATGACCGCAATATCCACCTCGTTGGCCTGCAGCATGCGCACCAGTTGCTCGCGGTTGCCCATGGACAGACGGATGTCCACGCCGGTGTGCTTGCTGCGAAAGTCGGCCAGCATGCGCATCATGAAGTATTTGGCAGTGCTGACCATGCCGATGGTCAGGACGCCGGTTTCGGCACGCTGCAAGCGGGCGGCGGCGTCTTCGGCGTCCTTGACGGTTGCCAAAATCTTGCGCGCGTAAACCAGCATGTATTCGCCCGCCGTGGTCAGGCTGACCTTTTTGCCGGCTCGCTCGAAAAGAGGCATGCCCACATGCCCTTCGAGTTCCTTGATTTGCATGGTCACGGCCGGCGGTGTCAGGTGCAGGCTCTCTGCGGCGCGCACAAAACTGAGGTTGCGGGCAACCTCGTTGAACACACGCAATTGTCGGAAGGTGGCGTTTTTCATTCAGCAAATATTTAATCAGACGTCTATTAAGTTTGAATTTACCTTATCCAAGAAGATTTTTAAAGTCCGTACATCCCCTGATATCCAGGACCACTCAAGGAGACACACATGGACCAAAGCGCACGTTATGCCGACCTCAGCCTTAAGGAAGAAGACCTGATCGCTGGCGGAGGCCACATTCTGGTGGCCTACAAGATGAAGCCCAAGTCTGGGCATGGCTACCTCGAAGCCGCCGCCCACTTTGCCGCTGAGTCGTCCACCGGTACCAACGTCGAGGTGAGCACCACCGACGAGTTCACCAAAGGCGTGGATGCCCTGGTGTACTACATCGACGAGGCGAGCGAGGACATGCGCATTGCCTACCCGATCGACCTGTTCGATCGCAACATCACCGATGGCCGCATGATGATCGTGTCGTTCCTGACGCTGGCGATCGGCAACAACCAAGGCATGGGCGACATTGAACATGCCAAGATGATCGACTTCTTCATGCCGCCCAAGGCCATCCAGTTCTTCGATGGCCCCAGCAAAGACATCTCCGACCTGTGGCGCATTTTGGGCCGCCCAGTGCAGGACGGCGGCTACATTGCCGGCACCATCATCAAGCCCAAGCTGGGTCTGCGCCCCGAGCCCTTTGCCAAAGCTGCTTATGAGTTCTGGTTGGGTGGCGACTTCATCAAGAACGACGAACCCCAGGGCAACCAGGTGTTCGCGCCCATGAAGAAAACCATTCCGCTGGTCTACGACGCCATGAAACGCGCCATGGACGAAACCGGCCAAGCCAAGCTGTTCTCGGCCAACATCACTGCCGACGACCACTTCGAGATGTGCGCCCGCGCCGACTTCATTCTCGAAACCTTCGGCCCCGATGCCGACAAAGTGGCCTTCCTGGTGGACGGCTATGTGGGCGGCCCCGGCATGGTCACCACCGCACGTCGTCAATACGCGGCGCAATATCTGCACTACCACCGGGCAGGCCACGGCGCAGTGACCAGCCCCAGCGCCAAGCGCGGTTACACCGCTTTTGTGCTGGCCAAGATGAGTCGTCTGCAAGGCGCGTCCGGCATCCACGTCGGGACCATGGGCTTTGGCAAGATGGAAGGCGAGAACGACGACAAGATCATCGCCTACATGATCGAGCGTGACGAGTGCCAAGGACCGGTTTACTTCCAGAAGTGGTACGGCATGAAGCCCACCACGCCCATCATCTCCGGCGGCATGAACGCGCTGCGACTGCCAGGCTTCTTCAAGAACCTGGGCCACGGCAACGTCATCAACACCGCCGGCGGTGGCTCTTATGGTCACATCGACAGCCCTGCTGCAGGTGCCATTTCGCTGCGCCAGTCGTATGAGTGCTGGAAGTCGGGCGCTGACCCCATCGAGTACGCCAAGCAGCACAAGGAGTTTGCCCGCGCCTTTGAGTCCTTCCCCAAGGACGCAGATGCCATCTACCCCGGCTGGCGCGAAAGGCTGGGCGTGCACAAGTAAGCACCCCAAAAGGAGGCCTCATGTCTACTGCTCCACATTACTTGCCTCAGGGCGACGAGGTCGCCTTGTACGAAGCGGCCTACGCGGCCCGCTTGCCCGTCATGGTCAAGGGGCCCACGGGCTGCGGCAAGTCGCGCTTTGTCGAGTACATGGCGTACCGCTTAGGCAAGCCGCTCATCACGGTGGCATGCAACGAAGACATGACGGCATCTGATTTGGTCGGGCGATTTTTGCTCGACGCCCAAGGCAGCCGCTGGGTGGACGGCCCGCTCACTCAGGCGGCGCGCCAAGGTGCCATATGTTATTTGGACGAGGTGGTGGAAGCGCGTGCCGACACCACGGTCGTCATCCACGCGCTGACTGACCACCGCCGCAGCCTGCCCATCGACAAGAAGGCCGAAACCGTGCAGGCGCACCCGGACTTTCAGCTGGTCATCTCATACAACCCCGGCTATCAGAGCTTGATGAAGGACCTCAAGCCTTCGACCAAGCAACGCTTTGTGGCTTTTGAGTTTGACTACCCCGAAGCCGCGCACGAAGTCGCGATTCTGCAAGGCGAAACCGGCATCGCACACGAGCGCGCCAGCACTCTGGTGCAATTGGCGCAGACCGCCCGCAACCTCAAGGGCCACGGCTTGGTGGAAGGTGTGTCCACCCGTTTGCTGGTGTATGCGGCGCAACTCATGGCCCAGGGTGTCGAGCCTCGCGCGGCGTGTCGCATGGCGCTGGTGCGACCCATCACCGACGATGCCGACATTCGCCAGAGCCTGGATCACGCCATTGATGCGCTCTGGCCCGCCGCAGCGGCCTGAGCGTTTGAAACGCAAGGGCCAACACTGTGTCCGGCCAAACACCCGCCGTCACCGCGCCTGAGTTTGACGATCCGCAGTGGCTCGCCGCCTGGCGAGAGCTGGACTGCCGCCTGGCAGGTGTGCAGCCGGTGTTTGAAGCGGCCATCCCCTCCATCCTGGAACGGCTGACGCCCGCGCAACAACACGGCTTGTGGGGCGCTGGCCGCCAGCTGGGCAAGCTGGGCCGTGGCGCCGCGCCAGTGCAAGCCTGGCTCATGCACTGGCCCGAGGTGCTGGTGCTGATGAACGCACGCGGCGATGAAGAGGCCCAAGGCAACGAGCTGCTCAACGCCGTGCTGGCGCTGGTGCACGCCATGCACAAGTCGCCCAACAGTGCCGCCATTGCGCCCTTGCTCGGCAGCCTGGCGACGGTGGCACGTCGGCTGGGCTCCGTCGAGAGCGTGCGCCATTACCTGCTGCTGGTGCAGCAGTTGATGCAGCAAACCACGGGTTCCATCCACGGCCGCCAGCAAACCCTGCCCAGCCCGGGGCTGGTGCCTTTGCTCGAACAAGTGCCGCGACTGTTGCAGCTGCTGTCGCTCGCGGGCCTTCGCCGCTGGGTCGAACACGGCGCCCGCGTGCACAGCCAGCACCCGCAGCACCAGGCCGATTACTTTGGCCTCGTCAGCCCTGACAGCATCAGCATGATGCAACGCCAGCGCCATGGCACCTTGTTGGTGGACGTGCAGCGCACGCTGGGCCTGAGCCTGCAAGCGCTGTGGGGTTGGGACTTGCCGCTGGTGCCCCAAACAAGCGAAGACGCTGGCGCCCATCGCACGGCGCCTGGCCTGCAAAAACACAGTGAGCACTCCGCCCTTGGTTTGCCCGATGTGCTCGAACCCCTGAACGGGGTAGATGCCCTCACACGCTACCGCCTCATGCTGCTGCACGCCGCGGGGCACCAAGCGTGGTCGGGCCAATGCGTGGCCGACAACTGGAGCCCCGCGCAACGCCTGGCGGTGGAAGCCTTTGAAGATGCCCGCATCGACCGCCTGCTGCTCGCGCGCTGGCCCGGCTTGAGCCAACCCATGCTCGCGCTGCTGCCGCCCGTGCAAGAGGGTGCCTGTGACGAAACCCAGTTTGCTTGTTTGCGTCACCGCTTGGCGGTATTTACCCGCGCGGTGCTGGATACGCGCTTTGTTCTGCAAGACCCACTGATCAAAGATTTTGTGGATGAATTTGAAGTCGCTTTGGCGGCCGATGCTGCCGGCAGCGCATCGCTGGATCCTGATGCCGATTCCGCCAGACACGCTACACAAATCATGGCCAGCATGGCCCTGCGTTTTGTGGCCCGCACCCGCCGCCAAAGCGACCAGCAAGCCCTTGTGTTTTTTCAAGGCACGCAGCTCGATTGGCGTGACGACAACCGCCATCTCTGGCGCTTCATTGAAGACGGCGACGAAGAAGACACCCACGCCAGCCCGCGCACCGAAGCGCCGCACGAGTTGCACAGCCTGCCCCCGCGCCTGTACCCCGAATGGGACCACCACAGCCAAAGCGAGCGCCCCGACTGGGTCAAGGTTTATGAATACCTGCACCCCGCAGGTCATGCGGGCGAGGTGGATCAGCTGCTAGCGCGGCACAGTGGCCTCACGCGCCGACTGCAGCGCGTGCTGGACCGCCTCAAGCCCCAAGGCCGCGAGCGCCTGCGCCGCCTGGAGCAGGGCAGCGAGTTGGACCTGGATTTGGCCCAACAAGCCTTGATGGACCTGCGCAGCGGCCACAGCCCCAGAGAACGCGTGCAACAGCACTGGCGCACCAACCAGCGCGAGGTGAGTGTGCAACTCGTCATGGACCTCTCGGCCTCACTGTCCGAACGCGTGCAGGGCAGCGAACAAACCGTGCTGCAAGTGAGCCAAGCCGCCGTGGCCATTCTGGGCTGGACGCTACAACAACTGGGGGATGCGCTGGCTATTGGCGGCTTTCATTCCAATAGTCGCCAGGAAGTGCGCTACATGCACCTCAAGGGCTTTGGCGAAGACTGGGGGCATGAGGTCAAGGCAAGGCTTGCTGCCATCACCCCTGCCTGGTCCACCCGCCTGGGCGCGGCCCTGCGCCACGGTGCCCGCCCGCTGGTGCAACGCAAGAGTCCACGCAAACTGCTGCTGGTGCTCACCGACGGCGAACCCAGTGATGTGGACGTGAGCGACCCCGACTACCTGGCGCAAGACGCCCGCTACGTCGTGCGCGAGCTGCAGGCCCAAGGCGTGTTTGTCTGGTGCATCCAGCTGCACCCCGCCCACGAAGTCAGCGTGCGCACCGTGTTCGGGGAGCACTACACCCTGGTGGACAACATCGAGCAATTGCCCCAGACGCTGGCGGCGCTGTTTTTGAGGTTGACCCGTTAGGCCATGCTCAAGCCAGCAGCCCGCATAAAAACGTTGGTGCGCCGGCGAGCCTGACCTCTCCCAAAGTGAAGTCGTGTCGCAGGTGCCGTACCACCTGTACCGCATCCAACGGTGCTTGTTCGCGGGCAAATCGTTGCAGGGCGCGATGGGGTTTGTCGTCTGTGAGCTTGCACTCCACCAGCTGGGTGAGGCGACCTTTTTCGCTCAGGGCAAAGTCCACCTCGGCGCCGTCTTTGGTACGGATGTAGTGCAGGGCAGTTTCTTTGCCTTGCACATCGTGTTGCCACTGCACGTGCTTGAGCAAGGCGGTGGCAATAAGATTCTCAAAACGCAGACCGTCATCCCCCTCGACCAGTCCGGTGTCATAAAAATAAACCTTGGGCGACTGCAGCACGGATCGGGCAATGTTGTCGTGATAGGGGCGCACCACAAACACGATGTAGAGCGCTTCCAGAATGTCGAGGTATTTTTTGAGTGTGGCGGGCGAGAGGGCCAGGTCACGGGCCATGCTGGCCAGCGACAGCGGAGAGCCTACGCGTGAACGCAACAACTGGGCAAACAGACGAATGCCGTTGACTTCGTGGATGCGCGAAAACTCCAGGACATCGTTGCGCACCAGTCCATCAAAGTATTGCCTGCGCCAGCGCTCGGCTTCTTCGTTGTCTGGAGCCAGGCAGGGCTCTGGAAAACCGCCCCGCTCAAGCAAGTGGGTGAGTGCCGCTTCGGGTGTAGCGCCATTGTGCTCGCACCACTCGCGCACAGAGATCGGGTGCAGCCGCAGACCAAAGAAGCGTCCAGCCAAAGACTCGCCACTTTGCCGAAAGGTGTCCATGCGGGCGCTGCCCGTGACCAGCAGTTTCTGTTGGGAGGGTTTGCCGTCGTAAACGCCTTTGAGCCAGGCCTTCCAGTTGGGCATTTTGTGAACCTCATCAAGCACCAGCAACGGTGCTTGCGGGTTCCAGCGCTGGTGCAAGATGATGGCCCTGTCTGCTGGAACGTCGTAATTGAGGTATTGCCCCCCGAGTTCGCTGACCAATTGATGGCTGAGCGTGGTTTTACCCACTTGTCTGGGGCCAGTCAGGAACACCATTTTGCGTGCCAGATCGGTGTCTACACGGTCATCAAGGTAGCGTTTCATGCGCTTATTTTACGTCTAAATTGAATTGCATTACAAAAAAGTCGCGACTATATTGAATTTATATGATTTTTGGTCGAATTTATGCCCTGATGGTTTCAGTCATTCAACCAGCCGTTCCCACCAGCACCAGCTGCCCATCCCGCCGCACCAGTACCCCTGTCGCTTCCAGGCGGGTGAGGGTGCGGTACAGCGCCTCGTGGGTCACGGCCAGCTGGCGGGCCAGCTCCTTGAGGGAGCAGGGCAGGGCGTAGCGGCCCGCGCCTTCGGTTTCGATGAGGTGGATCAGTCGGTCCTGCACTTTGGGCAGGCTCAGCCTTTCGTTGTGCAGGCGCAGGCGGCGCACTTCACTGCTGAGCATCTCGATCCAGCGGCTGGAAAAGTCCATGTCTGATTGCAAGGCCTGGCGCAGCGCAGGGATGGGGACTTTGATCAGCTGTGTGTTCTGTGTGACGCGGCCGTCACAGTGGTAGCGACTGGAGGTCAGACTGGCTTCGCCCACGAAACCGCCTTGGCAGCGTTGCAGGCAGGCGGCCTGGCCATCTTTGCCGTGGCGTTCGAGCAGCACCTCGCCGCTCACCACAAAGAACATCCAGCGTGGGGTTTTGCCCGCCAGAAAAAGTGCCGAACCAGCCGTTTGCATCTCGGCTTCGCACAGCGCAAGCAGGCAGGCTGGCAAAAGTTGTTCAAGAGCGGGGGGTAAAGACACGGTAAACCTTGGGGTGAAGTGATCATGATCATATGCCTGTCGCAGGCGCTTGAGCCACACTGCACCCATGAAAAACACCATCTTTTCCTTCGGCAAGTCACTGCCCGGTTACAGCGTCCCGGTTTTGAACGAGCGTGCGGTGCGCGCAGCAGCAGGTATCTTGTTCCTGCTGGCCATGGTCTCCTTCATGAACGCCTGGCTGCTGGGTAACTTTGCGCCGACACGTGTGTTTGTCGTGGCGTTCCTGATCGACTTCAGCATCCGTTTGTTCGTCAATCCGACGCTGGCACCCAGCATGGTGCTGGGGCAATGGATGGTGCGCCGCCAGCAACCCGAGTGGACGGGCGCACCACAAAAGCGTTTTGCCTGGACCATTGGCTTTGTGCTGGCGCTGACCATGCTTTACCTGGTGGTGCTCAAAGGGGTGATTGGCCCGATCAATCTGTTGGTGTGTGGGGCGTGCCTGTGGCTGTTGTTTTTCGAAAGCGCTTTCGGCATCTGTATTGGCTGCTGGATCTACAACCGCATTCGACCCCAGCAAGCCCAGTTGTGTCCGGGGGGTGCTTGCGAGTACACGCCCGATCCTGCTGAGCGCGTGCGTCCTGTGCAATGGGCGGTGTTGCTGGCCGTGGCTGTTGTGATGGCTTGGGCTGCGCCTCGCCTGGTCAGTACTGGCGCACAAGGCACTTCCAAGCCGGACCTCGGCGTGCAGTCTGCTGCACCAACAGGTGCGTCCAGCGATGCCTCAGCTGATGCCGCAGAACAAGAGCGCTGCAAAGTGCCCGATTTCGCCAAGGCGATGGGTCACGAAGAAAAGTGGAAGCTCCACAACAACTGCAAATAATTGAAGGATTGTCTGAATATGAAAAAGAAACTCTTGATCGCATCCGTCACGCTGACAGCCGTGCTTGCCTGGGCACAGCCCATGGGCTTCAAGCACTACGGCAACTTCATGCATATGTCGCACACGGGTGAAACGGCCGGGCAGATCAAACTGTCAACACTCGGCACTGCTGCTGGTGTGTGGGGGGTGGGGGCCTTGGCCGATCTCAAAGGCGAGGTCATCCAAGTGGATGGCAAGTTGTTGGTCAGCCTTGGCAGCGATCCTCAGGGCAAGGTGCAAGCTCCCCGGCCCAATGATTCAGCCGTGCTCTGGGCCAGCGCCAAAGTCACACAATGGGTGTCTGTCAAAGTCCCCTCCGATATGAACCAATCACAATTTGAAGCTTTCGCCAAGGATCAAGCCAAGGCGCAGAAACTGGATCTGGATCAGCCGTTCGTGTTTCGTGTCACCGGCGACTATGCGCATCTGATCTGGCATGTGGTTACCGGTGAAAAGTCTTCAACCGGTGGTGGACATGGTGGACATGGTGGGCACGGTCACGGCGCGCAAGGTGGAGATGCTGGTGGTCACGCTAACCAGCAGTCGGGCATGAAAGTGTTTCGCAACCCACAAGCCAATGGTCAACTGGTGGGCGTGTACAGCGGTGCCAAACTTGAAGGCATCGTCTCCCACCCCGGCGAACGCTTTCATGTGCACTACATCGACAAGGATCTGACGGTGTCGGGTCACGTGGACCAATACACCATTCGGGCGGGTACTACCCTCTGGATCCCAAAGAACTGAAAGTCCCAAGATGCAAATTCAACACCGCAAGCGTCTGGGCTTGAAAGCCCTGTTACTCGCCCCCTGGTTGGCCATTCATGTGAGTTATGCGAGTGAGCCAGTCTTTGAGCCGAAAGCTCAACAGGTGGCTGACAAGGTCTACGCCATCGTCGGGCCGTTGGGCCAACGTAGCGAAGCCAATGCCGGGCTCAATGCCAATTACGGATTCATCGTCACCGACAAGGGTGTCATTCTGATCGACAGCGGGGCCAGCGCGCACAGCGCGGCCTTGCTTCAAAAGGCGGTGCAGCGCGTGACCCCTCAGCCAATTCGCTGGGTGCTCAACACCGGTTCGCAAGACCACCGCTGGCTGGGTAACGACTTTTTTGCGCGGCAAGGCGCCGAGGTGCATGCGCTGGCGGCCACGGTCAAGACCCAGAAGGCCGCTGCCGAGCAGCAAATGACAGGGCTGGCCCGCTTTGTCGGCGCGCAACTCAAGGGCACACAGCCGCGCCAAGCCACCGTGGTGCACCCGGGCACGGATGTGACGCTCACTTTGGGCGGCACGACCTTGCGCTGGCTGGACACCAGCGCCCACTATCCGGGGGATACCCTCATCCATCTGCCGCAGGCCTCGGTCGCTTTCACGGGTGATTTGGTCTACGTGGACCGTTTGTTGGGCGTGTTGCCCCAGTCCAATGTGCGCAAAGCTGCGCAAGGTTTCGAGCGCCTGCAGGCCCTGGCCCCCAAACATGTGGTGCCCGGCCACGGCAGGGTGACAGACATGGCCCAAGCCCA
>JACCDV010037752.1_pt1 | contig 33893 bp, 26 predicted proteins | sample 7446131 | NCBI WGS metagenome assembly JACCDV01 (sample SAMN15323448, study PRJNA562643) | freshwater metagenome | isolation source: river surface water | place: USA:Blue River Watershed | collected 2017-08-17
AGGTGTGGGATGTCAATAACGCAATCTCGTGGATCAACCAACTCAAAGAATTTAATCTCTATTGGGTAGAAGAACCCACTAGCCCTGGCGATATTTTGGGTCATTCCACAATTGCAGCAGCGGTTGCGCCCACCCGAATCGCGACCGGCGAAATGGCAAGTTCACGAATTGTCTTTAAGCAATTACTTCAATCAAAGGGATTCTCAGTGATGCAGATAGATGCCACGCGCGTTGCGGGCGTCAATGAAAATATTGCGAACATACTCATGGCTGCCAAATTTGGCATTCCGGTATGTCCGCATGCTGGTGGAGTGGGACTCTGCGAGATGGTCTCGCAGTTGGCGATGTGGGATGCAGTTGCTGTCACGGGTCACCATGCAGGCCGCGTGGTTGAGTTTGTAGATCATCTCCACCAACACTTCCTCGAACCTGTCGTCATAGAGGGCGGTCACTACCGCGCTCCAGTACGACCTGGCGCTGGGGCAGAAATGCATCAAGCAAGTATCGACGAGTACACATTTCCGAGTGGCTCTTACTGGAAGAACGAGGCGTAATCATGAAGGATGAATTCGCAGGGCTCACCGCAGTCATCACCGGCGCAGGATCAGGTATCGGTCTGGCGGTAGCTCAAGCATTCCACGAACGTGGTGCGACAATTTTTGGTCTCGATCTCGCGCAAGGTGAGATGGCGCCCTATGCAACTTTCATTCAATGCGACATCGGCGACCCGGCAAGTGTTACCTCTGCTTTCTCTGAGCTCTCATCAAAGGTGAGCACCATCGATATCCTGGCAAATAATGCAGGCGTTGGTGCCATCGGAAACGTTGAAGATGCCTCTGAAGAAGATTGGCACCGAGTTCTCAATATCAACGTCGTCGGTACAGCGCGCGTAACTGCTGCGGCAATGCCACTACTGCGTAAGAGCAAGGACGCCTCTGTCGTCAACACATGTTCCATCGCAGCAACAGCGGGGCTCCCAAAGCGCGCCGTTTACAGCGCAAGCAAGGGCGCAATCATGTCTCTGACATTGGCGATGGCAGCTGACTATGTAAAAGAAGGCATCCGCGTCAATTGCGTCAATCCCGGCACCGCAGATACTCCTTGGGTAGGACGCCTGCTTGCACAGGCGGCAGATCCTGCAGCAGAGCGTGCAGCGCTGGAAGGTCGCCAACCTATGGGCCGCTTAGTGAGCGCAGTAGAGGTTGCCAGCGCAATTTCTTACCTGGCTAGCCCACTTCAAGGCTCAACTACTGGCACAATTCTCGCAGTAGATGGCGGCATGCAAGGGTTACGTCTACCCAAGTAAATCCGTTTAAGTTCAGAGAGCGAGGCCTGCAGTGGTAGCAAAGAAGGCTGCGCAATCGCCAAAGAAGCGAACACCCCGTCGCTCTGTTCTCTCTGATGAAATTTACGAGATGATCAAGACTATGATCTTTGATCATGAAATCGCACCAGGTGCTCGCGTCAATATCGATGCCTTAGCAGTTCAACTTGAAGTCTCTCAGACTCCGATTCGCGAAGCGCTTGCTCGCCTTGAATCTGATGGTTTGATTGCAAAGGAACCCCTCAAGGGATACCGCGCCACCGAACTCTTTACCGTCAAACAGCTCAATGATCTCTTTGAATTTAGATTGCTGATCGAGCCATGGGCGGCAGAGCAAGCCGCTAAATTGATTGATAACACTGGCAAGACTGCGCTGAAGGCTGAGATGCAGAGCGCAAAGACTGCCATCAAGTTTGCTGGTGACGATCAGATTCAGGCGCTATCAGAACATGACTCACGTTTTCATACCCTGATTTCAAATATCTCAGGCAATCAGACGGTCGCAGATTTCTATGAGCGCACGCACTGCCACCTGCATCTCTTCCGCCTCTATATGGCGAGCAAGCTACATCGCATCGACCCAGAATCTCGCACCGAATTTGTGCAAGATTTATTTGAGCAGTACTACCAAAGCTCATCTGGACAAGTAGCCATTAAGGAACATGATGCAATTGCCAAAGCTATTCTCGATCAGAATGCGAAGGCCGCTAAGGCTGCCATGCATGCTCATATCGAATCTTCGCTGAAGCGATTCGCCCCTGCTGCACTTGCTGCAAATAAATAAATATTCTCGTAGCCGAAGAAAATAAATCTCATAAAGCCTTGCTTTTCGCCTGCCCGACAGTTTAAATTATCCTATAGGATTCTAGAGATTGGGAAGAGCAATGCTGTCAAAGATCAAGAGCATCGAGATTCGCGCCTGCCGCGGCGGAGATCAATTAGAAGAGCTCAATACCGTTGCTGCGGTAAAGCTACCCGGCGGCTCTCGCCCCGATTTCACTGTCGTCACCATTACAACCGAAGATGGCATCCAAGGAACATCATTTGGTTTCGGCGCCCAAGATGCCAAGGCAGCAGCCGCCACCATGTCACAAGTCAAACCATTCTTTATCGGTCGCAGTGCGCATGATTCAACAAAGAATATGAAGGACTTCGAACTCTACGATCGTCGCTGGAACCATGTTCCTATCTATGCCTACGCCCCATTCGATAATGCCTGCTGGGATATCGTCGGCAAGATGGCGCACCTGCCAGTCTATAAAGTTCTCGGTGCTGCGCGTGAGAAGGTTCCGCTATACGTCTCATCCATGTTCTTGCCTGGCCCAGAAGATTATGCGCGCCAAGCACTTGAGGTAAAAGCAAAAGGCTACAAGGGTTACAAGCTCCACCCACCAGGGGGTCTTGATCTCGATATCGCTTGCTATCGCGCAGTCCGTGAAGCAGTCGGTCCTGACTTCACCTTGATGGCAGATCCCGTCATCATGGCATCGTATGAAGATGCGCTGAAAGCAGGTCGCGAACTTGAGCGCCTTGGTTACAAGTGGTTAGAAGAGCCGCTGCTCGATGTTGATCTCCATAGCCTGAAGAAATTGCGCGAGAAGCTCGATATTCCAATCGTCGGCACCGAAGTCATCGCTGGCAATCACTACAGCGCAGCTCACTGCATCAAGGAAGGTATCGTCGATATCGTCCGTACCGATGTCTCATGGCGTGCAGGTATCACCGCCGTAATGAAGACTGCACATATGGCCGAATCATTTGGTGTGAAGTGCGAACTGCACACAACTATTTATCACGGCCTCGAGCAGGTGCAGTTGCATGCATCCCTTGCTATCAATAACAGCGAGTACTTCGAGACTTTGTATCCATTCGATGATTTCCAATTCGGCACCAAGTCGCAATTAAATATCGTCGATGGTTATGTGATGGCACCGCAAGGTGAAGGTCTCTGTATCGAATACGACTGGGACTTCATCGAGAACCACACAGTCGCGATCCTTTAGGTCATTCATCATATAAGTAAGAAATAGGAGCGCTCATTAGCGTTGTTGTTCCGTGTTACTGGGCGACGATGTTGATGAGCGTTTCGCCTTTGGCATAGCGTGCAAGCTGCGCCTCAACGAGAGCGCGTCCGCGCGGAATAAAGGCTTGTGAATCTCCCCCTACATGCGGTGTGATGATTACATTCGGTGCGCTCCATAGCGGATGGCCATCGGGCAGAGGTTCTGGATCTGTAACATCTAGGGCTGCGGTAATGCGCCCCTTGGAAAGTTCTGCCAACAAAGCATCTGTATCAATGACCGGACCGCGTGCAACATTGACCAACGCTGCTCCATCTTTCATCGCCGCCAAACGTTCCGCATTAATCAGGTGGTGGGTTGATTCGGTCAGTGGCACAATCAGGATAATCACATCAAAGGTTGGCAATAAGCGATCAAAGTGATCAAAGGTCATCGACCCACCGCTACCCGAACGAGTAAAGGCAGTAATCGATACCTCAAAGTTGATGAGCATCTTTTCAATCATCTGCCCGATGTTGCCGTAACCCACAATCGCAACCTTCGAATCCGTCAGCGAAGCTTTGCATTGGTGATCCCACTTTCCGGCCACTTGATTGCGCGCAAAGTCGGCAAAGCCACGACGAGATGCGATAGCGAGCGCCACTGCGAGTTCTGCAGTTGATGCATCATGAACACCTTGGGCATTACATAAGGTCACACCAGCCGGCAGAATCCTCAAGAGGTCATCGACGCCTGCGTTAGGCGACTGAATCACCTTAAGTGATGTCATCTGCGGAATCATCGCAATTGCAGCCGGCCCGCCCATATATCGCGGTACGAAGAATTCAATCTGCTCTAAATCCTGGGCGCTCGGCGCTACGCCATCTGTTACCGCATGGGCAATGCCATCTGGGATTACTAAATCACTCCATTGTGTCCATGCGAGCGCCATTCCAAAATCCTATAGGAAGTAATTACCTAGGGATAGCGCTAAAACGGGCTGCCAGGACCTTTCCAGCCTCTTCTAGCCATATCGTGCTCTCGGTGATGGCGGCCTCACCTGAGGGTGCGAGTTCTACCAGCGAGATGACCCGCTTATCCTCGCCGTTCTTATTCACGCCGCAGACCACCATCGCCGGAACACCCTGAGCTGCTGCCTGTTCTAATAGATAACCGACAACTTTTCCTTGGTAGCTCTGGTCGTCAAAGGCACCCTCGCCAGTGATGATGCAATCAACCTGAGATATTTGATCAATAGCGCCGGTGATCTCAGCCAACGCTTGGACCCCACTGACAATCTGCGCACCTAAGGCCAGCGCAAGCCCACCCGAAACTCCCCCTGCTGCGCCATACCCCGGCGCATCAACTCCGCCAACCACATCGAGAAAATTCTTGAGCCCCAGATCCAACAACTCCACATCAGCAGGCGATGCCCCTTTCTGTGGCCCATACACATGCGCAGCACCAGTAACACCCGTCATCGGAGATTGCACATCCACCAAAATCTTTATCCCTCGGACTGGTGCCACAAAGTCCCCGTGGATTGTCTTCAACATACTTAATGCGCCACCACCAAGACTCACCGGTTCACCAGTTGCATCCACGCATTCAAATCCCAGGGCCATTAGCGCTCCCACACCGGCATCGGTCGATGCTGATCCGCCGACTGCAATCACGATCTCTTTGACTCGCGGATCGCCAGCTGCAGCAGCGATGACCTGCCCCAGCCCATACGAGTGCGCCCCTTGCGCATCGAGTTTTTCTACCGTTGTGATTCCACAAATCATCGCCATCTCAATCAGGGCGATATCGTCATTAACCAACAACCAATAGCAATCATGACCACGACCATCACCGGTTTGCGCAACCAATGGAACGCGTACCGAACCTTTTACTGCGCTTTCAACTGCAGCAACAGTTCCTTCACCGCCATCGGCAAATGCAATGCGTGTTATTTCATCTGTGGGGCGAACCTGGAGCCATCCATTACCCACTGAATCAGCTACCTCGCCACTGGTGGCGCTTCCCTTAAATGAATCGGGTACTAAAAGTATCTTCGCCACAAGAGCAGCGTATCCACATTGAAGTTGAAACGAAATGGCCCCAGGCGACTAACCCCAGGGCCATTAAGTGTGCGTCTCCCTGGCGGGATTTGAACCCACAACCGACCCTGAGTCATAGAGTTGCTCTATCCGTTGAGCTACAGGGAGACGTGATCGAAAGATAGAGTTTTAGAGAACAGCACAAATCAGATCTCGAGGTGCATGTGGATAGAAAACAGATGTAGGAAAAATCGGCTCTGATATATTTATAGCGCCTGAGTCAAAGAGTGCACGTTATTCACCTCTTGGTGAATGGCAAGAGCTACAGAAAAGCCCGCAGACAGATCTGCGGGCTTTTGCTTTTCTTCGCTCAAATTTACATGTCAGACCTCCCCCATACCTTTATCGCTATGGACCACATCGAATTTAGCGTCTCTCGCCTTCGCATCCTCTGGGGTGGCGATTGGGATCAACCCGAATTCCTCGCCGAAGTCGCCTACCTCTATGACCAGATAGTGCGCACTGGCACTCACGAACCCATCATCGATATGGGAATGAAGTTGATTATTCCTTTTGAAGAAGTCGGTGAGGCTGTCTCCAATGCGATGGCATGGCGATATCTCACAGCACCCAAGCGCGGCTCAAATGGTGGCGAGATCACCAACAAAGCGCGCAAAGTATTAGGACAACCCACTGTCAGTAAAAACGCAGATACTTTGCTAAAAAACGATGAGAAGAAAGGCTTTTGGGGCAAACGTTCGCTCGTCTTCTTTCGCGAAGACGATGAGTAATGCCTCGAATACTCTCTGCACACTAAGATGAAAGCAAAATGGCCCCGGGCGACTAACCCCAGGGCCATTAAGTGTGCGTCTCTCTGGTGGGATTTGAACCCACGACCTCCCTCCTAGTCAAGGGGGCGCTCTATCCACTGAGCTACAGAGAGACGTAGCCGAAAGTTAGAGCAGTCGAAAGAAATTTTCGGTAGGTGAAATTTCACCTGTGGATTTCTTTTGCTTGCGAGAATCCGAGTTCTTGATATTGTTTAGTCACCTAGTCAAGGGGGCCTCCGCTGCAAGGCGGATGAGCTACAAAAACCCGCAGAGAAATCTGCGGGTTTTGCTTTCTTCCAGAACTTGTCACCCCACCCCCATACTCTTTCAACCATGATTAAGAACATCCTCTCCGCCCTACGCCAAGCCCGCATCGATAACGAGCTGGAAGAGATCCTCACCGAAGGCAACCGCACCCGCGAGAGCGCCAACACCATCCGTGAATTCCTCTTAAAGGTCCTCCAAGAAGATATCGATGGCAAAGAGAAGTTCAATGACGAAATCCTGCAAGAGGCAGCCGAACTCATCGAAGAACTCGGCCCCGGTGCCTTCTACTGGATGGCAGATATTGCAGTGCAGATGACTGTTCTTGCCCAATGTGCCCTACGAGATATACCTACCAATGTGGAGGCAGAGCTAGGCAAGGATGCGAGTGCGGCAGAGATTGTTAAATGCGTGGTGCGGGTTTAGTTTTCCGATCTAACTTTTCGCCTTTACGCACTCCTGACAGGTCGGTATCTGATTAATTCTTCTCGATTACTACTGCATTTCCGTTAGCTGTAATCGCGAACAAAAACGGCAAGTAAAGAACTCCGCCTTGATTATTAACAGTCTCAGGATCAAGCGTCAAATAATCAAAATCAACACCAATGACCGCATTGCAACCAAGGGCATAAGCGGCCTCTTTAAGTTCCGCTAATGCATTCCGTCGAATATGAGACAACCCCTTTAGCAGGTCTTCTCCCACGTCACCGTGAACTCCGCCCCAGAATCCTTGAGACGGACGATCCATTGAGACGGCATCGTCACCAGAAATATATCCTGAATACTTAGTAATGGTGTATCCATCAAAATTGAAGCCCGAAGTAATCAGCATATTTGCTAAAGCTTTTTGCTTATCCTGCTCTGCTTTCTCAAGCGCATCTTGTCTATCTTGCTCGGCTTTGCGTTGCTCCTCTGCATTTTTTGCATCTAGCTCAGCCTGTGCAGCCGCCGCCTTAGCTTTTTCCTCTAGATAGGCACGATACTCATTTACCGCACTCTCCACACTGGCATCATCAACATCTACAGATCCGGTAAAAGTTGATTTATGTGGATGTGAAGTTCCCTTAATCCAGTCTGCAAAACCTTTTTCATCTATTCCATAGTTCGCCTTGATATCTTTGCTCTTCATTATTTCTCCTTTTATTGTATGTATTTTCTTGCTTCAGAATTTGATGGATCGATGTCGAGTATCAAAGATGCATAGCGGTGTCGATTATGAGGTTCGAGTTTGCATTTCTCCAAGAGTCTTTCAACGTCTGCATTTAAACTAATTACAGTATTGCGTGATGAGCGATCAACTGCCTGAGGCACATATTTAGATTGGCAAAATGAACAGACAATATACTCATCCAACTCTGTCAGTTCATTGCTACCGCATCGCTCGCAATTAATTAGTTTCATGTATCACCGAAAGATTCTTTGCGATTTTCAGGCTAACCCAAGCGCTTTTGCCTTGGCCGCGTCAAAATCTTCTTGGCTGATGAGTCCAGCATCAAAAGCTTTTTTCAACTTCTCAAGAGTCTCAAAAAGGTCATTACTTATCGTGGAGCTGGAATTGCTATCCGGATTCGCTATCGGCGCTTGCATCATTCCAGCTAGACCAATAGAACCGGCTGCAACACCCAATCCAAGAATTCCTGCAGAACCCTCCACTGAACCAGCACTTTGAACCCCTTGAGCAACCGAAGCTTGAAGATTGGTGCTTCCTCGATTACCCATGAGTGCATCTGCCCGCTGAACTGTCTTTAACAGTTCCTTGGTGCTCGCGTCGTATTCGATGCCAATAATCGTTACTTTGAGAATTTCTAATCCTCTTGTCGAAGCCCACTCGTATCCTTGTTCAACAGCTTTTGCTAGAGCCGACGAGAATCCAACTGAATCCTGTTGGATGCTCATGATTCGATTTCCGCGTGATGATTCATTTGTATATAAACTAAATGCAGAGGCAAGAGAAGCAACTACCTCAGAAAACAGTTGGACAGAAGATGGGTTATCTCTATCTGTGAAATCAAAAACATCTTGCCCTTGTAGGAAATTGGCAGGGACAAATTGAGCGGCAAACTTGATTGGATCGCTAATCTTCACACTGTAAGTACCGTGAGTTATCGCACCTACCTGAGCTTTCAAATAGGCATCATCCCAGTAAATCTCTGATTGAGTTCCAAACTTGTTATTGGGAAGCTCTTTGAGACATACAAAAAGTGCTAACTGCTGTGAGCCTGGACGTCCGCCAAATTTGAAGCGGTCCCAAGACTGAGATAGAAGAGAGCGAGAAAAGGAATCTCCAGCAAAAACCGACTTAGCGTTTATGTCTTCCGTGTTCCATACGTACCCACCTGGTTCACTTGCGAAAGCTGTAATTCCACCATCCTGAACGAGTAATAAACCGTAGCCTTCTGGAACCACGATTCTCGAGCCATTCGAAATGATTGCATCAGAGCCTTTTATATTTGAACCACGCGAAGCATTTGTACCTACTTTTACAGCAGGGAAAATCGCAGCAGTCGGCCAAATACCGTTAGGAACTGTCAAGAAGTCTTTCCATTGATCTGCAAGTGTTCCGCCTATTGCACCAGCAGCTGCCTTAATTAGTCCCATGATTCCTCTTTCTTTTGGATAAAGGGTAGGTGTCTGACAGTTTTTTTAAAGGGGTTACGGCAACTTATTTCATTTTGAACAATGTTTTGACTAGTCACTACTGTCGAATAGTTCCGGAAGCTCGCATTTCTAAGGCTCGTAGCTTTTCTCTGAGATGTCGTATCTCATCTTCAGTCACTTTCCCATCCGCGGTGATGTCATCAACTTCATGGACAATCTCATCTAGCTGCTTCGTTCTTGCAATTCTTTCTTTATTCTCGCTTCTGGCTTCATCCATCGCATTCAAGACGATTCCTATTAGGACGTTCAAGACAGTGAAAACGATTATGAATAGGTACGAAAGATAGAACGGCAAAGCGAAAGGGCTGACGAGAACTGCTTCCTCGAGGTATACGGGGAAGTTCTCCAATGTCAGCAAAATGAATAGCGTGGTTAAAGCCACAGAAATATCACCCCAGTGCAATGGGAGCTTCTCGCCGAACATATAAACGCCAGCCATTCCATATATATACAAAGCAAGAAAGATCAACACCCCCATACTTAAAAGTGGCGGAATGGATCGAATAATGGAAACTGTCAAGACTCTTACTTCTGGAAGGAATCTAAATATTCGGATGAGACGGAGTAATCGAAGCAAGCGCAGAATGACAACCTGACCTGAGAATATTGGAGACAGTGCCACAATTAGGAAGTCGAAAATATTCCAGCTTCGGCGAAAGAATTCCCAAGGTTTAGATCCGTATGAAATTAATCTAAGAACGAGTTCTGCGGTATAAACATATAATGCGTACTGATCTAACGTTTCAAATGCATTGCTGGCAGTGTTTGAGATATTCGGCATTGTAAGCAGACCCAGCGAGACTGCATTCACCAAAATCACAAATGCAATAGTCATCTCAAATGCTGTGCTGTATACAATTTTCGACAACCAAAGGATTCGGTGGTCAGGAATCTCTAGAGTCTCTCCATAAGCCTTGACTGTTCGCACTTTGTTTCGCTCCCCTGTGAATTAATGAGAGCAATCTGACTTAAAATCTTTGAAAATAGAAGGTCTCCAATGGTCATGGATGGTCGCTTCTGCCTACCTGAACTTCCCCCATTCTTGATGTATCGGGTTTACTCCCAAATCGAAGATTGCCATCTGCAATACCTAAATACGCAGTGCAGATAACCTTTCGAGCCCATTGCGCCCGGCGAGATATACCTACCAATGTGGAGGCAGGGCTAGGCAAGGATGCGAGTGCGGCGGAGATAGTTAGGTGCGTTGTGCGGGTTTAGGTCTCAATTAAGAATCCAAATCGAGTCCGAACTAGTACCCCAGAGATTTCAATTGGTCGGCTGACGGAAAACTAGTCAGGTTATTTGCAATCACGATTCTATTCTTCTCTTCGTCTGTAAGTCTCCGGCGGCAGTATTATAAATGCCCCCAGAAACGATATGTTATGGATATGAAGATTCTCCACACATCTGACTGGCATATCGGCCGAATTGAATTCTTGTTATCCCCCAACCGCCTTAATGTTGCCATTTCTCGAGCGCAATGGGCTTGCTACATTCTTCGCTCACCACACCTTGCAATCATGGAGCCAACCTCCCCAGATGGCATGGTGATGCTGGGTAAGTTTGTAACGCTGACGCAATCACTTTCCAATAGGAGATAGAAGGGAACTGCACCACTATGACTTCCGACCAGGAGATTTTTGAAAGCGGCATGGAACTCTACAATCAGAGTGAGTACTTAAGTGCTCTTCCCCTTCTCAAGCAAGTTGCCGATAAAGGCAATCTGTTAGCTGCCGAGAAGGTTGCAAATTGTTATAACCGCAGTGGCGATCCTAAGTCAGCCGTTCATTATTGGGAGAAATGTCGTGCCGCAGGAAACCATTCAGCTAATACTAACTATGCCGGATATCTTAAAGATAATACGGATCAAATAGATCTCGCAATGCAACTTTGGAGAGAGGCTGCAGAGGCAGGCATTAAAGAGGCAGCATTTAATTTAGGAGTATGGCTAAAGAATCTAGAGCGAGTAGAGGAAGCCAAGCCGCTCTTAGAAAAAGCCGGAGACCTCGGATATCTTGATGGATATTTCGTACTTGCCGGAATTCATTACTATGCATCGGAGTGGCATCAGGCGAAAAAAGCTTTAGAACCGCTTATTGCCATCGATGATCCGCGAGCAGAGAATCTGCTGCGCGAGATTGAGAAAAGAGAGGGAGCTAACGACCTATCCGATGAGAATGAGCCAAATGATGATTCTAGTGATTTTGAGTGGCGCACTTATGATTGGAGTTGGAATTCGCCTGAGGATGTGCGAGTTTTCGTAGACACTATTTTAGAAAATCACAGCACCTATGAATACGTCTATGACGAACTCAAATCTTCCGGAGGAGAAAACTTCTATACCCAATGGTGGGGACCCGTTCAAGAGGCAATCAAAGAGATTGCAGTGAAGTTTGATAAGGGTGATCTTGAGGCCTCTATCGAACATCTCCTCGCCCCTGAAGGAGAGTACGTTGAGTGCGACCCAGCTATCTTCGATGCCCTTTTGAAATATGTGCCTGGCTTTCCATCAGATTATCCTCAATTTTCCGAGGCGATTGCGGTCTTCCTCGACCCTGAGGCTGACTACACAAGCGACTGGTGGGATTACTCGTGGTATCCATTTATTCGCGCAGAATTCACATGGACCTTCTGGGGACCTGAAACGCTCGCTCGCTCTATAAATATAGACACTGACTATCTCACCAGAATATTTTTGCTCAGCTTTAATGCAGGAACGCCATATAAGAGTTTCAGAGCTCGAGTCGCACTTGCTACCAATCCTAACTGTCCAAAAGAAATTCTCGATTTCCTCTTCACCAATAGAGAGAGTAATTATTGGCTCATCAACGACGAGGAAGAAGAAGGCGTCCTTCTATTCCAAGGCGGGCAGTACTCAATCAACGAGGAACTCGATTCAATCAGTGACCTGCGGGATGATGCAGACTTAGTTGAAGGTTTCAGATATCCAACAGATGATATGTGGAGCAGTGGTCCAGGCGCTGAATACATTGAGAACCTGCTCGACATCGAATGGGAGGCCGATAGCGCACGCACATGTCTGCTTGCAGCCTTTGCCAAGAATCCTGGGCTCGAAGAGCATCAGTATCAGGAACTCGCTAGGGTCACTCACCCACTTGTGAGGTACTTCCTCAGCGTCAATCCATCTATCCCGCAGAATTTAAAGGAGCTCTTGCAAGCAGAGAAGCCATCCTTCACTTTTTCTCCTTATGGTAGTCGATATGCCGACGACATCACCCTAGGGCTAAGCTCAAACTAATTTTTTGGAGTGATCTTGTTTGTCTTCACAAACTCTGATGCATGAGGAAAGCCATTAGTCTCTAGCGCCTCAGCGATATTAGCCTTCACAGCCTGAACATCCTTATGCGTCCCGTTGCAGTTCTTATCTGGATCTGTGGTGTATCAGCACTGGCAGGCGCCCATGACATTACCTCTTTCATCGTTGGTGATGCGCTTAAGGGTACTGGAGCAAAGCTTGAGACGGATCATTTATGAAACATCAGCTTCCGTTAACTCTTAATTCGAAAAGGAAGTTGCCCACCTATCTGACATTCCTTGCATTTGAGCGTAAATAAGTGCAGGAAGATTGAAAATAAATTTTTAAATTTAACAATAAGTCATCATCCGGGCGAGCGAACTTTCTGTCTCTAATTTAGAATTATGACAACTCGCTCCATAGCGAACGGGAACTGTAAAAAGTTCCTAATGACACAGTGACGATCGATACAACATCCTTGAGGAGGATGCGATGAACACTGCACCAAAAGCTCCAAGAAATACGAAGAAAAGAGGAAATGGCGAAGGCACAATCTTCGAAAACAAACGACGTAAACGATGGGTAGTCGCATGTTTTGACTACAAAGGAGTACGACGTACTGAATCATTCAAAAAGAAGATTGATGCAGAAGCTTGGCTTGCCGAGCAAATAGCAATTCGTAAAAGATCCAAAGGAACCTACGTTCTAAAGCCGAAGGAAACCGTTGAGGAATTTCTTGCAGATTGGCTATTTAGTAGAAGGCATCAAATCAGATCAAATAGCTATCGTCACTATGAATCCACGATAAAGAACCTGATCAATCCGTATGTCGGCATGTTGCAAGCATCAACGCTAACGGAAGGTGATGTAGAAGCCGTGCTTAATACCCTTGCAGATAAGGGTTACGGACATGGCTCAATCGTCGGCGTCTTAAGAACTCTATCCAAGGCATACAACGATGGCATGCGAAAGAAGTTTCAGCTGCACAATCCTGCCGCTGGTGTTCAAATGCTTTCTATGAAGCCCGTCGTATCCAGAGCAATTCCTGCTCGGGATCTCGACAAGTTGTATGAAACTGCCTCGGAAAACCCATATGACCTAGCTCGATTCATGGTCGGTGCTGAAATTGGAATCAGACCAGCGGAAATAATGGGTTTGATGTGGAATGACATCTCTGGTGTTGAACTTTCAGTCAGCGTTGAACGTCAGGTACAACGTGTGAAGGGTATGCCGCTTCATTTCGCCGAAACGAAAACTGATCGACTAGGACCAATTCCGATCACCGAGCGACAGTTGTCAATTCTTGTAAACCATCACCGCCATTTGATGCTCAAGCGGGCTAACTGGAAGGTCGATACAGGGGTAATTTTCCCAAACAAGATTGGAAACCTTCAGGACGAAACATCCGACAAGGAGTGGATGCGGAACCTTTGTAAGCGTGCAGGAGTTGGTCCATACACCCGCTATCAACTTCGCAAAACAGCATTCACAAACTTCTTAAAAGGTGCTGACATCGGAACAACAAAGGCCTTCTCAGGACACACCTCTACAAAGACCTTGGAGGACCACTACATCACCCCGGAGAGTTCGGCGGTAAGAGAAGCTGCAAACCGTGCCGAAAGGGCGCTACTTGCGAATCAAGAGGCTCGCAAAACCCAACAATCCAAATCAGTTGACTTCAAGATCAGAATGGAGGGAAATCTGTGAGCGAACAAGGAGAGAACGATATCTATTACATTCATTTAGATAAAATTGCACCGTTATATAGGCACAGCTCTTACATGAACCTACTCGGGAATAAGAGACTCCAAGGAAAAATTAAATGGATTGGTTTTATTGGAACCAATGAATGGAAAGTCAGAAAAGATATTGCAGATAGATTCGTTGAGGCGGAAATCCCTGGTGCACGTGCGTTACCTGTTGGCGCAGATATCTGTGGATCTGGAAAAACTTGTTGTAATTCCAAATATCCCGATTCAAGGTACTGCGAATCCGAGGCTCGACGAGAGCTGATCTTCGATTATCTAAAGCAAGGAGACAACAACGATCGAGGTTTAGCCGTAATCGACTTCGTCACGCACTTTATCTATCACAGAAGAGTGCCCTGTTTATTGCGAGATGAAGCTTCAATGAGGCTCGAAATCTTTGAATTGGTCAGAGCGGGGTACCTGGTCGAAACGGAGGAGACGACAGATTCCAAACGATATCGAATGAATCCAGTCCCGCAGCCAGTTCGAAGGAGTGCTGGGAGACCAAAGGGTTCATAGAAAGCACATCAAACACTATGCACTATAAAGTATCTACTATAAGACTATACCTGACTATATTTTTCGTAAGGCGCATAGCAGAAAATTAATTATTTTTATCATGCGTAGAGATATATTTTTATAGTCTTATATAGTACTTATAGTGTATAGATTTATAGTGTCACTATTGGGAATAATTGAGGTTAACTTCGATTATTCCCAATAGTATGTTTATTATATTTTCAATTATTTTCAGAACTCCAGATTTGCATAACTTTATAACCTTCATTAAAAGTTGATTTTTAAAATTTGCAAAATTGTTTATGCAAACCCCGCTTAGAGCTTCATCTCAAGCGTGATCGAAATCGTCCAAAATTGCTCCATTTCGTCCTTGAAATTTTGAATGAAAACCTAATTTGAGTGGTCATTTCCAGGTATTGGTTCCATTTGTCAGCACCGGGATGTAGTTTTAGCCCAAGACTTATCCACAGTTAAGGGGACCACCGCAGATGAGCCAAGCCACCCAGCAAGACATCGAGTCGTGGCTCTGGGACTCCGCAAACATCCTTCGTGGCCCTGTCGATCCCGCAAACCTGCGTGACTTTGTCTTTCCTCTCCTCTTCCTCAAGCGTCTCAGCGATACTTGGGATGAAGAGCAGGAAAAGGCGATCAAGAAGTTCGGCAAAGACATTGATGATGAAACCGCTGCCGACTTTCACACGTTTCAAATCCCCAAGGGCTGCCACTGGGCAGATCTTCGCCGTGCGGCGGAAAACCATGGCGTGCTCATTCAAAACATCATGCAGAAAATCGAAGAAGCCAATCCAAGTCAGCTAGCCCAAATCTTTGGAAACGCCCCATGGGCAGACCACAACAAGATGCCACCTGAGCGTCTTGAAAAACTTGTTAGCCACTTCAGCCAACGAGATCTCTCCCCCAGCAAAGTCTCTAACGATCTCTTAGGAGGTGGTTACGAATACTTGCTCAAGCGCTTCTCGGATGAAAGCTCAACAAGTGCAGGCCAGTTCTTCACCCCTCGAGCCGTTGTCCATCTACTCGTTCGCATCCTTGGCCCACAACCAACCGATTCAATCTATGACCCAACTTGTGGTTCTGCAGGAATGTTGATTGAAGCTGCAGCTGAAGTAAAACAATCAGGTGGCTCTGTGCGACAGATGCGCTTCTATGGTCAAGAAGTGAACCAAACCTCCGCAGCTATCGGTCGCATGAACCTTTTCATTCACGAAGTAGAAGATGCACAGATCCGACGTGAAGATACATTGCAGAAACCAAAGTTCATCGATGCAAAAGGAAAGCTTGATCAATTCGATTTAGTTGTAGCCAACCCTCCCTTTAGTTTGAAGGATTGGGGCGCAGACAAGTGGGCAACCGATCCACACAAGCGTGCGATCGGTGGAGTACCACCTAAGAACAATGGTGACTACGCCTGGGTGCAACACATGATTACATCAATGAAGCCAGAGACTGGCCGAGTTGGAGTTGTAATGCCCCATGGAGTGCTCTTTAGAAGCGGCGCAGAGGGTGCTATTCGCAAGCACCTTATTGAATCTGATCTTCTTGAAACCATTATTGGTCTTGCACCAAACCTCTTCTATGGCACAACCATCCCAGCCAGCTTAATGTTCTTTAGAGCCACAAAAGATAAGAAGCGCAAGAAACACATTCTCTTTATTGATGCATCAAAGCGATTCGGTAAAGGCAAAGCCCAGAACTTCCTCACCGATGAAGATGTCGAAGATATTTTTGCTGTTTACCAATCAATGGGTGAAAGTGCGAAGGAGAACATCTCAGCTCGGCTTGTGCCTCATAAGGAAATTGAAGAGAACAATTGGGACTTGAACATTGGTCGCTATCTCAAAGCAGATGCTGCAGAAGTCGTCGATGTTCAAGTTGCACTTACTGGTTTCGATCAAGCTCGAATAGAGCTTGCAGCGGCAGAAAAAGCGCTACTCGCAAAGTTAAAGGCTGCTGGCTATGCGTGAAGGTTGGGTTGAAACAACTTTTGGCGATATCCTCAAAATCGTGGCAGGAAAATATGTTGCAAAAGAGGAATACGTTGAAGGTGGCGAATTCTGGATTTACGGATCCAATTCAATTATGGGAAAAATAGATAGATTCCTTGTAGAGCAATCTCATGTAGTTATGGCTGCAATTGGTGCGTACGCAGGAGCCGTTAGGTATTCCAAGGAACCTTCCTGGATTAATAACAATGCAATGGCTTTAGTGCCCAGCGAGAAGGTAATGGCTAAATATCTTCATCTATGGCTCGAATCTAAGTTTGACTTAAAGCGAGTCGTGGTGGGAACAGGTCAACCATACGTACAAAGGCCGTTATTGCTTAAGGAACTTATTGCGCTACCCCCGCTCCCCGAACAAAAGAGAATTGTTGACCTCATTTCATCGGTCGATTCCTACATCGAAGCTCTCCAGCAACAGCTGGAGAGTGCTAAGAGATCAAGAAATGCAGTACTGCATGAGTTGCTAACTGCGGGCGGCGATGATTGGGTTGAACACAAATTGATCGATATGTTTGAAATCTATCAACCTCAAACCATTGCGAAATCTCTCATGTCTAAAGATGGAGAATTTATCGTTTTTGGTGCAAATGGACCAATTGGCCGTTATCACGAGTTTAATCACGACGAACCTGAAGTTGTTGTCACTTGCCGAGGAGCAACCTGTGGAACGGTCAACATGACGCCTCCCAAAACTTGGATTACTGGAAATGCGATGGTTGTTAGTCCAAAGACTTCAGAAGTTTCAAAAGAATTTCTTTACTGGGCACTAGTTTCTGGAGTGGACATTCAGTCAGTCATATCTGGATCGGCACAACCTCAAATTACTAGAGAGGGTTTGGCTCCTGTAAAAATCAAAATTCCTCCCCTTTCTCGACAAGTGGAAATAGTTGACTTAATTAGTGGTTTCGAACTGAACATTAGTTACTTGGAGGAATCCGTACACAAAACAAAAACTCTTCGATCTGGGTTGTTGTCAGATCTTCTCAGCGGCAATCACGAAATTCCTGTGAGCTACGACAAGGTCATGGGCGCTGCGTGATGATGTCTCAGATCGAAAAGAGCATCGACGAGAAGATGGTTCAGATGGGTTTGGCTGACCATCTCTCTCGACTTGGTTGGGTTTGGGCCGAGGATGAAACTCTTGGACGCCCATTTGAGAGTGTTTTCTTAAGTGACGATGTATTTAAAGCGTTAGTTAGCTTAAATCCTGAGATTGCTAAGGTCCCCGCTCGAGCTGAAGAGGTCCTTTCAAAGTTGCGAGCTGTTCTACTTGGAGTTCGAAATGATGGGCTTGTTGCATCTAATGAGGAATTTGTTGCTTGGCTATGTGGTCGCAGAACGATCAAATACATTGGCACAGATAAAGATGTGCAGGTTAATTTGATTGATTTTGAAAATCCCAAGGCGAATACTCTCCGAGTTACGACAGAGGCTACTTTTCACATTGGCCGTGAGCATCGCAGGTATGACCTAGTCCTTTGGGTCAGTGGTTTTCCTCTAGTTGTTGGTGAGATGAAGACTCCAAAGGATAAGAATATTTCTTGGCTTAATGGTGCTACCGATGTTCATAATGCCTACGAGAAGAAGACTCCTGAGTTCTTTGTTCCCAATGTCTTGTCCTTTGCATCAGAAGGTCGTGAATTTAGATATGGCGCCGTGGGACAGCCACCAGAGTTGTGGCTGAACTGGTCGTCGACAACTGATGTAATCATGCCTCCAGGAATTCCTAATATGTTGAGGTCTGCAGAGTTATTACTAACTCCTGTAATGGTGCTGGATATCTTGCGCACCTTTACTTTGTATTCATCACGCAGGACTGCCAATGGGGCGCTTCGAACCAAGGTGATTCCTCGCTATCCGCAGGTAGAAGCGGTAGAGGCAATAGTTGCTCGTTGTAAGGATCCAAAGAAGAGGCAGGGGTTGATCTGGCATCACCAAGGTTCAGGTAAGACATTTGCAATGGCCTATGCAGCGGCAAAGCTTCGCCATGAAAGTGAATTAGATGCACCAACAATTGTGATTGTTTTGGATCGCTTGGAACTCATTCAGCAGACTGAGTCAGAGTTTAAGTCAGTGGGAATTCAATCTCTAAAGACCGCTGAGACAAAAGATGAGCTTCGAGCATTGCTAAAAAACGATGCTCGTGGCGTAATAATTACAACGATATTTAGATTTGCTGAGGCTGGGTTACTTAATGATCGAGCGAACATTGTGGTGATGGTTGATGAAGCACATAGAACTCAAGAGGGTCGCCTTGGTTTAGATATGCGTGAAGCGCTACCAAATGCCAAGTTCATTGGTCTAACTGGTACGCCAATATCTACAGAAGATAAGAACACCTTTTCTATGTTTGGCGACATGGATGATCCAGATGGCGCTCTTAACCATTACTCGGTAGAGCGTTCCATCCATGATGGGGCAACGCTACCTGTGCACGTGGAGACTCGTTTGGTTAACTTCCATTTTAATGGTGACGATCTACAAGCGGCCTTCGATCAGTTGGCGGATGAAGAAAATTTGAGTGAAGAGCAACGTGGAAAGCTTGCAGCACGAGCTTCACATATCTCTATTGTGGTTAGAGATAAAGATCGCATCGAGGCGGTATGTAAAGACATTGTTGATCACTACAGAGCACGTATCGCTCCCCTTGGTCTAAAGGCTCAGGTTGTTGCATTTGATCGAGCTACTTGTGTGGCTTATTACGATGAAATCACCAAGTTGCTTAATCAAGGTGAAGAGGCAACCGTTGTGATGACAACGGTTAAAGATGATCCGCAGGAATGGGATCGCTGGAACATTGACCGTGAGCAAGAAGCAACAATTAAGGATCGCTTTAGAGATATCAATGACCCACTCAAGTTTGTAATTGTTACAGCAAAACTGCTGACGGGCTTTGATGCACCTATTGAAGGTGTCATGTATTTGGATAAGCCACTACGTGCGCACACCTTGTTCCAAGCTGTCTGCCGCACCAACCGTAGATGGACCAACCCAATAACGGGCCAACAAAAACTTCATGGTCTGATTGTTGATTATGTGGGACTTGGCAAAGAGCTTGCGAAGGCTTTATCAACAAAGGCCACAATGAAGCCAGGGCAGAATCAAGAAGATGTCGAGATCTTGTTGGGTGAACTCACTGCAGAAGTCGCAAACACTATTTCTGAATTTGAGAGCGTTGATAAGGAGGCATCTGTCTTTAATCAAATCCATGATGCACAGCAGATTCTGGACACGATCGAAAAACGTGATGAGTTTGCAGCCAAGTTCATGCGTTGTCAGGGTTTATTTGAGTTCCTATGGCCAGATACCAAGCTTCGCCCGATTGAAGATAACTACAGATTCTTGGCTCGAGTCTATGCATCTATTGCTCCAAATAACTCGGCAGATCTTTTACTCTGGCAAAAACTCGGTGCAAAGACGATGGAGATTGTTCACACACATCTCACTGGTATCACTATTGATGCAGACAAGTTAGACAAAGTGGCGATGGATGCTGAAGTCCTCGAAGCTCTGAGAGAAAACGGATTGTTCCCAGCGCCACCAAAGCTTGGACAACCTGCACCAACTGCTCTCGAAGTGTTGCAGCGGCTAGAGGAGCGAATCCTGGCTCGAATTGCGGGAGCTACTGGAATAAAGTTATGGAAATCCTTAGCTGAACGCTTAGAGCTACTTCGCCTAAGTCGCATTTCTAGTGCGGCAGAAAGTGTTGAGTTCCTACGCCACTTATTAGAACTCGCTAAAGACTTGCTCGAAGCAGAACGTGCTGATGATGAGGGTCGAATCAACGAGATCAAAGTAATTGATCCTCGTAAGGGTGCGTTGACTCAGATATTTGAAGAGTTCAAGCCGCAAGGTGTTCCAGTTGTTATTGAAAGCGTTGTGGAGAAAGTAGATTCATTAGTCCAACCAGTAAGAGGCACAGGTTGGCAAACCTCTCACCCAGGGGACCGAATGGTCCGACAAGAGCTTCGCTTGATTCTTAAGAACTCTGGACTGCCACCTGCTGGTGATCTATTTGATCGTGCATACGCTTACATTCGAGAGAATTACTAGAGCTTAATATGAAAGCAAAGTCTCTCCTAGATCAGTGGGTTGATTTAAAAGAGGATTTTCCAAGACATATCGTGCTAATACAATGCGGCGTTTTCTATGAAACTTACCAAGAAGATGCCGAGTTCCTTTCTGAGATTTTGAATATTAAAACATTTCTACGTGGCCCGTCTAACGTGGCTGGATTTCCGATTAAAGCTATCCACAAGTATCAGACAAATATTGAAGGACTGGGCTACGCAGTCGTGGTGGTCGACGAAATAGCGTGGGATGGTAAGAATAAGATTAGAGGGATCAACTATGTGAGTGGCAAAGCCAATATTGCTCAGGATGTTCAAGAACACAAACGTGAAATTAACTCCGTCGCACCAAAGAAGGCAGCTTCTAAAACTCAAGAAACTCTAGAAATGTCCAAATCTCTCAAAGCCCAGTACGGAGTCGACATCGCACTGACTCAAATTGGACATATGTTTAATGCATTTGATGATGATGCCAAAATTCTAAGCGAAAGAATTGGCCTAAAGAGTTTTGAAAAGTATGGGTTTCTTACTGTGGGATTTCCTGTCAATGCGAAGGAAACCTATTTCGGAAAAATTAAAGAAGCTCAATTGTCATTCATAACTATTGTGGAGACAGGAAAAGATTCAAGCGGCTCGATCCGACAGTTTGGAGAGCTTTTTCCAAAGGGGGAAGCAGAGCATCCTGCAAAGGATTTACAGTCTCCAATTCGATCAATTAAACCCATTGACCAAAACTCATTGAAGGCAGCAGCTCTAGCCCATGCAAAGAATGGGTTTTATGTCATACCGCTAGTTGAGAACTCAAAGAGGCCATTAATTTCTGATTGGCAAAACCGAGCAACGACAAATCCTTTGCAGATTGACTCGTGGTGGACAGAGCATCCGAATGCGAACATCGGGATTGCCTGCGAAGTTTCCAACTTGATAGTCATTGATTTAGATACTTCAAAAGGAGCGGTGCCTTCTAGTCCTTGGGATGAACTTGGTGTGAAGAACGGTGAAGATGTATTCAAGGAGATCTGTAGAAAAGCTGGTGATTCCCAGCTCTTTGAGACATATTCAGTTAAAACTCCATCTGGTGGAAAGCATCTCTATTTCTATGATCAAAACATTGCCATCAAACAGGGAACGGAGGTTAATGGTTGGTGGCGAGTTGATACACGGTCTAAAGGTGGGTACATCGTTGCCGAGGGTTCACGGCTCATAAATTCTGCAAGTGGGATTACAGATCAATACCGATCAGTTGGGAATCATTCTGTAGTCTTGAACTTCCCAGCTTGGCTAAGGGACGAACTCTCACCAAAAGCTATTAGAGAATATTTAGTTGCCCCTTCGTCGATTCACAGTTCATACATCTCCAGTAATCAAGTATTTTCACGTGAATTTGCAGAACAAGTTCTGTCAGAAAGATGTGCCCTGATTCGAAATACACCCGAAGGAAGTCGAAATCAGTCTCTAATTAAACATGCAACCTACATCGGAAAAATTATTGGTATGGGTTCTCTAGAAGAACGAGAAGCTTCCCAGAGCCTGCTAGAAGCTGCAATAGCTTCAGGACTAACTCAATTTGAATCCGTAAACGCAATAAAGGCAGGAATCAAATATGGAAAGAATTTAGTTCACTAAAAGTCTTACTACTGACTTATCAAAGTCGAACTCAAAACGAAAAGTTGATCCCTTACTCATTTGGTGATGCGAAAACCCATGTCGAATCATTGCTGTAAATCCAGTCCAAAATCCAGATGGAGCAAATTTGACTGCTTGGATTGTTTCTAACTGACCACACGAACATGAGGTTTGGAACTCGAAACCTTCGAATAACTTTTTGTATCCAGAGGGCGGAAAGATAATCCCACTCGTAATCACATTTAAATTTGGCTTAACGATCAAAATCCCCCTGGATGCATCAGTCATTTCATATGAAACTTCTGAGGCTTCTGAAGAACCACGAATAATCTGAATATAAGCGTCCAGCTGATCTTCAGTGACCTCTGTCCCTACCAAGCTGTAAAGCGACCGTCCGTGCGATCTCATAATGGGACTATTCAAAAGATAAACAGTTATCGAACTGATATTAATACTCCTATCTCGTAAAGCAAAATTCACGACGTCATTAGAGTGCAGTATCCCCAGATTTGCATCAGCAAATATTTCTATAAGCCATTTCTCAAGAGCTTGGAAATCGACTTCTTTAATTAAGCCTTCAGCGGCTTTTTCGTAGCTAGGGGGATCTCCCGCTAGAGTCAGTATCAAATTGGTGAGATCAGCTTTGGAGCCTATTAGTGATACATCTCTGTATTTACCTGTACGTTGCAAACCTTTCAAGAGATCTTGGACTTGTAAGGGCGAACTGACTTTCAATTGTTTAGCGATTGAATTTTCAAACATTGTGTCCAAATTTTTAGTTCGAGCAAGAACCAAATTTCCACTGCGGATGGATCGTGGATAAATCTCAGAAATGACTTTAAAAGCCTTGTCCGCACTAATTTCATACTTTTTTGAAATAACTTGTAAGTCATAGAGACCGAATTTGGATCGATCCTTCTTAATTAAGTTTCGAATCGGTGAATTGGCGCCCGATTCAGCTTCCCATTCCAAATGCTTTTGATAGACCCTGTCTGCAAGGTTGTCAGGAGACAGTATGCGAGTTAGTCCCCACAGGCGTTGCCAAGAGATTGATTCGCCAGAGAACCTCGCATCATCCGCCACTTTTGCGCTGAATTGATCCTCATCTTCACAATCTTCGAAAAGCTCAACCGCCTTCACTAGGAGTGGGATTTCGCCGTCAAGTTCAATTTGAACCTTCATAAGAGGGTCGACTATCTGTCTAACTCGCTCACGAGTGAGCCCCCATTCTTTGCCGATATCGTCAAGAGTTAACCCTGGTTCGCCAAATGCGTGATGTCTGTGCTTTAACATGGATAGCGCTCGATCATCAACTTTCGGTAATTTGAGCAATTCTCGATCCAACTCTTGAAACAACTCCGAAAATGAAGTACAGCTTTCAAAAGGAAATTCAGTTACTGCTTCCTCTTCAATGTCGACTGAATCAATTTCACTTTCGTTCGCATCTAACATCAACTCAACGATGTCATCGTATGAAAGGTTGAAAGAGCCGATTAAATCTTGGATGAACTCTCGAACATGTTTCATTACGTAACTTTCAAAATCAATATTTGGTTTATCAGAGAAAGAGGTTATGCCTGCGAGTAAGCCTAAATTGCCAGCAACCGCACGGGCTCGAATGTCCCGATCGGGGCAAACTCGTTTAGCTAGTGCAAAACTCAAACGTAGGTTGGCGTCGATGAGATGCCCAAGCGCTACTTCTTGATCTCTTTTGCCAAACATCATTCTTTTAAATGGATTCTTACTTGGCATTAACTCCTGTAAAAGGGCATGTCTTTCCTGAGGCGACAACAAATCTACTGAGCCTATTCTTTCAAGGTATTTGTCTAAATCTTCATCAACAGTCAATTTGGCCAATATCTGTAGGGAAGAGACAGAAATTATCTGGGAGGTAGCATTTGCCGCAGAATTTAGATCCTTTGTTGAGCCAATATTTTCAAAGAGGGCTATAAGTTCAGAAATCAACTCTTCTGCACGTGATGGACCTATGAACCGTGCGTCATTTAGATCTTCTATTGATATCTTGCTCAGTAGATCAAAGCTGAATCCATTGAGCTCAGAAGTTCTCCAAACATCGCTTCGTTCGATTGCTCTTTGTAGCGTATTTTGAGATTTCGTAGATAACTTCTCCCAGGCAAAAACCTCATAAAAATCATCAGGCTCCTTAAGTCGGTCTGATAAGTACTCCATTACTGAAGATCCAGTAAACCCGACTGAAGAGCAATTATGAACCTTGGGATGAACTCCTGTTGCTTAAAGAAAATGCTAGGTGCATCGGGATATCGGTCAGGATTCTTCTCTGAATCCCGCTCAACTGCATAGATGGACAATTGCTGGGCAACGATTTCAACGATACTAGCCTGGGCGGCAGGAGTAGTTTCATGTTCAAAACCATTTGGAGTTGATTTTCCTAGTACTTTGGAAATTGATCTGTGACGTCCATAGATACGAATCACCAATTGCCCATCTTCAGGGAGCGTATCCACTCTTCGTGGTGGATTATCGTTACCGACAACTTCAATCTTAATTTTTGGATTCTTATTTCTCGCACTCTCAACAATTGTTACTGAGCAATTAGCAACTTCCTCATCCAGTTTCGCTGTAACAATTGCTTCGCCTTCATCAATGCCCGCAAGAGCCCTAATGAGGATTTCAGCTGATTTTCCACTCTTCGAACTCTTAAACCTAACTTGTGTTGGAACTTCTAAGCCACCGATAGAGGATTGAACTTGAACTACTTCGCCCACGTACTCAAGGGGACCTCTCAGAATTAGATTTTTTGCCTTCGTAGGGGCTACTTTGACGTGGAATGGATCAAAGATCAGAGATTCGGGTTCAACCTCAGTGACTGGTTCGAATGCAACCGCTACAAGTTCACACTCAGCTCGAACATCACCAGAGAACGCACTTAAGGTCCCTGTGCCACGAGATTTTGCCAGCACACGAATAGTTCGCTGCTGCACAGGAAGACGAGGATGTTTATTCCACGAGACCTTTCCAGTATCAACAATTTCAAAGGAGGTTGATTCCGACAACAGAGCAAATTTTATTGAGTCAACATCAAAAGTCTCTGGGGCACGTACAGTGAGCGAAACTGTCTCACCGATTTTGATTACCCGACGGGGAGGGATAATTGCGAGAGCAAAATTACTTCCATCATCATCTGAAGAAGTTGGAAGTTCGCCAGCATCAGCCTCATCCAGAATTTCTTGCAAGGTATTCGCTAGAACCTGACTTAGTGCGTCAAATCTTTTTCGAAGTTTGTCTCCCTCTTTCCGTTGTGCACCCTCCTCGTCAGCCATTGCATCGAAGAGCGGTTTTAATACTTTTTCTACCTCTGACCCAAGCGCACGAAAATAAGGGTGATTCTGTACAAGCCCGTCTCGCTGACGACTCACGATTCTCGTTGGATTTAGTTCACTCGCATTCTTATCAGTATCAATCGATCGTGCGAGATCATGGATTTCTGGTGCATCCAATCGACCACAAAACCATCCTGCTTCAGGTCTCTTGGAAAGATGCAAGAAGCTATTTTCATAAGCCGCTCCTCGACCTGAGACAACGAGACCGTGGACTGAGTACTCATCGAGTGTCGATGTTTCTTTCACAGGAAGTCGATAAATTTCAATTTTAACTGGGTGCTTAAACCTTGGAATGATCAATTCTTGATCGATTACTTTTTCTCCTGTTGGTACTAGTCCACGTAATTTTACTTCTAGCTTGGATCTTTCATCAAAGTAAAAAACTTCGTTCCGATTGAGTAAATCTCGCAATTGGACGTGACTTTGAAGTTTGGTCACCATATCTGTAGCACTTGGAATACGGTGGATGGTGGATACAAAAAGCTCAGCAGTCAAACCACTTTCACCCTCTTTTAAGAGGCACTCTTCGTAGGCAGATTTAGTTGGAGATTCATTTATATCTTCCATATTAAATTTGGCTTTTATAGGGTCAATCTCCAAGGAACTGAATCTTCCAGCTCTAATTGAGGCAAATCTAGCTTTACCCAGAGCTGCAACATCTTTAGCACCTCGGCCAAAAAGTCCACGAGTTCCCATATCGCCAACAAATTTTTGATTCAAATCACCGAGGCGAGCAAAAGCTTTTTCCAATCCTTCCGCATCAAGTCCTGTCGCCTTATCATGGACAGAAATTTTGACCTGAAAGGGTGACTCCGATTTAAGAAGTCGAATCTGAATGCTTCCACCCTTTGAGTTGTAGGCATCATCAGCATTTGTTACCAGTTCGATTAAAGCACGAACCACATCGCCTTTCATCGCATCTTCTGAGTCCTGCTTAAACGCTCGGGCCGTGTATTGAAGATCGCCAGATTTCTTAATGGTCATGATTTTCTCCCACTTATAAATTGAGCTTCAATAAAATCTGCAAAGTTCAAAATCGATTCATCTGAAAGTAGATCCCCGGTTCGCCGCAGGTCATTCACACGTCCTGACCACACTGACATTGGGCTTGCAGCAGAACACTGCAAAGCAGCCGCTGCATCGGAAATTTCAACCGTTGCGGGATCAATCAAAAACTTCGCCCAGGCATCTGACTTTTTCAATTCGTGTCGTTTTCGCTCATGCTGGTTCGTAGTTTTGGAAGCCTGCACAATTGCCTTTGAATAATTCTTTTCAAGAATAGATCTGTAGGCTTCGACCCACTTAATGCCTTCAAGTGTCAGGCGCCGTGAATATTTGTGAGGGCGATGTAGCAAACCCACGTGCGTGGTCGCCTCAATAGACTGAAGTGCCTTTGAGGTCTTTTTATAATCTGGAATTTCCGGGTGTGTGCGCCATCCAAGGCGAGCTGGCGCCAGCTCAAAACACTTTAGATAAATCTCCTCAACATCCACATCCTTGTCAGCGCCGCCAAGGAGATACAGGGCCCAAACAAAAACGTCCTGATTGTTGGCTTCGGGGCTCGGAGGGTCTTTACGGACGCTGGTAGCTGAGTTCATACCCTTAGCTTGCCAGCCAACACTGACAAACAGAAGCATCCAATCACGTACTGAATTACATCATCCAGGCAGAAGCCGACCTTATTTGAATAGACCAGTCACATTGCCAAGGTAAATGAGCCTGTCGTCGATCAAGGTAGAGGCGTGGCCGTCGGAATCAATGAAGATTCTTCCGCCTTGCGGGCGAATCGCAAGCCACTTTTCGGCAAGCGCTTTAGTTTGGACAGGATCAGCTTTTTCCAGAACGGACCCATTCTTAGTATCTACCAGATCTCGGGACGATACTGACAAGACGATTTTCTTGTTGCCCTTTGGTCGATCCCAGAGTGTTCCTAATTCTTGAACTGACAACAATTTGGCCGTATTTTGCTTCGCTTCGTTTCTAATGTCTTCACTTCGTTCATCGATTCGCATAGCATTCAAATTAGAAGCCTCGTCGGTTGGTGATGCAAGCGAAGCAACTAAATTCTTTAAACTGAGTTCACTCTTTCTCAAGTCTTCAGTTCGCTGAGTATTAGTTTCAAGTTGGATTTTTAGCTGTTCCGCCTCTCGACGTGCCTCTTCTAATTCAAATTCCATCTTCTGGACTGCAGCTGTTTTTGCTTGTTCACTCTCAAATAGCGCTTCATACTCAAGTTCTTTGATTACTACGACACTTCGGGCTTCTTCAAGAAGTTGAGCAACTTTCGCAGATTTTTCCTTCTCTTCGAAAAGCAATTCTTCTATTTCTGCGCTCTTATCTTCAAAATCTTCAACTCGATTTTCTGTCATTAAATTATCTTCGAACGTAGTCCCTAGATCCAGTGCCTCGATACGCTTAATCGCTCCCGCATACTCGTTAACACAGTGAGTGAGATTTATATCCAATGAGACCGATAAAAGAATGCCTAAGATCTCCCTAGTCTGTTCGTAGCCACCTTCAGTCTTGTTGTGTGCTATGTAATTTCGTATTTTCCGCAAAATGTCGAGATTTTTATAGAACGATGGTGACTTGGGCAATATTGCCCTGAGCGGTGAATCAGACCTTAGCGGCTCCTTAATTACGAAATCTGGATCATTCAGGGTCAGGTTGTAGTCATTTCTTTGTTGTGCCAGAGTGCGCAGCCAATCGCTTCCCTGCAATTCTCGCATTTTCTCGTCGTAATAATTTCCGAGTTCATCTCCAAGCAGAAGCAGACAATCAAACATCAGAATCTTGTTCGACTTCGCATCCAGCGTGCTCGGAAGCTTTAAAGAGTTCGAGGACATGGTCATAATCTATGCGATCAAATGCAAGTTCCAAACAGTTAACATTTAGGCTGGTTGGTCATTAGCCTTCCAAGGCCAGAAGCTCTATGCCTTGAAACACACTTGAATACCTAGGTACTAAAACTTCATAAAGGACATCAATATTTAAGCAGTAGCTTCATCATAGAGACCCCGCCTCCCGGGGGTAAAAAATCAGGGAGGTCAAAGGTATTGTCAGGAAGGTAAGACATTTGTTAGCAGTACGGTCATCAGTCGAAGTAGTAATGTCAGGAAGGTTTACATATTTTCCCCTTGGAAAAGGTCAAAACCCCGTCTATTATTTCTTTGAACAAGCTCAGATTGTCACTGTCCTATAACTCTTAATTGCCGGGTCGGGGGGGGTCGAGTCGTTCGCGTCCAATTGGGCGTTAGTCGCCGTAAGAAATTCACACGTCAATTCAATGGGTTCCGGGCATCAGTTATCAAGCAAACGGGGTAGTGCCTTTTTCTGAAACAAGCGAACGTGTCCAATCACTAATGTAACAAATGATGAAGTTCTTGATGGATTGCTGTACTACCGGCCTGCCCTTAGGCCAGTTAAGGAAAGTGAAATTGTAGTACTAAACGATTTCGCGATCTAATTCTTCGCTGCCCTTGAATAACTTTATGGTGAATCCCTTGAGATTTACTGAAGATTTGAAGATGTACTCACCGTTGCCGTTGGTCGTGAATCTGTAGGTATATCTCTTCTTAGTGCCCTTTTTTGTGGCGACGATTGAAAGTCGAGTAGATACCCACTCAGAGGTAACCTCGATACGAGTTTTGTTGCCGACAATTCTTGCCTCTATCGTGTTACTGACTTCTTCTTCTGCAATTAATTCTGGCAAGGAATCTAAGTCATCAGCTGCGGTTGCACTCTCTGCAGTCGTAGAAGGCGTAGCTGGCATGGTGGTTGAGGTCGGTGTCGTTGTTTCACTTCCAGCAGAAGTAGAGCTAGATGCGGATGGCGCGGAGAGCACTGCCGGGCTAATGGATGTTTGAGTTTCAGATACTTGCGTTGCAGTTTCGCTAGGGCGTGGTGAAATCACGCGAGTCGCTGGCGTAATCGTGGCCCCAGTGCCTGAGTGCCAGGTGCGTCCATCCGGGTCAGTGACGATTCCGTTGGTGAGGGTTCGTCCACCTGAAAGCGAGTAAGTACTGCCATTGAGAATTACATCAGGGCCATGCCATCCTGCAACATTTCCGGATGCTGACGGAAATGTTTGGAAGACCAATCGAGCGCCTACCGGACACCCCATGTACTCCTGTGGCATGTATCCGCCGTTGTTAAACGGATTGCTTGATGCCGATACCACTACACCGCAGACATGGTTATCCCGTGGATCAATGACTGCATATCCACCAAATCCACCAGCTTGTGGAACCGGAGTTGGTGTTGGAGTAACTGAAGGAGTTGGAGTTGGTGTTGGTGCAGGAGTTGATGTTTCACTGTTCACTGGAACAGTTGTGGTTTCGGTAGAACCGGGTGAAGAGTTGTTTGGCACTTGAACCGTGGAGCTCTCGGATGGCGCTGGCGTGGGCGCTGGTCGCCAAGTCTTTATACAGTAAGCAGACCAGACATCGTCAGAGCGATCGGTTGTGGAGTTGAGATTAATTTCAACTCCCATACCGGAACCCGCGGCACAGTGAGTAGTCCTCCAGGTCGTATAAGCACTTGATGCTTCCCAATCTGATTGTGAAACGCCTGGGGCGCTAGAGATGCGAGTGCCAGGAATCTCTGCTTGATATGTAACGCTTGGGAATGGATCATCCTCACCATAGGCGGAAGAAACTCCAGTAAAAGCGAGGGCAGCGACGAGTGCTGTGATGATGCGAGTACGGTTCGTATTCATACCCCTAGCCTATGCCCGACAACCGACAATTGGGCGAGGCAGACCAGTCAGCTTTTGAAGTTCGATTAGAAAGTCGAAGACCAGCGGCTTTGCTTGCTCGGCGTCAATAAGAAGATCAAGTTCACAATCGGAACCAGCATCCACCATCCCGCATGATCTGTGTCATGCATACGACGGATAGTCACTGTGACTCCTGGAATGAAGAGCAAAATTGTGACGACATCGCCCAACATATTTCCAGGGATGAAGATATCGATGATGCTGGCACCAAGACCGACAAGCCAATTGAAGAGAACGAAGTACCAGAACTCACGACGGGTGGCTACGCCCTTAACATCCAAAGACTTGCCAAGAGTTGCAATATTGATATCAAAGAAGTTCTTCATGTGAAAATCTTACTGGTGTCAGCGAGAGTTCTGTGCAAGGAAGGTCAGAATCTGTTCTGCGTAATTGGAAGGCAGCTTCGGGCTATGCAGTCCACGGGCTACTCGCCAATAGACAATCGGAGCTGCGCATGAAGTTAACTTCTGCACCGTTGTCTCTTGCCCTGGAATGGTGGGATCGAAATCCTTCTTACCGAATGTAACGGATGAAAACTTTGGTGCAACACATTGATTTACCTTTGCTACCCGATTCAGTGTCTCAACGGCGCTGGTATACCTATGGAAATTGAGCTCTCCCCCATCAATCTTGATGGTGGGATCGGCTACGCCGTGGATATGAAGGAGCGCAAAAGGATTTGCGCTGGTGCACTCTGAATCAACATCCATCGCACCCGCTAGCGAAACAACACCGGCGACCTTGCCCGTCTTGCAGGCATAAGCAAGTGACATAAATGCACCATTACTATGCCCAACAAAGTAGATGCGATCTCTGTTGACTGGATGCTTGGCATCAATCTCATCGATCAACGAATCCAAGTAGGCGATGTCATCGACATTGGTTCCGGGCTTCTGGCAGCATGCCTTTGCGGCATTCCAGACACGGCGACCATCTTTGCCCACTGTTCCATCCGGAGCGATGTAGATCATTCCAAGTTTCTTAGCCACCGGTGCCAACTTCATGTAATTCTCTTGGTGCGCACCACTAGTGGATGCGCTGTGAAGCATGATCAGTAAAGGTGCTGGCTGAAAAGATTCAGAGGGCAGATGTACCGAGACCGGCCTATCGCCACCGACGACGAAGTAATTGCTCGCCGCCTCAGCCGGAACCGTTGCCAATGCTGACGCTAGGACGACAGCAGAGAGCAACAAGGGGCGAATTCTCACCCGCGTAATCTAGCGGATTACTTGATGCCGGTTATCGTGATGTTGCGAGCGAGCACGGTCTCATTTTGAGTATCTGTGGCTGCAAACTTCATCGTGATCGTACAAATTCCATTGGTGATGCCTGCAATCGTGGCTTGGGTATATGTTCCCGCGCTCGTTGCATACGGTCCAACTCCTGTTACAGAACAGACAGTTGGAGTGGAGTTAGTAAAGGTCAAGAGATCGCCAAGGCTATTGAGTGAACCATTAGATGGACCATCTACGTATGAGACACCTGCGACGAAGAGGCCGGGAGTCTTTCCGGAGAGTGCTGATGACCATCGACTCAAGCGCACAGTCATATTTGCCTTGTTGATGGTGATGTTCCTAGTCAATGTTGGAGCAGCTGCCCAGCCATCATTTCCTGCTTGAACCGCTTGCAAGGTGCAGATGTTGCCATTGCCCTTTGCGCCTGCTGCACCCTTAACGCTGTAAGAAGAACCGCTTGCAGTGACGGTACAAACATCCGGTGTTGTGGTCGTGAGGGTCACCGCAAGTCCCGATGTTGCTCGAGGCGCAAGGATCGCTGTCTGTGCAAATCCGATTGCAGATGGAGTAGACATTCCAATCGCCTGTGCAACATTGGCACCAGGTTGTGGTGAAACAAGTTTTGAAACAACTGTGCTGAATGTCAGCGATGTTGGAAGCCAATACTGAGTTCCCGCAAATGTTGCGCTGATGGTGCATGTGCCGTTCCAGAGTGCTTTAACAACTGCACGAGTATGAGAGGTTGCAGAACCAACAAACGATACGTTCTCAACCTTACAGATTGATGGCGTGCGAGAGACCAACGTCATCGCCGCTGTGTCTGTTACTTGTTCGTTCAGAGTTGGCTGAGCAGAGCTGCTTACTTGAAGATCAAGATTTGCGCCCTCTACTGTTACTGCGCTGCTCCACGTTGGTTTAATAACCGTTGACTCCTTGCGCAAGGTGATGGTGCGAGTAACTGCCGAAGCAGGCGCGTAAACATCGTTTCCAACTTGGCTTGCTTGGATCGAACAGTAGGCATTGCTGGATGTTGTGTATGGCTTCACGTAGCTCATTACTGAAGTGGTCTCCCCTGCAGTTACTTCACATACTGTAGGAGTAGTGCTCTTCAAAGTTACAGGTAGCCCTGAAGTGGATGTAGCAGTCAATTGGGTCAATGGACCGCCAAAGAATCTTGATGCCACAGGGTTAAAGGTGATTGTCTGAGCTACGCGTACAAAGCGAAGTGATCGAGTCACCGGTGTAGCCGCAGCCCAGCGATCATCTCCAGCCTGAGTGGCTTGAAGCTGACAGGTATTGAGATCGCCAGTGATTCCTGCCGCAGCAGATACTGAGTACTTGCCGCTTCCATCTTGCGCAACGGTACAGACCGCTGGAGTAAGCGATGAGATGGTGACTGCAAGGCCTGAAGTCGCTGTCGCAGTTAGTGCAACGCTCTTATCGGATGCTGAGTTCATTGGCTGAACGAAGTTAATGGCTTGCGCAGCACTAGCACCTGGCTGTGGTGTTGTGATGCCTGAAATAGTGGTGCTCACTGTTGAAGTTGATGGCAACCAATAACTGTTTCCAGCAAATGAGATTTGGATCTGACAAGAGCCGTTAAAGAGAGCTTTGACTGTTGCCTTTGTATGAGCGGATGAATCCCCTACATAAGTTGGTTCTTCAAAGGTACATACCTTCGGTGTATTGCTCCTAAAGGTAAGTGGAGCAGTGCCGGCATTTGATTCACCTGCGAGAATCAGTGGAACGCTCATGACGGAGACTTTGAGATCAGTGCCGCTGATCGTAATTGGGCCGGCCCATGTTGCTTTCAGCGTCGTGTTCTCTTTCGACCAGGTAATGGTTCGAACAATCGCAGTTGCGGGAGCAAACTCGCTATTTCCAGCTTGCGATGCCTGCACCGAACAAATCGCAGATGTCGCAGCCGGTAGTGGTGTTACGTAGTTCAACACGGTAGCTGTTTCTATGATTTCAATCTTGCACACTGCCGGCGTTGATGTGGTGAATGTGACCGGAAGTGCAGATGTAGATGTTGCAACTAGAGGTGTTGCCGCCCCTCCGTAAAAACGAGATGAAGCAAGATTGAAGGTGATTGCCTGGCTCTTTCGAACCCAGGTAAAGGAACGAGTGACTGATGTGGCAGCAGCCCAACGATCATCGCCTG
>JACCDV011171888.1_pt1 | contig 33861 bp, 31 predicted proteins | sample 7446131 | NCBI WGS metagenome assembly JACCDV01 (sample SAMN15323448, study PRJNA562643) | freshwater metagenome | isolation source: river surface water | place: USA:Blue River Watershed | collected 2017-08-17
CCAAGAAATCAACGGCGTTCGTACCGATTTTGACGACGTTGCTGTCACTAAAGCACTTTTTAACCAACTCGATAAGTAACATGTTGTATTATTTATTTTCCTGGCTCGATCAAATCAATTTCCCTGGTGCGGGCTTGTTCCAGTTTATTTCTTTTAGAGCCTCATTGGCGCTTATTACGTCATTGATTGTTTCGGTGGTGATCGGAAAGCGTATCATTGCCCGCCTTCGTTACCAACAAATTGGCGAAACCGTTCGCGACCTCGGATTGGCCGGGCAATTAGAAAAATCTGGGACACCTACCATGGGTGGCCTCATCATTCTAGCAGCTATCCTCATTCCAACATTGCTTTTTGCCAAACTCCAAAATGTCTACGTCATTACAATGGTTATCGCCACTATTTGGCTGGGTTTAATTGGCTTTCTCGACGACTACATTAAAGTTTTCAAGAAGAACAAAGAAGGCTTAAAAGGCACCTCCAAAATTATTGGTCAAATTGGTGTGGGGCTGATCGTAGGCGGAATTTTATATTTCTCTGACGACGTTGTGGTGCATAAAAGAGTTTCCGCTAACTATAAACTTCAAGCCGATGAAACTTTTGTAACCCATGAGCACGCGCAGAATGCCGGCGAAAATTACAAATGGATCCGCACCGACGACATGACCACTACCATTCCTTTTTTCAAGGGAAATGAATTCAATTACAACTGGCTCATTGGCGACATCAATAAATCTTACGGTTGGCTCATTTTTATTCCGATCGTTATTTTTATCGTCATTGCTGTTTCAAATGGCGCCAACATGACCGACGGTCTGGATGGTTTGGCCACGGGTACCTCAGCTATTATCGGAATTGCCTTGGCGGTCTTGGCTTACGTGAGTTCTCACGCCAAATTCGCCGATTACCTCAATGTAATGTATATCCCAGAAGCGGAGGAGTTGGTTATTTTCATCGCGGCCTTTGTGGGTGCATGCGTTGGGTTTCTATGGTACAATGCCTTTCCAGCACAAGTTTTCATGGGCGATACAGGTAGCCTTGCGCTTGGCGGCATCATCGCTGTTTTTGCTATTGCCATTCGCAAGGAATTGCTCATTCCGGTTTTGTGCGGCATTTTTCTTATTGAAAATGTATCGGTGATGCTACAGGTGGGGTATTTCAAATACACCAAAAAGCGCTACGGAGAGGGTAGGCGGGTTCTGTTAATGGCGCCTCTGCATCACCACTACCAAAAACAAGGGATTCACGAAGCTAAAATTGTAGCGCGCTTCTGGATTGTAGCTGTTTTATTAGCAGTGATCACAATTGTAACGCTCAAATTACGCTAAAATGGAGGCTCAAAATCGCTTGCTTGTTATTTTAGGCGCTGGTGAATCTGGCGTTGGAGCAGCTATTTTGGCGCAGGCGAAAGGATGGCGCGTGTTTGTTTCGGACGGCGCAGTCATCAAACCTTCATTTCAACAAGAATTAAACGAACAGTGCATTGCTTTTGAGTCAGGTTCACATGATTTATCTCGAATTCTTTGCGCCGATTTAATTATTAAATCTCCAGGAATTCCAGAAAGTGCCGCAATCATGCAGGCCATTCGCCAAAAGGGAATTCAAGTCATTTCAGAAATTGAGTTTGGCGGTTTTTACTCCAATGCAAAACATATTTGTATTACGGGTAGCAACGGCAAAACCACTACTACCATGTGGTGTTACCATATGCTCAAAAAGGCAGGTTTAAATGTCGGTTTAGCAGGCAATGTCGGACAAAGTTTTGCCAAGCAAATTGCCACTGAAGATTTCGATATCTATGTTTTGGAGCTCAGCTCTTTTCAGCTAGACGACATGTTTACCTTTCGAGCAGATATCGCTATACTCACTAACATTACTCCGGACCACCTCGACCGCTACGACTACCAAATGGACAACTACGTGCGTTCGAAATTCCGCATTCTTCAAAATCAAACAGCCGCGGATCATTTCATCTATAATGCCGATGATGCCACGATCAATTCCTATTTAAAAGGAATAGCAACCAATGCCCAATTAGCACCTTTTTCACTTACAACAGTTCAAGAAAACGGCGGCTACGCAGACCAGCAACAACTATACATCAACATAAACAAACAACAACTCACCATGTCTATTCACGATTTAGCTCTCAAAGGAAAGCACAACACCCAAAATGCGCTTGCAGCAGGTATTGCAGCAAGGCTTGTAGAAATCCGTACGGATTCCGTTCGCGAAAGTTTACAAGATTTTACAAATGTCGAGCACCGCATGGAATTTGTGGCAAAAGTCAACGGGATTGAATTCATCAATGACTCTAAAGCTACCAATGTCAATGCAGCTTGGTTTGCACTTGAATCTATGGACAAGCCAACGGTTTGGATTGTCGGTGGTGTAGACAAAGGCAATGACTACAGTGAATTAGAGGAACTCGTTTCTCAAAAAGTGAAGTCAATTGTTTGCCTTGGTGTAGATAACCAAAAAATCATCGAAGCATTTACCGGTAAAGTCGAGGTGATTGTGGAGGCCAAAACCGCGCACGAAGCAGTTGCTTTTGCCTATCAATTAGCTAGAAAAGAGGAAACCGTTCTTTTGTCTCCGGCTTGTGCAAGTTTTGATTTATTCGCAAACTACGAGGACAGAGGTCAGCAATTTAAACAAGCTGTACGCATGTTATAATTTGGTGAAATGAGAACTTACCTTTCTTATCTCAAAGGCGACCCCGTCATTTGGATCATTACTTTGCTAATGATGGCTTTTTCGTTGGTCACGGTGTATAGTTTCGTACCTATCTTGATCAAGATTGAAGGGGGTTCTCCATTTTTTTATTTATTCAAACATCTTATTTATGTCGTGCTAGGTTTTGGTGCAATGTACGGCATTCATAAGGTGCCAGCAAAGTATATTAGCCAAACCGCTAAGTTCGCTTATTATTTGGGTTTAGCTCTCTTGTTGTTTACTTGGTTTTTTGGTGCGGAAGTCAATGGTGCAGGACGCTGGATCCGCATTCCATTTATCAATTTGACCTTTCAATCTTCAGATTTCGCCAAGTTGGCTCTCATCATATATGTAAGTAAATTATTGGTGAGGAAGCAGCAAAAACTCGATAGCTGGAAAGACGGTATCGTACCTTTATTATTGCCAATTGGTGCAACTTGTGTCCTTATTCTCAAGGATAATTTCTCGACTTCAGCCATGCTATTTATGTTGAGCATGATCATGCTGTATATAGGTCGGGTACCTATATTAAAATTGCTTACGCTTGCAGGAGCTGGAATAGTTGTCGTATTGTTAATTGTGGGTGCACATTTAGCCTTGCCAGAGGCTGAAATTTTACCGCGCTACGATACTTGGATGAACCGTATCAATAACCGTGTAGAGACCGCCGAACAAAGTGTGGAGAGTTTGCAAGCCAATCAGCAGGCCAACAATGCAAAGTTGGCTATCTCGGTAGGATCCTTATTCGGACAAGGCGTGGGTGATGGTAAGCTTAAAGAGTTTCTTCCTGAAGCCTATGCCGATTTTTACTATGCAACATTTGTTGAAGAATTTGGTTTTGCATCAGCTTTCTTTTTAGTGCTCATGTACCTGATTTTACTTTTTCGCATGATCCGTTTTGCGCTCAAGACCACTGATTTATTTCAAAGTTATGTGGCGCTTGGCATTGGAATTCACTTGCTGACCCAAGCGAGTATCAATATGTTGGTTTGTACAGGTGTTTTTCCTGTAACAGGTCAAAACATGCCTTTTTTGGCAATGGGAGGTTCTGCGTTGGTCATGGCTTGTGTCTCCATTGGTGTGGTGCAGTCTTTTGCCAAAGAACTTCCCAAGAATGAGCAAGAGAATCAATTTGCAAGCCCTCAAGAAAATGAAATTGACTAAAGTAATCATCTCAGGAGGTGGCACAGGAGGCCATATTTTTCCAGCTTTGGCAATTGCCGATGAAATCAAACGCAGCAATAGCAATGCAGACATTTTGTTTATTGGCGCCGAAGGAAAAATGGAAATGGAAAAAGTGCCACAAGCTGGCTATCCGATTGTTGGTTTACCCATCATGGGCTTGCAGCGCAAACTGACTTTGAAAAACTTGTTGTTGCCCTTTAAAATTGTTCAGAGTTTGGTCAAGGCATTTTTTGTTATCCGTCGCTTCAAGCCAGAATTGGTGATTGGCGTGGGTGGGTATGCCAGCGGACCAACCTTGCAAATGGCGCAATTGCTTGGTGTTCCAACTTTATTACAAGAACAAAATTCCTTTCCTGGTAAAACCAACCAAATATTAGCCCGAAAAGCGAAGGCAATTTGTGTAGCCTATCCAAACATGGATAAATTCTTTGATCCAAAAAAAATCAAGCTTACTGGTAATCCGGTGCGGGCATATTTACTGCAAGACCTCTCAGTGCTTAAAGCCGAAGCAGCCGAACATTTTGGCCTTGATCCAAATAAGGCCACCCTATTTGTCATGGGCGGGAGTCTAGGTGCTAAAACATTGAATAAGGCACTCCGTGCAGCGCTACCTACATTAGAAACAGGAACAATACAAGTATTATGGCAATGTGGAAAGTCGTACGAGCAAGAATTAGCTCAATTTGAAGCAAATTTACCTGCCAATGTGAAGGTTTTCCCATTTATCCAGAGAATGGACCTTGCTTATGCGCTTTCTACCGTCATTATTTCTCGTGCAGGTGCGCTTTCAGTAAGTGAGTTAGCACTTGTAGCGAAACCTACTATTTTAGTTCCATCTCCAAATGTAGCTGAAGACCATCAAACTAAAAATGCCCTTGCCCTTGTTAACCGTTCAGCTGCTATTTTAGTAAGCGATGCGGAAGCTTCTGAAAAATTAGTAGCAACCGCACTTGATTTATTTTCAGATCTTGCTCAACAACAGCAGTTGGCAACCGAATTAACGTCCTTTGCACTTCCGAACGCTACAAAGGCAATTGTTGAAGTATGTCTAAATAGCGCAAAGTTATGAGGTCAATTCAGCAATTCGAGCAGGTATATTTTGTTGGTATTGGTGGCATTGGTATGAGTGCCTTAGCGCGCTTTTTTAAATTCAGTGGTAAAGAGGTAGCGGGCTACGATAAAGTAGAAACTGCGCTTACTCAGCAATTGATACAAGAGGGCATTGCCATACATCACGAAGATTTACACGATGATATTCCAACTGGTTTTCAAAATCCAGATACAACATTAGTGGTGTACACACCAGCAATTAAGTCGTTGGGTGAGTTGGCATTTTTTCAGGCCAACAATTTTCAAATTTTGAAGAGGGCAGAAGTGCTCGGTGTGCTTACCAAAACTTTTCAAGGGCTTTGTGTGGCAGGTACCCACGGCAAAACAACAACAAGTTCGTTACTCGCTCATCTTTTAACAGAGTTGGGAGTAGGTTGTACCGCATTTTTGGGCGGAATTGCGAGTAATTTTGATTCAAATTTGGTCCTGCATGCCCAAAGCCCCTATGCAGTTATTGAGGCTGATGAATTTGACCGAAGTTTTTTACAGCTTTCTCCTTTTGCAGCCATCATTACTGCCGCAGACCCTGATCACCTCGATATTTACGGGAGCACCGATTCCTTTGTAGAAGGCTTCAGACAATTTTCTTTGCGCATTGATCCAAAAGGCTTTTGTGTTCAAAAAGAAGGACTAGCACTTGCGAGCTTAGCCAAAGTGTTTACCTACGCAGTTGATTCTTCAACAGCAAATTATAGCCTTGCGAATTTGAGGTATGCGAACGGTTTTCAGGTGGCCGATTTACGAATTGGTCAAGAGATTTTCCCAGATATAGAATTGGGTTTACCAGGTATTCACAATGCAGAAAATGCTTTAGGTTGTATTGCCTTACTGCATCTTTTAGGTTTTGAAGTCGCTGACTTACGGCCCGCGCTGAAAAGTTTTAAGGGTGTCAAACGTCGTTTCGAGTACCAGCTTCGGTCCGAAGAATTGGTATATATCGATGATTACGCGCATCATCCGACCGAAATCAATGCACTGATTTCTTCGGTTCGGTCGATGTATCCAGGCTGGCCTATTATCGGTGTTTTTCAGCCGCATTTGTTTTCGCGGACCAAAGATTTTGCCCAAGAATTTGCCGTCTCTTTGGCTGCCCTAGACCAGCTTTTTTTATTGCCAATATATCCAGCGCGAGAACTTCCTATTCCTGGTGTGACCAGCGAGTGGCTAAGGGATATTACCCCAATGGAAACTAAGGTTGTTTTGCAAGCACATGAGGTATTAATGGCCTTGAGAACCATAAAAAAAGGAGTAGTGCTTACCATCGGCGCAGGCGATATTGATCGTTTGGTGGCGCCACTAACTGAATTACTAAAAATGCAAATCACACAACCATGAAAATTTGGCTTTTAAGAATTTTTTGGCTGCTCTTATTTGTTGGGGTTGTAGTGGTTTTTTATTTTGCGGGTCAAGCAGAACAAAATAAAGTGTTGCGAACACCGCTCATTTCCATTCATGCCGAAGACGAGAACACTTTTTTGACTGATCAAGAGTTGAAGGACAGATTGCAACTGCGCAAGTTATTTAGAAAAAAAATGTTGGCAAACGAGCTCAATGTGCACTCCATTGAGCGTGCAATTTCTGCAATGGCTGAGGTCAAGGAAGTTAATGTTTATAAGCATTTGGGCGATAAATGGGAAATCAAATTGGCACTCAGAAAACCAATTGCCCGCATCTTTAATACAAGCGGCCAAAGCTATTACCTTGATCAAGACGGCTTTATGATGTACAGATCGACCCTACACACGGCCCGAGTTTTGGTTTTTTCTGGTGCAATTAGAGACGTCTACAACCCTCATCTGAACTGCGATTTTATTAACAATCCAAATTTGAAAAGTTCTCAAAAAATTAGTCAAATCTACCGCATTTCAAATTATGTTTGTAACGATCCATTAATGCACAAATTAATCGGTCAAGTTTACCTTCAATCCAACGGCGATTTCATCCTCATTCCGTTGGTCGGAGAGCAACAAATTGTCTTTGGTCCTGCGCGCAGCACCAAAGAAGTTTCGGACAAATTTGAACGTCTGACCCATTTTTACAAAGAAGCCCTGCCTCACGAAGGCTGGAATAAATACAAAGAAATAAGTGTCAAATATGAAGGACAAATCGTTTGCAGAAAAAAATAACAACACCGAAGTGAAACGCACACGCGTAGTTGTTGGTTTGGACATCGGCACTACCAAAATTGCATGTTTTGTTGGTCGTAAAAATGAACACAACAAAATTGAAATCATCGCTATGGGTAAAAGCGAGTCTTTAGGCGTCATGCGTGGCGTGGTTTCCAATATCGAACGCACAGTTCAATCCATCAACTCAGCTGTAGAAGCAACTCAAAATGCTGTCGATGGCAACCTCAAAATTAAAAATGTACATGTAGGCATCGCAGGCCAACATATCAAGAGCATGCAGCACCGCGGTATTTACACCCGCCGCACCACCAACGGTGAAATATCCCAAGTTGATATCGATGCTTTTGTCGACGACATGTACCAAATGGTCATGAACCCAGGTGAAGAAATCATTACCGTGATCCCTCAAGAATATATCGTCGATGGCGAACCTGAAATCAAAGACCCAATTGGTATGGGTGGTGTGCGTTTAGAAGCTAATTTCCACATTATCAGTGGGCAGGTCACAAACGTACAGAACATCACGCGTTGCGTTGATCGTTCGGGCCTTAGTGTGAAAGACATCATTTTAGAGCCTATTGCCTCAGCTGAGGCCGTGCTCTCCGACGAAGAGAAAGAAGCAGGAGTAGTACTTGTCGATATCGGTGGTGGTACAACCGACGTCGCTATTTTCCATGATAGCCTTATTCGTCATACCGCAGTTATTCCTTTCGGTGGTAATGTCATCACGCAAGACATCAAAGAAGGTTGCCGCATTATGCAGCGCCAGGCCGAAATGTTGAAAGTGAAGTTTGGTAGCGCCTTGGCCTCTGAAAGCAAAGAAAACGAAGTAGTTTGTATTCCAGGTCTTCGCGGTCGTGATCCAAAGGAAATCACCTTGCGCAACCTAGCGAGTATCATTCAAGCCAGAATGGAAGAAATCATCGAGCTTGTTAACCTCGAAATCAAAAATTCAGGTTACGAGAAAAAACTCATCGGTGGTATTGTCGTTACTGGTGGTGGTTCACAACTTAAGCACCTTACCCAACTCATCGAATACCTCACGGGTATGGATGCCCGCATTGGTTACCCAACCGAGCACCTTGCCAATTCAAACGACATTGAGTCTTTATCAAGCCCAATGTTTGCTACCGGAATCGGGCTGGTTCTCAAAGGTTTTGAAAGCTTAGAGGCTGTTCAGCCTTGGGAGCAAGCGGCAGTGGTACAACAAGACGAAGTAACGCGTGAGCAACAAGTCATAGAGAAACAAGAAAAGATAAAAACACATTCAAACGTAGAGCGTCGCGGTGATTTTTTTGAACGAATATTAGGTCCGGTTAAAAAATTCTTTGACGATTCTGAAGATTAAAATATTTTGACAAACTAGGTTATACACAGCAGTATTATGGAATTTGATCTACCCAAACACGAAACACCACAATCCGCTTCTATCATTAAAGTGATCGGAGTTGGCGGAGGCGGTTCAAATGCCGTGAACCACATGTACTTGCAAGGAATTGCAGGCGTGGACTTCATCGTATGCAACACCGATTGCCAAGCATTGGAGCTTTCACCGGTTCCGCATAAAATTCAACTAGGCCCAACTCTTACCGAAGGACGCGGTGCTGGCATGATTCCAGATGTAGGCATGAATGCCGCCATGGAGAACATCCAAGAAATTCGCGAGCTTCTGTCCAAAGACACCAAAATGGTGTTTGTAACCGCTGGTATGGGTGGTGGAACCGGCACAGGTGCTGCCCCAGTCATCGCACAAGTTGCCAAAGACCTCGGCATCCTTACCGTTGGTATCGTCACAGTTCCTTTTAATTTTGAAGGTCGTAAAAGACGCCAACAAGCTGAAGAAGGACTGGAGCGCATGCGTCAGAACGTTGATACACTTCTCATTATCAACAACGAGCGCTTGCGTGAATTCGGCAAAAACATGTCTTTGTCAGAGGCGTTTTCTCATGCCGACGATGTACTAACCGTTGCTGCAAAAGGCATTGCGGAAGTCATTTCCGTGACAGGCGCCATCAACGTCGATTTCAACGATGTCAATACAGTTATGCGCAATTCAGGTCATGCGATCATGGGTAGTGCAATTGCAGCAGGTGAAGACCGCGCAGTTGTTGCTGTTAAAAATGCGCTCACATCCCCATTGCTCTACGACAACGACATCAACGGTGCTCGTTATGTATTGCTCAACATTACCTACGGTGACCGCGAAGTCATGATGGACGAAATCACCGATATTACTGATTACATTCAAGAAGCTGCTGGTTCTACAGCCGACGTTATTTGGGGTCATGGTTACGATGCTTCTTTAGGCGATCAACTCAGTCTCACTATCATCGCTACAGGTTTTACAGCTTCCCCACTTACTGGTTTTGAAAAAAGCCCAGAGCGAACTGTTGTCGTTCTCGAAGAAGAAAAGAAGCAAGAAATCACAGCTCCCTTAACTTCTCCTTTTGAGACAATTGCAGCTGCACCAATTGAAACGAGCACGCCAGAACCCTTCATGAAACAAGTTGAAGCGCCTCTCGTGAATCCATTTCAAGTGCAAGAGCAACCTATAGATGCTGTTGCAGCAAGCGCCAAAACGACTTTTAATCTCTACGACGAGCAAGAAGAAGTTGCCTCTAACAGCCAAGCTTCTATGAGTTGGGAGGTTTTTGACGTGCAACCAGAGCCTATTCAACCAGTAGAATTCACAGCTCCTGTTCAAGCAACTCCTGTTCAAGCAACTCCAGTGCAAACAACTCCAGTTCAGCAACATGTTGTAAAGCATGTACTTGAAGACGACAGTATTCAACGCGTCGAAATGGAGCAACCAAAGCGCATTTTGAGCCCTGAAGAACAACAACGCAAGGTCCAAGAGCGTGTTTCTCGCATTCAAGAGTTTACTTCTAAACTTCAAAAACCAGATGGTCTTTTGGAATTCGAAAACGAACCTGCATTTGTGCGCAGAAACATTCATTTGCAACAACAAGCGCCAAGCACACAAGATAACATCTCTCGTTTTGGCGTAAGCACCGATGCGAATGGCCAACCAACATTGCGCAATGGAAATAATTTTTTGCACGATAACGTAGATTAATAATGACATTCACAGAGCGCATCAACCAAGATATCAAAAATGCAATGCTTGCCAAAGAAAAGGAGAAGCTTGCTGCCTTGCGCGATATCAAATCTAAATTATTGTTAGAGGCAACCTCTGGTGCAGACGCTGAAGTATCGGAAGAAACCGCCATTAAAATTTGCATGAAGCTGCATAAACAGCGCATGGAGACCTATACCCTCTATAATCAACAAGAGCGTCCCGACCTCGCAGCCGAAGAACTTTATCAAGCACAAGTTATAGAAGCCTATTTACCAAAAATGCTTACTGAAGATGAAATTCGCACCGAGGTTCAAGCTGCAATCAACCAAACAGGTGCAGCTGGCCCTCAAGATATGGGAAAGGTCATGGGTGTTTTATCGGGAAAATTAGCAGGGAAAGCTGACGGAAAAGTTATTGCTGCACTTGTCAAAGAGACCCTCGCCAACTAATGAAAGCCGCATTCGCACAACTTATACGTACTTTAAATGCGAGAGGTTGGTCGCCTGCCACCTCCACCAATTATTCATTTATAGATGAACACCAACAATGTTGGGTTTCTAGATCTGGAGTGCATAAATCAGATTTCACGGAGCAAGACTTCATGACCATAGATTCAGCTGGAATAGGGACAGGGATGTTCCATGGCACCAAGCCTTCAGATGAAACTCAAATTCACCTTTGGATTTACAAAAACTTCCCTGAAGCGCAGGTTGTGTTGCACAGCCATGGAAAATATCCTGTACTGATCTCCCAGTTCAACGAAGATTTCTTTCCTGTACAGGGCTATGAAATCCAAAAAGGATTCAAAGGCTGCCATAGTCATCTTGATAGCCTAGCAATTCCGATCGTCGATAACCAACAAGACATGACTTTGCTTTGTCAACAATTAGACGATCGCGTCTCCTTCATTCAGCAGCATTGCTTTATTATTGCTGGGCACGGCACCTACGCATGGGGCGCCACACTTTTTGAAGCGCAACGGCACCTCGAGACCCTCGATTACCTTTGTGAATGTGAATTTTTATTATAGCAAATGGCCATTCTTTCTATTCCCGATGAAGCCGTTCAAATCCAAGACCCGCTTCAAATCAAGAACTATTTAGCGCAATACGGCGTTTTTTTTGATCAATGGACCTGCAGTGTTCAATTCAACGATGACGCAAGTCAAGAAGAAATTCTAGCTGCATACGCCAAAGACCTCAAACCATTCATGGAAAATGGTGGTTACCAAAGTGCAGATGTCATTTCCATTCATGCACTCACCCCAAATTATGACCAAATTCGAGCGAAATTCCTTGCCGAACACACCCACGACGAAGATGAAATTAGATTTTTTGTCGACGGACAGGGCTTGTTTTGGTTCCATCTTCAAGATGCTCCAATATTCAATGTGTTGTGTCAAAGAGGAGACCTCATTAGTGTGCCTACCGGAACTAAACATTGGTTTGATGCCGGAGCCACAGCACCTTTTGTGAAAGCCATACGCATTTTCACGGACATGACCGGTTGGACACCACATTATACCCAATCAGGTGTAGAAACCAAATACGGAAATTTTAAAGCACCAACTGTTGGATAAGCGCATCAAATATATTTTAACGGATATCGAGGGCACCACTAGCTCTGTACATTTTGTATACGAAGTCTTGTTTCCGTATTTCAGAACACATCTCAACGACCTCACCAAACATGCACAAATCAATGAGGTGAAACAAGCATTTTCTGAAGTGATTGAAATTGCCGCCCAAGAAGATGGTCGCCACCTCACAACTACTGAAGAGGTACTTGCTTGTCTGCATAAATGGAGCGAGGAAGATAGAAAACTTACGCCATTGAAAGCCTTGCAAGGCATCATTTGGAAAAATGCCTATGAAACGGGCGCTATAACAGGGCATGTATACGATGACGTACCCACTGCACTCAATCAATGGCGAACTTTGGGCTTAAAGATTGGCGTATTCTCCTCAGGATCTATTGCTGCTCAAAAGTTACTTTTTCAGTTCAGCGATTTTGGTGATTTATCAGGTCATTTTTCCAATCATTTTGACACTACAACAGGTAGTAAAAAAGAGCTGGCAACCTATCAAAAAATCACACAGTTTTTAGGTTTTGAAGCAGAGCAGATTTTATTTTTGTCAGATATTTCAGCTGAACTAGAGGCCGCAGGGGCGGCAGGAATGCAAACCATCCAGTTGTTAAGGCCAGGTACCGAAGTGAGTTGGCCGCATACAGCAACTACTTTTTTAGAGATTTAATTCAATTGACATAAACAAAAAAAGCCACTCCTAAGAGTGGCTTTTTTTATAAACGGTTGTTTAGTTTAGTTGTTTGTAGGTGCACCTGTATTGTTTACTGGCATGCCGCTCTCTGGAGCAGGGCCAACTTCACCTTTGATGCGGATTACTTTATTTGGCTCATTGAGCGCATTTGAAGTAATGGTAACGCTTTTGTTGATCGGGCCTGGACGATTCGTGTCGTATTTCACACGGATAGTTCCTTTTGCTCCTGGAGCAATTGGCTCTTTCGGCCACTCAGGAACTGTACAACCACAAGATCCTTTGGCGTTAGAGATAATTAACGGTTCGTCACCAGTGTTTTTGAACTCAAAAGAACAATAAGGCTCACCACCATATTTGATGTTACCGTAGTCGTGTACTTCTTTGTTGAATTCAATTTTAGCACCTTTTTCAATTTGTGCATTGACGCTGTTAAGGCCAAGTACAGCCATGAAAACAACACCAAAAGAAAGCAATAATTTTTTCATATGTATCAGTTTAACTTTCCGAAAGATAAGGAGCTTATTTTCGAGTTCAAGGTATTTAACACTTCATTAACATCTAGTCACGCTTGAGCCACCCGCGCTTCATGAAGAACAGTAGCAAGGTTATACTCAGTACAAACATGACTCCGACAACGGTGTAATAACCATATCGATAACCTAATTCTGGCATGTGTTTGAAATTCATGCCGTATACACCAACGATAAATGTGAGTGGAATAAAAATACTACTTACCACGGTTAATACTTTCATGATGTGGTTCATGCGTTGCCCTTGAACAGCATAATACAAATTGGCTAGACCGTCTAGAATTTGTTTGTGCGCTTCGATATCCTCAATTAGACTCACGCAACTATTGCGAAGATTTTTATAATAATGCTTATTGCTGCTTTCAATAAGGGCATTGTCCATGGATTCTAGCACTGCAAGAAGATCTTTAATTGGTTGAACTATTTTTCTCAAATTAATGAGCTGTCTTTTTTGTAGTTCGATTTCACGCAATAAGTCAGACTGCATTTGAGAATGGATGCGTTTGTCTATGCGATCTATCTCATCAGAGACTTCAGTTGTGAATTGAAAAAGTTCATCTAGTAAAGTATCGAGCAAACGAAATAACAAAAAGTCAGCTTTTTGATTGCGAATTTTTCCTTTAGATTTTTCAATACGCTCACGAACCTCGCTAAAATGTTGTCCTTCATTTGTTTGAAACGATAGCAAGTAATGAGCGCCTAAAACAAAAGTAATTTGATCTGTTAGCTCGGTATCTTTGCTATTGTTATGAAGCGTATGTAATTGGAAAAACAAATAAGTAGGGTATTCTTCAACTTTAGCACGTCTGAGTGGCAAGAAGATACTTTCTGTGCTGAGTTTATCAAGGCCAATTTTCTGACAGAGTTTTTCTATGCTGGTACGGTCGTCGAGGTTGTGAAAATTGAGCCAATAGACGTTGTCTGGATCTATTAAATCGGGATTGAATTCGTTTGCAAAATCAGTGGCCTCAGCTGTTTTGACTGAAAAGAAATCTTGGCCATATTGATAGGCTTGTGCCTTATGTATGAGTTTCATTGGATTGCTTTGGCGTGAGTCCGCAACCTTTACAATTGGTTTGCTGTGCAAAAAATAATTGGTAGTAGTGACGCAGTAAGTAAATAACTGCGATTAGAACTATAGATATGACCAACAATTGTTGCATAATCGAAAGTTAATGAAATTGTACTTATATCAGGAGCTGATACACAAAAAATGCACTTAAATAGGCAACGCAACCCATGAATACCAGTTGGAGTAAAGGCCATTTCCAAGAATTGGTTTCGCGTTTCACCACGGCTAATGTGGCCATACATTGCATGGCAAAAACATAAAAGACGAGTAGCGAAGCTCCAGTAGCTAAACTATACACAACCTGTCCGCTTTCGTTTTTTTCGGCGCGTAGTTTTTGAACCAGACGCTTGTTGATATTGGTGTCGTCGCCAACGGCATAGATAGTGGCAAGCGATCCTACAAAGACTTCTCGAGCGGCAAAAGAACTTAGAAGTGCAATGCCTATTTTCCAGTCGTAGCCGAGTGGTGCAATAGCGGGTTCCATCCATTTGCCAAAATGCCCGATATATGATTGTGATAGCAAAAGTGAATTCTCTTGCTCTTGTTGTTCTAGACTTGTTGCTTGAATATAAGTTGTTTGCTGCTGAAGGTCTTTTATTTTTTGATCTCTAGAGCTTGGGCCATAGGTTGCCAATGCCCAAAGTAAAATTGAAATGGCAACAATGATTTTACCGGCATCAAAAATAAAAATCTTTACTTTTTCATAAACAGCAATGCCTACGTTGTAAATCCGAGGGGCTTTGTATTCAGGCAATTCCATTAAATGGAAACCTGGTTTGCCGCTCCTGACAAGAAATCTGAGGATGAAGGCGGTGCCGAGTGCAAAGAGGATGCCAAGTGCATACAAGCCAAAGAGCACGAGTCCTTGGAGGTTGATAATGCCGCCGATATAGCTCTTGGGAATCACCAAACTAATAAGTAAAGTATATACGGGAATTCGGGCAGAGCAACTCATAAAGGGAGCCACTAAAATAGTGATGAGGCGCTCTTTCCAATCGGAAATGGTTCTAGCGGACATAATGCCAGGAATGGCACAAGCAACACTAGAAAGTAAAGGCACTACACTCTTGCCATTGAGCCCAAAAGGTCGCATGATGCGGTCCATGATAAATACAACTCTTGACAAATAGCCACTTTCTTCTAGGAGTGCAATAAAGAAAAATAAGATGGCTATTTGGGGCACAAAAACGAATACGCCGCCTATGCCGGGAATGAGTCCTTGAGAGATGAGTTTGCTGAGCAGGCCTTCTGGAAGGCTGTCCGCAACCCAAGTACTAAGACGTACAAACTGTGCATCGATGAAATCCATGGGGATACTCGCAAAACTGAATATAAATTGAAAGATGACCAGTAAGACGGCTGTAAAAATAAGGTAGCCGTAGATGCGGTGTGTCAAAATCCGATCTAGGCGCATGGAGTTATTTAGGGTAGTTGTTGGCGCGCTTTGGACAAGGCCTAGGTTGCGCAATTTATCGAGACGCGCGTTGGTGTTTTCAGTTTGTGCGCTGTCCGTTAGTAGCACAGAGAGGTCGAGGTCATGAAAGGCAGTTCTATCTTGGCTAGGAAGCGCATCAAGCGCTTGAAGAATGCGGTCTTTACCTATGGCAACCCTAGCGTTTGCGGTAACAATTGCCGCTGCAGGAAACTGTTTTTGAAGAAGTTCAATATTTATGCGTAGGCCTTTGCGTTGTGCGCGATCCCACATATTGAGTACTAAAAGTATAGGAAAACCTAAGTCGTATAACTGACTAAAAAACAAGAGGTTTCGTTCTAAATTTGCAGCGTCAGCTACGTAAATTACGGCATCAGGAAAGTCTGGGTGTTGTTTGTTGGTCAGGACGTCCTGCACAACTTGTTCGTCTAGCGAGCGCGCAAATATGCTGTAGGTGCCCGGAAAATCAAGAAGTTGTTGGGTGTGTTTGGGCGTTTTGACGCTGCCTTGCTTTTTATCGACAGTTACGCCGGGGAAATTACCTACTTGCTGGCGCAAACCCGTGAGCATATTGAAAACTGTGCTCTTGCCAGTATTGGGATTGCCGAGTAGTGCGATTTTCATGACTTACAAAGCTAAAGAAATTTGCTTTAAGCCATTTGGACTTCTACTTGCATGGCCTCTTCTTTGCGCATCGAGATGATATTGCCATTGATTTCATAGGCGATAGGGTCTCCGAAGGGTGCTTTAAAGATGGCTTTGATTTTTTGCCCTTTGGTGAGGCCCATTTCAGAAAGTTTTGGGGCAATTGCCGAACTTGCGATGGCAGAAATTTCTACGAGCTGATGCAACGAAATAGAATCGAGTGTCTGGGACATATGCAAATATATGACCGATTATCGAATTTTTATATACCACAAAAGTGGTATTTTGAATCAATCTAAATAAGTCCGTCTTGTTTTGGTTGTAAAACCAAGCGGGCAGTGGTGCGTGTTTGCTGACTTACCAAACTGGTTTTATTTCGGCACATTTCGGCAAGTATGGCTTCGTTGTAATGACGAATGGTGACGAGTTCTAGGTTTTCGTTGTAACGCATGTGGTATGTATCACCAAGTAGCTTTTGCAATTGGTCAACATCTATTTTCTTACGATCTAGCAGCACCGAAAAGTTGAGTGCTGAATTTTGCATGACATTAATGTGCGCTTGCATTTTTGCAAGAGCAGCAAAAATTTCAGAAAGTTGTTTTTCGGCAATAAATGAAAAATCCTTAGTGCTAAAAGTTACGAGCACTTGATTGAATTTGACAATGTAAGACGGAATTTGAGCATCTCGCTCCGCATTGGCAGAAATGGTGGTGCCGGGAGCTTCTGGATCTACAAACGAACGCACATACAAAGGGATATTTTTTTGTTGAAGTGGTTGTACGGTTTTGGGATGGATCACGCTTGCGCCGTAGTAAGACAACTCAATGGCTTCTTTGAAAGATATTTGGGAGAGCAATTGGGTTTTTTCAAAATATTTTGGATCGGCATTGAGCATACCCGGTACATCTTTCCAAATAGTGACACTCTCTGCCTCGCAGCAGTAGGCGAGGATGCCCGCACTGTAATCTGAGCCCTCTCGGCCTAGTGTTGTCGTGAAGCCTTCGGAAGTATGCCCGATGAACCCTTGTGTAATAGCGATTGCAGTGCTTTGCAATAACGGCAATATCTTTTGTACGCACAATTCTTTGGTTTTAGTCCAGTCTACTTGCGCCTCTTGATATTGGTTGTCGGTGCGAATAATTGATTTTGCATCTAGCCATGTTGCGCTGTAGCCTTGGTCTTTGAGAAAGGCCGCCAACATTTTACTCGAAATGAGTTCGCCAAATGCAATAATTTGATCGTATTGAAAAGAACGATTGTCGGCTAATGGTTTGAAAAACAATTGCGACAAATGCTCAAAAATATCTTCGAGCTCTTTGTAAATATGGAAATGTTTTTCGGCGAATAAACCGGCAGCTATTTCGTAGTGATACGCTTTGATATCATCTAGAAGCCCGGCGTAAATACGATGATCCTGAGCGTACAAGGCCTCGATGAGTTCTTCGAGTTTATTGGTGGTTTTGCCCATTGCCGATACAACGACCACTAATTTTTGGTTAGGAAAACGCGCTAGGATAGCGCTCACGTTTTTGACAGCAGCTGCGTCCTTGACAGAGGCACCTCCAAATTTAAAAACCTTCATGTTAGGCAAGTTTTTCAGCTAAAAGTTTCATTTCAATTGCAGGCGAAATTTTTTCATAAATGATATGATAAACCGCACTTAGGATGGGCATATCTACCCCAAATTTTTGATTGATTTCATGTAAGCTTTTGGTGGCGTAATAGCCTTCTGCTACCATATTCATTTCGAGTTGGGCGCTTTTTACGGAATAACCTTTCCCAATCATGAAGCCAAATGTTCTGTTGCGCGAAAAGTTGGAATAAGCAGTAACAAGCAGGTCGCCGAGGTAAGCACTGGTTTTGGTGTCGCGGTGTACTGGATGTATCACATCGATGAAGCGTTCAATTTCTTGAATGGCATTGGAAACCAAAACCGCTTGAAAGTTATCGCCGTAACCCAATCCGTGGCAAATACCTGCTGCTAAAGCGTAGACATTTTTAAGGACCGCGGAAAATTCGGTACCGAAGAGGTCGTCGCTGGTGGTGGTTTTGATGTACCGACAGCTTAAAGAGTTAGCCATTTGTTGGGCATAAGTGGTGTTCGAACACGCTAAAGTAAGGTATGAGAGTCTTTCCATAGCTACTTCTTCGGCATGACAAGGCCCTGAAATGATACCGATGTGGTCGTAAGGCACGCCAAAACTTTTGTGGATAAACCGCGCTGGAATGGCGTTGAAGGAAGGGATAATACCTTTTACTGCTGAGAATACCACTTTGTTGGCAAAATGAGCTTCGTTAATTCCGGCAAAAGCTTCTTCGAGAAAAGCGGCAGGTGTTGCAATTACGACCCAGTCCACAGCGTTTAACGTTTGTTCTAAATTTGAACTCAAGACCAATTGGTTGGTGTCAAAAGAGACGGACTGCAAGTATTTTGGATTGTGTCCAAACTGCTCAATATGGGCAATTGCTTCTTCGCTGCGCATCCACCAATGTACCTGCGCGTAATTTGTGCAAAGAATTTTGACTAAAGCTGTGGCCCAACTGCCTCCACCGATAACCGCAATTTTTTGTGCTGTTTCCATTTGACAAAGTTAAGCAATCCTCGGCAACTACTTTGTTGCTAATTTTACAAGAAAAAAATATGCGCAACAACCACGAAATCGACTACTTCATCAAAGGAGAAGAAATGCAGCTCATCGAAATTGAGCTCGACCCACAAGAAACCGCAATTGCCGAAGCGGGTGCATTTATGTACATGGATCAAGCCATCGAAATGCAAACTATTTTTGGAGATGGTTCGGCTCAAACTGGTTTTATGGGTAAGCTCTTCAGTGCTGGAAAACGTTTACTAACCGGCGAAAGCCTATTCATGACCGCTTTTACCAATCAAGGCTTTGGAAAGGCACGCGTAGCATTTGCATCACCGTATCCGGGCAAGATCATCGCTTTTGATTTATTGCAATACAACGGCAAAATTGTATGTCAAAAAGATGCGTTTTTGTGCGCGGCGAAAGGCGTGAGTGTAGGTATTGAATTTCAGCGGAAGTTAGGTACGGGCCTTTTTGGAGGTGAAGGTTTCATCATGCAAAAATTAGAAGGCGATGGCCTTGCTTTTTGTCATGCGGGCGGATACATTACCGAAAGAACCCTTATGCCTGGAGAAATATTGCGCGTAGATACCGGTTGTATTGTCGCTTATACCCAAGACGTCGATTACGACATCCAATTTGTTGGAGGTATCAAAAATACTGTTTTTGGAGGAGAGGGCTTGTTTTTTGCTACGCTCAAAGGCCCTGGAAAAGTATGGCTGCAAAGTTTGCCGATTTCTAGATTAGCCGCCAGAATTTTAGCTTACGGAACTACTACCCGCAAAGAAGAAGGAGGCATTCTAGGAGGCTTAGGCAATATCTTAGATGGCGACGGCCGCTAAATTCTAGGGTTGTTTAAGGAGCGAATGCCGTCGGCTTCTATAGCAATTCGACGGTGTTTGTACAACTTACCAATTGCTTGCTTAAAGGTTTTTTTACTGAGGCCTAGTACGGCGCGCACTTCGTCTGGATCACTTTTGTCTGTAAGGGCAAGAAATCCTTCTTGAGCCGTCAGTGTATCGAGAATTTTTTGTTCGGCTGCGTCGTAGCGGCTATCGTTGGGTACTTCCAAACGAATATCTAATTTACCGTCTTCGCGCACTTTAGCTATATATCCTTTGCATTCTTGTTCGCGCTGTAAAGGTTGGTTTTGTTGATCCTTAAAAATAAGTCCTTCATAGCGTTTGTTGACAATCACATTGCGGCCAAGTTTACCTTCGTCGCAAATTAACAAATCGACTTCTTGACCTTCCATACTGAGGTCGGTGCAAGGGATCAATACTTTTTTGATCTTCATGCTCCCGAAGAGGCGGTCGGTTTCAAAATCGTAAAGCAACGTAAATAAATAGCGGTCGCCAATTTCTAAACGGGTGCGTTGTTCGGCAAACGGAACAAATAAATCTTTATCTAAACCCCAATCGACGAAAGCACCGAACGGATTGACCTCCACAACATCCAGATAAACGCAGTCGCCAAGTAAGATATAAGGTTTCTCCGTAACACAAACCAATCTTTCAGAAGAATCCTTCATTACAAAAACTTCTACTTCAGTTCCTTCTTCCATATCTGGAGTGAGGTATTTATTGGGTAGCAACACTTCGTTTTCTTGAAGGTCAATCAGATAAGCTCCTGGAGGTGCAAAGCGCTTAATAGTAAGTTTGTTTATTTTTCCGAGTTGCATAGGGCTTATTCTTGTAAAGATTCTGGGTTAGTAGGTTTTCTGAACAACTTGAAACGTTTTTTATGCGTTTTGGGTTGTGGCAATTCTTGGTTGTTTTCTGGGGTTGGAAGTGTGGCTTTGTGCGTGCCGTTTTCCGGATTTTGCTGATCTGAGGGGTTCATCCAGTCGGCGCGCATACGGTTCTTTTCTACTTGGCCTGATTTGGTGTTGAGTGCATAATAAAAACGCTCGCCTACATCTTCGGGGTTGGTGGCAACTACATCTGACTCTAGATTCCAAATTTCACGATCGTAGTCGTAGACATAAGCATCATAAGACATATCTGGAAAGTAATACGAGGCAACGCCTTCTAGCGCTGGGGCTTCTGGCGAGAGATGATCAAAAACAATGCGTGCACGCTTGGGTTCAAACTCCAAAGACATGCTGGCCATATTGGAATATTCAAAGACGACGCGTTTTTTGATGCCCTTTGCATCTTTGAAAACCGGACTGCCAAATTTGGCGCTTTGCCCAGCGAAGCTCAGGATATCCAGGACCTTATAATTACTCATGGTGGTGCCTCCATCATAGCCAAACAAAAGGTACTGTGTTTTACCTTGAAAGGAAAAATCTATGATTTTGTAATAAACAGCGCCATACCAGTTTTTGTGGTCAATCACGTTTTCTGGTTTGGTACTATACGGATCGAGGATGTCACTGAGTTCAAAAACAGAAACGCGATCACGGCCTTCTTCTTTTCGCAATACATAGCCGCCATAGGTATAGGAGAGGTCTGAAAACTCGACGTTCCAGGTCAGAAGCCGAACGTTTTGGTCATTGCTTTTGATGTCTGCAATTTTGAGGGCCTGAAGCGGTGTATCAAAGAAATCTTTAGTGCGTACGAGTTCAGACATCGCTTTTTTAAATTCGGTATGAATGCGAAGGGTTTGGTCGTCGTCTGTGCTCGAACGAAGTTCGTTTAAAAGTTTAGCGGCAACTTGTTCTTTTTGCACTAGGCCTTGCGTCAGACCAACCAACGGAAAAAGCAAGAAAGAAACTAGGAAAAAAGCAATAAGGTGCTTCATGTGGCGTTTAACGTCCAAATTGCAGTTTAGTTACGTAATTAGAGGCTTTTTAAAGCAGCAATTGTAGCAACAGGATCGCTTGCGCCAAAAACAAAACTGCCGGCAACCAAAGCATCTGCGCCAGCTTGTGCGAGTTGTGCACCCGTTTCTAAATTTACACCACCATCTACTTCAATTAAAAAATGCGAATTGGTACTTTGACGCAGGGTTTTGAGGCGTGTGACTTTATCGTTGGCAGCCGCAATAAATTTTTGACCTCCGAAACCTGGGTTGACACTCATGATGAGTACTAAATCTAGCATGGGAGCTACCTCAGACAGTACTTCAATTGGTGTGTGAGGGTTGAGGGCAACGCCCGCTTTCATGCCTAATTCTTGAATGCGGCCAATGGTGCGGTGCAAGTGAGGGCAGACTTCGTAATGTACTGTAAGGATGTCCGCACCCGCTTTTTTGAACTCTTCTAAGTAGGCATCAGGATTTGCAATCATGAGGTGCACATCAAGTATTTTATCGGTGTGTTTTCTGATGGCTTGTAAAACCGGAAAACCGAAAGAAATATTGGGTACAAAAACGCCATCCATGACATCGATATGCAGCCAATCTGCGCTGGAGTTGTGGAGCATTTGGGTATCGCGTTGGATATTGCCGAAATCACAGGAAAGTACAGATGGGGAAACGAGCATGGTCAAAATTTTTGGTAAAATTAGCCATTATTTCCCGAACGAAACAATGCAATTAAGTCTTGTTCTCTTTGATAAAGGTCTAAATGAAAATACAAACCATCTCTATCTGAAGTAACTGTATGATACATGATAAAAATTGGAATATGCTGAAGTAACGGTATCCTCTGATGAATTTTTTGGTCAATCAAAACTTGCAATGAGTCGGCATTGACTTTATTGATTTTATCGCCTTTTTTATCGTAGGTTAGCATCAGTTTACCTAGTTCAATAGGGTCGTCAGCACGCATACATCCATGTGAGAAGCTGCGGAAATTTTGCCCAAAAAGATACCTATTTGGGGTATCGTGGACGTAGACAGAAAATTGATTGGCGAATTCAAATTTGATTAGGCCCAAGCTATTCCAAGGCCCAGGATCTTGTTCAATCTGGTAGGGAAATGTATTGTTTTTGATTTTTTTCCATTTGACGTTTTGCGGATCAATCTCTTTCTTTCCAGCGCCATAAATGCGCATGTGTTCTTTTTGGAGGTAGCCCGAATTGCGTTTGAGTGCCGGCAAAACTTCTTTTCTGGCGATAGAACTCGGGACACGCCAATAGGGCAATGCAACAATTTGATATATTCTTGAAACCAATTCAGGGGTAGGGTGGTCCATTTTACCTATGATGATGCGCCGCTGTGCACGGAGTGTGTCGTCGGCAACAAATTGCAAGCTGAAGGAGGGAAGGTTAATTTCAACAAAGGTTGTTGGTTTTTGGGCAGCCTGTCGGAGTCGGTCGAGTGAAATTTGTGCTTGGTATAATTGATCTTGTTTTGATTGTGCAAATGACAGAACGGTTGCCGAACCAATGCGCCCGTCGGCATTGAGCCCTTGTTTTTTTTGATACAACTTTAAGGCAGCCCTGAGACCTAAACTATCGGTGCTTTCACCGCAATAACCGAGTCCAATGAGCGCTTTTTGAAGTTGTTTCCACGCCTGTAATTTATTGTCTTTTTCTGTAGTTAGTTGGTAAGAAAGGGTATCGAGTTTTGCAGTATCGCAAAAATGGTAAAGGTGTTGTGCAAAATAATGATAGTTGGTATCCGCAGGGCCACGCGCCAAGAGAATTGAATCCGTATTTTGCTTGCTGGTAAGCCAATTCGACGGAAAAGACGAGCATTTTTTCGGTTTGAATTTTCGGTATTGAAAATCAATAAACCCACTGTCGAGGTCATGAAGAGTGGTGCTAATTTGATAATAAATCAAAAGTTCTTGAACTAGTGGATGGCCTTCCTTGAATGAAATTAATCTCGATGAGGGTAAGCCAAAATGAGCCGCTTTTGTTAAGGTGCGCGTCCAATTATTTTTGATTTGCTCGCTGGTACTTGTTCGATTGAAGAAGGGTTGAAATCCTTTTAACTGATAGGAGTTGTAGAGTTTTTTGCGTTCCGCTGTAGTTAAAGGCAGTGTTGGGTGCCCGTTTTCAAGCAGTAGCTTCATTTTTTTTGAGGCAGAAAGGCTTTTGCTAGACAAGAAGTCTTTTTTCGCAGATGTAGTTTTGGTGGGTGCACAACTCAAAAAGAAAGCGCTTAATGTAATGATCGCGGACAGCAAACGAATGGACGCCTTCATATTATGCTTATTTTCGTTGAATGTACTTAAAACTTTGTATTCAACCATGGTTATAGGCCTCATATTATTCACCGCAGTTATTTCTTGGCAAGGTTTTCAAAATCCTGCCTTTCTCGATCGCATGCTTTTTAATCCATATCGCATCAAGCATAACGGGGAGTGGCCTCGCTTTTTTACGCATATGGCTGTGCATTTAGATTGGTCGCATTTGATTTTCAACATGATGACGCTCTATTTTATTGGTGACTATCTTTTTCAAGAATACAGCTTGCTTTTTGGTTCAATCAAAGGTGTTTATTATTTCTTTGCGCTGTATCTCATGGGAGGCTTATTTGCCACGCTTTATTCATATTACAAACATCAAGATCAGCAGGGTTATCGCAGTCTAGGTGCTTCTGGCGCAGTTACTGCCGTGCTTTTTGCATTTATTGCTGCGCATCCTACCCAGGGCCTTATGCTCATGTTCATCCCGATTCCTATCCCAGCTTACATTTTTGGTCCAGTTTACTTATTGATTGAATATTACGCTTTTCGAAAAGGCAATACGGGTATTGCGCATGACGCCCATATTTCAGGGGCTCTTGTAGGTATTTTGTTTGTATTATTTTTTATACCGGGCTATGCTCAATTTTTTGCATCTTTGTTCCATTAGAAGTTTTGTTGCCAATGCTTTACGTTAACAATAACGGATCCATATTAGCCGGAGATGCACCCACCATCTTGCCTGGCAACCGCGCTCACCTCTATGGCGATGGCGTGTTTGAAAGCATCCGCATCATCAACGGCCAACCGCTCAATCTCGAAAATCATATTTTGCGCTTACTTGCTGGTGCTCGCGCTATACATATGCGTCCTTCTGCAAGTTATACAACTGCTTTTTTTGAGTCTAAAATTTTGGAACTTTGTGCACAATCTGGCATCACCGAAGGCGGACGCTGCCGTTTATCGCTAGACCGCATTAGTGGTGGCGCTTATTTACCAGATGCCAACGATGCCACTTACTATATCGAGGTTTATCCGTATGAGGTCAATCATTTTGAACTCAATGCGCGCGGTCTGGAACTCGACATTTATCATGAGATGAAACTCCAAAAAAATCTCTTGTCTAATTTCAAAACCAAAATGGGTTTGCCTTATGTCATGGCCGCGCTTGATGCTAAATCAAAAGGTCTAGACGATATGTTCCTAACTGATTACCGTGGCCAAATCCTCGAATCTTCATCTTGCAATGTATTCATCATTAGCAATGGCGTGCTGTACACACCTGGCCTCGAAGAAGGTTGCTTGGCAGGTACCATGCGGATGCAAATCATAAATTTAGCTTTGGCAAATGGCATAAAGGTTTACGAAAGTGCTTTGCTCCCGCAGCATTTACTCGCAGCCGACGAAATATTTTTAACCAATGCCATTCGCGGCGTTAATTGGGTGGGAGGCTACCGCACCAAGCGTTACCAGAACAATATCGCGCGCAAATTAGTGGTGCTCCTCAATGATTATTGGGAAAAAGCCACACAATAGTTTTCAACAATTGAAGGGTGCTGCAGCAGAAATCCCTAAATTTAAAGTTCCCTTTTTACTGCAGTCATGTACCTTGTTTTTGATACCGAAACCACCGGCCTTCCGCGCGATTTCAACGCGCCTATTACCGCTACAGACAACTGGCCACGAGTGGTTCAGCTCGCGTGGCAACTCCACGACGAAGCCGGTGAGCTCGTTTCACAAAAAGATTTCATCATTCGTCCAGATGGTTTCAATATTCCATTCGAGTCTGAGCGCGTACACGGTATTTCCACAGAATTAGCGAATGCTGTAGGTGAAGAACTCCAAGCTGTTCTCGAACTCTTTCAAAAAGACCTCCAAAAAGCCAACTTTATGGTGGGTCACAACCTCAAATTCGATGTCAATGTAATGGGTTGCGAGTTTGTTCGTTTGGGTCAGGAAACCCCACTCGTTAAGCCTGTGCTCGACACCTGTACGGAGCGCAGTGCTTTGCTTTGTCAGATTCCAGGAGGCCGTGGTGGCAAATTCAAATTGCCTACCCTCACCGAAATACACCAGCATTTATTTGGAGAACCATTCAATGAGGCACATAATGCCACCGCCGATGTCGAGGCAACAACGCGTTGCTTTTTAGAATTACTGCGCAAAGAGCATTACACTTTAGAAGAAATCCTACAAGAGCCGGGCTATTTTGAGTCCTTTCAGACGCTCAATCCGGAACCCATTCAAAAAATCGGTCTTCAGCATGTCAATTTAAAAGCTGAAAGTGACAAAATTCGAGCTGCTAAAAAGCCAGCGCAAAGCCCACCTGCTCCTCAACCAATTCAAGATTTAGATACCACAGGTTTGGTTTTTGCGCACTTACACAACCATACCCAGTACTCCATTTTGCAATCTACCGCTGAGGTAGGCGCACTCATCCAAAAAGCGGTTGCCTTGGGGCAACCTGCAGTTGCACTCACCGATACCGGCAACATGATGGCCGCTTTTCAGTTCGAAAAAATGGCCGCTGCGCATAATGCAAAAATCAAAGCAGCTCGGGCTGAAGCCGAAGAAAAGGGAGAAGCATTCGATGGACAAGAGATACTTCCAATAATTGGTTGCGAATTCAATGTGTGTCGCAATCACCAAGATAAATCTGTCAAAGACAACGGTTACCAAATTGTTTGTTTGGCCAAGAATAAAAGCGGGTATCAAAACCTGATCAAACTCGCCTCTATTGCCTATACGCAGGGCATGTATTACGTGCCGCGCATCGACAAAGAAGTCTTGTCAAAATACAAAGAAGAGCTCATTATACTGAGCGGAAACATATACGGAGAAATTCCAAGTTTATTACTCAATGTTGGAGAGCGACAGGCTGAGGAAGCATTGCTTTGGTGGAAAGAGCAATTTGGATCAGACTTCTACATTGAAATTGGTCGTCACGGTTTAGAAGTAGAAGAAAGACTCAATCCGTTGCTCCAAGACCTCGCCCAGAAGCACGAGGTGAAGCTCATCGCCACCAACAATACTTACTACGTCGAGCAAAAAGATGCCGTTGCCCACGATGTTTTGTTGTGCGTCAAGGACAACGAGTTGGTAGAAACACCCAAAGGCCGCGGCCGTGGTTTTCGCTATGGCCTAGAGAACGATTCTTATTACATGCGCAGCACCCAAGAAATGCTGGCGCTTTTTTCTGATGTACCAGATGCAATTGCCAATATAGCTGAAATCATTGGAAAGTGTGAGCCCTATGGTTTGGCCCGTGAAGTACTTCTTCCAGCTTTTGACATCCCGTCTGAGTTTGTCGATGCACAGGATAGCCTTGACGGTGGAAAGCGTGGAGAAAACGCCTTTTTGCGATACCTTACATATGAAGGCGCCAAAAAGCGCTACACAACACTCACCGACGAAATCACAGAACGCATCGATTTCGAGTTGGCCACTATCGAAAAAACAGGCTATCCAGGCTATTTCTTAATTGTCCAAGATTTCTGTAATGCCGCTCGCAAAATGGGCGTATCCGTCGGGCCGGGTAGGGGTTCAGCTGCAGGTTCGGCTGTAGCATACTGCATCGGCATCACTAACGTAGACCCTATCAAGTACGACCTCCTCTTTGAGCGCTTCCTCAACCCTGACCGCGTCTCCATGCCCGATATCGATATCGACTTCGACGACGAAGGTCGTGGCCGTGTCATCGACTACGTCATCAATAAGTACGGTGCCAATCAAGTGGCCCAAATCATTACTTACGGTACCATGGCTGCCAAATCGGCCATTCGCGATACCTCAAGGGTCATGAACCTTCCTTTGCCCGAGGCGGATCGCTTGGCGAAACTCATTCCGGATTTATCTTTGCGCAAACTCTTTACACTTACAGAGTCCGAACTCATCGACAAACTCCGCAATCAAGAGGCTGTAACCAATGCCAAAGAACTCCGCCGCATTTACCAAGGCAACGACCTCCAAGCGCAGGTGCTGCAAAAAGCGATGGAAATCGAAGGTTCAGTGCGCAATACCGGTATCCATGCTTGTGGCGTCATCATCACACCCGACGACCTCACCAACTTTGTGCCCGTTGCCACTGCCAAAGACTCCGACATGGTCTGTACCCAATACGACAACTCGGTGGCGGAATCCGCAGGTTTGCTCAAAATGGATTTCTTAGGCCTCAAAACCCTTACGCTCATCAAAGACGCAGTTCGTTTGGTTAAAGAGAACCGCGGTATAGAGCTCGACCCCGATGAATTTCCTATAGACGACGAAGCCACCTATGCACTTTTTCAGCGCGGCGAAACCGTTGGGATATTCCAGTATGAATCGCCCGGAATGCAAAAACACCTTAAGGAGTTGAAGCCCACTGTTTTTGCTGACCTCATTGCCATGAACGCGCTTTACAGACCGGGTCCAATGGAATACATACCATCCTATTGCAAGCGCAAGCACGGCGATGAACCCATCGTCTATGACTTACCCGACTGTGAAGAATACCTCAAAGAAACCTACGGCATTACGGTTTATCAAGAACAGGTCATGCTTTTGTCTCAAAAGCTTGCTGATTTCACCAAAGGTGAGGCCGATACCCTGCGCAAGGCCATGGGTAAGAAAGACCGCAAGGTTCTCGACAAAATGAAACCAACCTTCATTGAACGTGCATCGGCAAAAGGCCACCCTGCGCCTACCTTAGAAAAAGTCTGGAAAGACTGGGAAGCATTCGCTTCCTATGCGTTCAACAAATCACACTCCACCTGCTATGCTTGGGTGGCGTATCAAACTGCTTTCTTAAAAGCCAATTATCCGGCCGAATACATGGCTTCGGTACTCAGCAACAACATGTCTGATATCAAGCAGGTTTCCTTTTTTATGGAAGAATGCCGCCGTATGGGCATAGAAGTGTTAGGTCCAGACATCAACGAGTCAGGCTTTACTTTCGCCGTCAATACATCAGGGGCCATTCGCTTTGGTCTGGGTGCCATTCGTGGAATGGGTAGTGGGCCAGTAGAGGCTATTCTAGAAGAAAGGAAAAACAATGGCCCGTTCGTATCCATTTTTGATGTCACCAAGCGCATTAATCTACGCCTTTGCAATAGGCGTTCTTTTGAAAGCTTGGTTTATGCCGGTGGTTTCGATTCATTTAAAGATACCCACCGCGCACAATATTTTGTAGCCGATGCCAATGGCCGCACTTTTTTAGATGCAGCCATTCGCTTTGGAGCGAGCGTACAAGAGCAAGCGCAATCTTCTCAACACAACATGTTTGGAGAGGCAACCGGAACCACCATGCCTGCACCAACTATACCGCGCGCTGAAGAATGGCCAGCTATTTATAAGCTCAATCGAGAAAAAGAAGTAGTAGGCATCTTTATTTCTGGCCATCCGCTTGACGACTACAAAGTAGAAATCTCTTCATTTTGTACAGGTACGGTAGCCATGCTCAACGATCCAGCGGCCTTTATGGGCCGAGACCTCCTCATTGCCGCCATCATTACCACTGCAGAGCACCGCATTACCAAACGCGGAGATGCATTTGGTTCATTGGTTATTGAAGATTACCAAGAGGCTTTCAAGCTGAATTTATTCAATGAATCTTATTTGAAATTCAAGCATTTTATGGAACCCGGCACTTTTGTTGCCATTAAAGGGCGCATTGAAGTGCCGCGCTTCAGACAATACCCTGTATTTGTAGTTCATCACATTGAGTTGCTTCAAGAACTCCGAGACAAACGCGCCAAAATGCTCAAATTGCGCTTTACCGCCAAACAACTCGATCAAATCGTTATTGAGCAACTCCACGACCTCTTTGAAGCCAATCCAGGGGCGTGTCAGCTGCACTTTACGGTCTTTGACCCCTTAGATGGCATAGAAGTATCACTGCCGTCTAGAAGTGTTAAGGTGCAGCCTTCTAGTCAGCTGTTTAAAGAGTTGGCCAAGATGGACATCCAATTCAAATTGAATTAAAGAAAATACAAACTGAATGAAACAAAAAACGCTCCCGTGAGGAGCGTTTTTTATGATATTAAAGATAGAATCTTAGATTTCTGTGGTTTCTTGCGGTACAAGGATGCGTCCGCAGTGCTCACAAACAATAATTTTCTTTTTGGTAACGATATCGAGCTGACGCTGAGGTGGAATTTTGTTGAAACAGCCACCACAAGAATTACCTTTCTTTTCTTGCGTTTCTGAGGCACGAATAACTTGAACTACAGCTAGGCCGTTTTTGGCGTTAGTGCGCAAGCGCTCATAAGCAAAAACCAAACGGCTATCGATGTTTTTCTTGGCGGCATCAGATGCTTTGATGAGTTTTTCTTCATCTTTCTGTGTTTCGCTAATGATAGCTTCGAGTTCAGCTTTTTTGCTGTCGAGGTCGCCTTGTTTCATTTCAACGCGCTCAACTGCCTCAGCAAGTGTTTCTTTTTTGAGGTCAATTTTGTATTTGGCCTCTTTTGATTTTTTGTCGTGGAGTTTGATTTCGAGTTCTTGGAATTCGATTTCTTTAGAAAGAGATTCAAACTCGCGGTTGTTGCGCACGTTGTTTTGTTGCTCTTTGTATTTGGTAATTGCGCCTTCGGCTTCTTTAACGGCGATTTTGCGATCAGAGATTTCGGTTTCGATTTCTTTGATTTCGTCGTTGATTTTAGAGACGCGTGTGTTGAGTCCAATGATTTCGTCTTCTAGACTTTGCACTTCTAATGGAAGTTCACCACGGATGGTGCGAATGCGGTCGATTTCAGAGTCGATTTTCTGGAGTTCAAAAAGCGCATCCAATTTTTCTGCGATGGTACCTTCTTTTTTGGTTGCTGCTGCCATGTGCTATAGATAGTTAACGGGATTCGTATTCAACTTAGTTAAACGGACCGCAAAGTTAGGAAAATTTTCTGTAAGTTGTTCAGCTAAAAGTTCACTTGTGAATTGCTCGCTTTCGTAGTGTCCGATATCGGCTATAACTAGGTGGCCGTCGGCGTCAAAGAATTCGTGGTATTTGAAGTCCGAAGAGATGTATATGTCTGCCTTAGCACTAATTGCATCGGGGAGTAAAAAGCTTCCGGCTCCTCCACACAAAGCAACTTTTTGAATAAAGGGCTGAACGATATCAGTGTGTTTAACGCAGCCACAACCGAATGTTTCTTTGATTTGCGCCAAAAATGCAACGGCTTCCATAGGTTCAGCGAGTGTTCCAACTAGGCCAGCACCGCGCTCTTGGTGTACATTTTGCGTAGGGAGGAGGTGGTAAGCAACTTCTTCATACGGATGAGCTGCAACCATTGCTTTCAATACGGCTGAGCGCAAGTGGCTTTCCACTACATATTCTAGTTTCAACTCCTGAACTTCTTCTCTGATGTCAATTTTGCCGGTATGCGGCTGGGCTTTTCCGGTCGGGGTAAATGTTCCTGTGCCAGCAGTCCTGAAATGACAGTCTTTATAATTGCCTATTTGCCCTGCACCTGCATTGAGGATGGCTTGGTCCACTTTTAAAAAATGGGTTTCGGGAACATACACTTCAAGTTTGTGTAACAAACCACTCATCGGCCTTAGTATCCGACAATTTTGCAAGCCTAGCTTTGCTGCAATTTTGGCATTGACCCCATTTGAATGGTTATCGAGGTTGGTGTGTATGGCGTAAAGCGCTATGTTATTTTGAATGCAAAGCTCAACAACGCGCTCAACATAGTTTTTGCCATTAAGTCGCTTGAGTCCTTTGAAAACAATTGGGTGATGCGCAATGATTAAATTGCAATTTGATCGGATGGCCTCGGCCACAATGGCTTCTGTAACGTCAAGCGAAATGATTGCGCCCGTGATTTCATGGTTGTGCCGCCCGTAGATAAGCCCTGCGTTGTCGTAGCTTTCTTGCAGTTGAAGCGGGTAGTGCGCCTCTAAAAAGCGGCTGATGTCTTGTAGTTGCATTTAAAGATTTTTAGAAACACCAAAATTGAGCCCCCAACCCATACTTTTATGAATGTAGTCTTCATATGGACTGTAAGAATTATTCAGTTGGGATCTGAACATTACACCTATTCGAAGCGAGTAGTCGTTGTCTAAGTTTGCTTCAAAGCCAGCAGAGCAAAGCCAGGAAAGTGTAAAGCTATTCATGGCATTATTGACTTTAATTTGGTCGTCGTATTTAGCGCCCAAAGGATTGGACCATTGTTGATCTTGCCGATACCCTTGATACAGTGCAGCAACGAGACCTAAGCCGCTGTAAAATTTAATTTTTTCACCAAAAGTTACTTTCATCTGAAGTGGAAGCGCTAAGTAGCGGTAACGTGTTTGGTAGGCAAATGTGGAGTCGGAATCTTGTGCTGCAAAGGTATACGCTTCTGCGTTTTGCATCCAGGAAACTGCACCGTCTAGGTAGAAATTTTTGGACAAACCCATACAAATGCCAATTTGATGCGACCAAGCTTTTTGTGCGATTTCATCTGCACGCGTCCCAAGAGGCGTTGGTAAAAAGGCATCATTAGAAACCAAACTACGGAACATTTCCATGCGTTGGCTTTCAAAATAATAGCGCGTGGGGTAGTTGCTTTTGACGTCTTTATTCAGGAGTTGAGCAAATCCTGTAAAAGCGGGCGTCATGAGAAGGAGGAAAACAAGGTGCTTCATGGTTCAAAAATACACTTTTTGAGCGGCTTCGAAAAGTCTTGATGCAGGTCAAGAAAAAGGGTGTCCAATGAGCCCTAACTTTGCATCCAATTCAAAATAAGATATAATATGGAAACAACTTGGAAAGTAGACACAATGCACAGTGAAGTAGGCTTCAAAGTGCGTCACATGATGATCTCAAACGTTAGCGGTTCTTTTGGCACCTTCGATGCCAATGTAGCTACAGAAGGAGATGATTTCACCACAGCTCAATTTAGCTTCAATGCAGACATCGCATCAATCAATACTGGCGTAGCAGATCGCGATGGCCACTTGAAATCAGCAGATTTCTTTGATGCAGAAAACCACCCTTCACTCACTTTTACTTCAACATCTGTAAAGAAAATCAGCGACGATACCCTCGAAATTGCTGGCAATATGGAAATCAAAGGTCATACACAACCAGTTGTATTGAAAGCTGATTACGCAGGTATTGCAGTAGACCCATACGGACAAACCAAAGCTGGCATGACACTTTCTGGCAGCATCAAAAGAAGTGAGTTTGGCCTCACTTGGAGTGCAGTTACTGAGGCTGGCAACATTGTTGTAAGCGACGACATCAAATTAGCTGCGGAACTTCAGTTTGTTAAGCAGTAAGTAAATTTCGAACAACCTTGAGGGCTTCAGTGATGTGCCCTACCGGATTGGTTTGAGAATTGAAAATACCGGCTACTTTTCCATTCAGATCAACGACATAAGTTACTCTTCCTGGAATGAGCCCAAATAAAGAAGTAGGTACGCCAAATTGTTGGCGTACCTTTTTTTGTGTATCTGAGAGCAATGGATACGGCAACTTGTATTTTTCTTGAAAAGCCTCGTGGGCAGGCGCTGCATCGGATGAAATCCCAAAAACTTCGCAACCGAGCTCGACAAAATCGGCGTACGCATCGCGAAAAGCACAAGCCTCTTTAGTGCAGCCTGGTGTGTCGTCTTTTGGATAAAAAAAGAGGACTAAGATTCGTTGTCCGAGGTAATCGGTAATTTGAATTTGCTTTCCCTGACTATCAGGAAGACTAAACGTAGGGCAGTTGTCCCCGATTTGAATGGCTTGGCTCATGGTTGTAAGGCGGTTTTGAATCGAGAAAGGACGCGTTCGCGTGCCATTTTGTGGTCGACAATAGGCTGGGCGTAGGTTGGTGTTCCGTATTCGGGCACCCATTTTTTAATGTATGTAAACATTGGATCGAATTTCTTTTGTTGGGCCTCGGGGTTAAACACACGAAAATACGGTGCGGCGTCACAACCGCAGCCTGCGGCCCATTGCCAGCCACCAATATTGCTTGCGAGTTCAAAGTCGAGGAGTTTTTCGGCAAAATAGCGTTCTCCCCAGCGCCAGTCGATGAGTAAATGTTTGGTTAAAAAACTCGCCACCACCATTCTGACGCGGTTGTGCATAAAGCCTGTTTCATTGAGCTCACGCATACCGGCGTCTACCAG
>JACCDV010756491.1_pt1 | contig 33843 bp, 23 predicted proteins | sample 7446131 | NCBI WGS metagenome assembly JACCDV01 (sample SAMN15323448, study PRJNA562643) | freshwater metagenome | isolation source: river surface water | place: USA:Blue River Watershed | collected 2017-08-17
CGCGGACATTCATATTTGATGATTCCGCAAAGTAGAGGACATCTGACTTGCGTTGTCGCTTCCAAACTTCTAGCATTTCAGGGCTGTGTTGTCGGAGGTCTTTTTCATAAAAGAAATAGCGATAGACATGATTCATGACGACTAACCCTATTGCGAGCACCAAAAACCGGAAGAAAAGTTTTTTGACCATCAGAACTGAAAATAAATAAAGGTAAATTTCTGGGTCCCGGAAAATGCAAAAAGCAAGAACAGCATAACAAAATACAAACTCCAACGCCCAACTAATGGCAAGCGATTGAGTAGCATGTCAAATCTTTGTTTGCGGTAAGAGAAGTCGAGCAGGAGGAAGAGCCCTAGTGCGCAGAGTGGGGTCCAAAGATCCATCCATTTTGGCCCTTCAGATTGCGCTATAAAAAGTCCTTTTAAAATTTGAAGTGCGCTTGCGAAGTCTGGCGCCCTAAAAAACACCCAAGCTAAGGTGACTAATATAAAAGTGCTTATTATATTGGCGAACGGCTTAAGTGGTTTTTCTAAGATGAGGAAAAGGCCATGCAGCAGACCCCAAACAATGAAGGTCCAACTGGCGCCATGCCACAAGCCGCTGATCCCAAAAACGAGTAAAGTATTGAAAGCCCAGTGCCATTTGCCCACACGGTTTCCGCCGAGGGGAATATAGAGGTAGTCGCGGAACCACGTACTTAAGGAAATATGCCAACGGCGCCAGAACTCCCCGATGCTAGCTGCAAAGTAGGGCGTTTTGAAATTATCCATGATGTGAATGCCCAGCAAACGTGCACTGCCTTGAGCAATTAAGGAGTAACCAAAAAAGTCGGCATATATTTGAAATGAAAAAAAGATGAGTGCAAGTGCAATTTGAAACGGGCTATGGTTGGTGGGGGCAGCATAAATTGCATTGACAAAAGGCGCCAGCTGATCTGCCACCACCATTTTAATGACAAAACCGAGTAAAAGCAAACGAAATCCAGCGCTGAAGTTTTCAAATTGAAACCTTTGTTCTTTGCGCAGTTCTTCTCCTAATGTCGCATAGCGCTCTATTGGCCCCGCTACCATTTGCGGAAAAAACAAGACATAATTGGCAAAATAGCCTAAATGTTTTTCTGCTTTTTGCTGCCCTCTGTATACCTCAATCGTATAGCTCATCGACTGAAAAGTGTGAAAGGAAAGTCCTATTGGGAGAATGATTCCGAGATCGTAGTATTTGAATTCTTTTCCGAATAAAGCAAAAAAGTCAATGAGGGTTTGATTGGCAAAACCAAAATACTTGAAGAAAGCTAGAATGCCAATATTTGCGGTCAAACTGAGCAAAAGCAGCCTTTTTTTTGGTTTTCCTTGAAGCTTTTCCATCCAAATAGCAGCACTGTAATCTATCAGGATGATGGCAAAAAGCACCAAAATATACTTGGGAATAAATGCCATGTAGAAGTAGCAACTACTTACAAAGATGAGTAGCCAGCGAAAGCGTTGCGGTAGCAAGTAGTACAGCACCACCACCACTGGAAGAAAAAACAGGAAATCGATAGAGTTAAAAAGCATACTGTTTTAAGCAGTGGAAAGATAACTCAAAAAGTCGAAAACTAACCAAAGCTTCTGTATCTTTACCTCAACAAATGAAACGCTTTTTCACTCATCTCGACCTCAAGTGGCGCTTATTAGGGCTGCTGCTCTTGTTGAGTTTTTGTTATGCTTTTTGGCAGCATTTTTTAGATCCTATTCAGCCTATCCACGAATGCAGAAAAGCGGATTCACTCTCACAAGCCATGCAATTTATGCGCGGAGGAAGTTTGTTACAACCCAAAACCCACGCCATATCTAATTTCGGAAACCAACAGGCTGCAGCTGAGTTCCCGGTGGTTTACTTCGTAATTGGTAAGTTGTGGAGCATCTTTGGATACCATCTTTGGATGGCAAAAGTGTTCAGCTTGGCTTACTTATTAGCAGCAATTATTGCGTTTAGAAACGTACTCCTCTGGTTTTTTCAGTCAGAAAAACTAGTCCTCATTTTTAGTGGTGTCATTTTGAGTTCGCCGGTACTCATCTACTATGCCGACACCCTTTTGCCCAATGTATATTCATTTGCGAGTCTGTTACTTGCCGGGAGCTTTTTCTATCGATTTACGCAAACTGAAAAAATAACAGATGGGTTGGTATACACTCTATTTTTAGCCATTGCCGTCTTGATTAAAATTACGGCTTTGGTGGCTGTTTTGTCTTTTGTTGGTGCGTTTTTCTTTTATAGTTTGCACGCAGCTAACCGCATTTATTGGCGAGACCGCCGAACCTGGGTTGCTTTAATTTCTTTGCTCCTCTCCTTTTTGCTTACTTTTTGTTGGTACCAGTATGCTATTTCCTACAATGCCAAGTATCACTCTAGTATTTTCTCTACTACAATCCGACCAATTTGGGAGGTGGATACCGCTACCCGTTGGCGTATTATAAAGTTGCTTCTCGAGGAGCATCTTAAGGAAATCATGCAGCCAATTTTAATACTGATATTGTTGTTATTGGGTCTTTACTTGAGCATCAAATCTAAGCACACTTTGTTTTTTAGGTATTGGCTGCCTATTGCATTAGTTGGTCTATTCGCCTATTTTATACTTTGGTTTTGGGTTTTTGAGGTGCACGATTATTATTTTATCGAGGCTTTATTTTTTCCATTGACGCTTTTTGCCATGCTACTCAGGTTTCAAAGTGATATCCTACCAAATTGGCGCTGGCGAAAAATACTTTTAGGTTTTGGATTGATCTGGATTTTTTTGAATACGGTTTCATTTACGCAAGTAGCAGCGGGCAATAATAATATTTTGGTTGAAAAGTCCTCGTTCACATCTCAACCCATAAAAGAAATCTGGAAATGGTTTTATTTCAATCACCAAGAGGGTCTACAACAAATCCAAGAGCAGCGTGTCGCCATACAGCAAATTATTGTACCGACAGACACCGTCTTTTGTTTTTCGGATCCGTATCCGAATGTACACTTAAGCACAATTGATAGAATTGGTTATAGCGGCTACGGGTACAGAAGTTACGTTAGTAATGCCTACATGATCCGGCGCTGGATCAATAGAGGAGCTTCAAAGTTATTGCTGCTTCAGGCAGACACCGCGAATCCAGACATCAAACCTTATTTATCGAGATGCTTATATCATCAGAACAAAGTAATGATTTTTGATTTACGTCCCTTTAGAGATTAAAGGGAGGTAAATATAAAATATTGTCCCAACGCCTTCCTTGCTCTCAAAACGAATTTCACCGTTGTGTTTTTCAATGATTTGTCTGACTACGCTTAAGCCAATTCCGGATCCTGACGACTTAGTGGTAAAGTAAGGAGTGAAGATACGCTCTTGTTGTTCTTCAGATATACCAATCCCGTTGTCTTGAATAGCTATTTCAACGCTTTCCTTTTGAATTTGAAGTCGCATTTCAATCTTTGGCTCCGGGGTCAGATCAGTGGCTTGTCGGGCATTCAGCAACAAGTTGTGAAAGACTTGGCTGAGCATGTCTTTGTCTGCGTTGATCCAAAGTTTAGTACCATTTTCTTGAAAATTAATCATGGTTTGATCTTCGTCAAAGAGTGCAATGGTTTGGGTGATAAATGCGCCCAGTTCGATTTTTTCAAAATTGGGCTCTGGGAGTTTGGCAAAGCGGGCAAATTCGTTGGCCATTCGGGCTAAGGCATCTATTTGTTCGATGAGGGAAGGCAGTGATTTTTGAGCAAGTAGTTGTACGTCGGCGTCCTGAGCCTCCATTTTGCGCAATAAATGTTGGATATTGAGCTTCATTGGGGTCAGCGGATTCTTAATTTCATGGGCAATTTGCTGTGCGAGGTCGCGCCATGCGCTTTCGCGTTCGCTACGTGCAATTTGCACTGCAGCGAGCTCCAGTTCAGTTAATTTTTCATTGTAAGCTTTGACGAGTGCGCCAATTTCGTCGTCATTTTGGTAAGCAATTTTCTGATTGGTTTTTCCTAATTCAAGGTTGCGTACCGACCGTGCTACTACTTGTAACGGACCAATGAGCCAATTGCTGACAACCAATGCAATGAGAACAGAGAGTGCTAAAAGGAGTACAAAAACATTGATGGCAGCCTTGAAGAAGCGCTCAATTTGTTGTTCGTAGGCTTCTTGTTGTCCGAAAAGCTGAATATTGATGAAGCCAATTTGTTGAAGTCTATGATTGGTAATTGGAAGGTAAGCACTTCGATAGCTGAGTTTTCCAATTTGATCTTGATGTGAAAAATAGCTTTGGTTTTCCCCAATGAGCGCATCCATAGCGCGAGGGTTCATGTGTTCACCAATTAAGCCGTAGGCAAAAAGCTTGGGTCTCGATGAAGCAATTAAAAAGCCGTCGCTGTCAAAAATGAATAAATCTGTTTTAAATACGCGCGATAGTTTTGCCAATTTGGTTTCTAGTGTTTTTGCAATTTCGCCCTGATCAAGTGTATCGAGCAAAAAAGTTTGAGACTTGAGTTCGGCCTGTACAGAAGATAATTTTTCGCGCAAAGCCTGCTGTGAGTAATCGTCAAATTGCTGCCCAATGAAAATCGAACTACCTAAGCCGTATAAAAAAAGTGAAACAGCTAAGATGAGTAGAAAGGCAAGTTGAACTTTAAAGGCCAAGGACCATTGTAAGCTTTTGTTTTTAACTAACGTAATGGCGATGTTATTGACGAGCATGAGTAGCCCCCAAAACACAAACATAAATGCAAAGCTGGTTATATTCGTGAACCAACCGCTCGTTTCTGTAGAAATGATAATTGCAGAACCTGTATTTTGTTGTTGGATTACATGTGAGAAGCCATTCTTTTCGAAATGACCTTTTTTGGTTTGTTGTTTTTTAAACGCAGAGAGTAAATTGGGGTAATTGAATGTACCAGTTTGGTGAATAAGCCTGCCTTCGGCATATTTGCCAATTGCATAAGACTCAAGGCTATTTGAAATACCAGCCTGATCAGAAATGAGCAACCTCGGAAAACCAATTTCTTCAGGAATTCTTTTGGAAACAAGCGTGATTGCAATGGTTTTCTGCGCCTCCAAACGCAGCAAGATCACATAGCTCAAGCCTTCTTCTTCATGGGGCATAAAATACAATCCATCTTGAATATCAGATGCTTGACCATGCTCGTTGACGAGTGCTTTTAATCTAGAGAGTTTGAGGCTATCTGTTCCAAAGCAAGGCCGATTATCAGCGGCATAAATGTCAGCATCGATGTCAAAACCGTCCCAGATTCCGGTAAAAAACTTTTGGGTGAGCAGGTGCTCAAAACCTACTTTTGTAAAATGTTTTTGAAGGGAGTCAAAAGAGGTATTAAGCCAATTCTCTTCGTTGATATTTGGAGCAATTTGTGCATAAGCTAACTCTAAATTGATGTTGCGTTCAATAGCGAGTTGCTGGGCAAAAAGTTGGCGGTTTTCGATGTCTTTGTTTGCTTGTAAATCCTGTAGATAAAAGGATATAATAGCTGCGTTTACGGTAAGTAACAAAAGTTGGATACTCAAGCGTCGCCAAGAGGTTTTGCGCGTATTTTCAAATACCAATTGAATACAAATGATGCATATTGGTAAAAAATTGATCCAGTTTTGTCCGTCAGAAAGCAACCATAAAAAGGGAAGTATGCAGATGCCTAGTTTGAGCAGCGGTCGTCGAAACCATTTTTGAGTGCTGTTTTGAATAACGGCAAAATGAACAGTTTTGTGAAAGGTGAAAAGAAAATAACCAATGAGTGCAAAGAAGAAATAGGAACTCAAACGCAATTCAAAGAGGTGTTCAAAACTAAGTGGGATATTGGAGTGATCAATAACAATGCGCAACTGCTCCAGTACCCATAGCCAAAGTAAAATAGGAAGCAGCAGCGCAATCATTTTGGACCACCACCGATCAGTGATGCGCAAGAGCACAATCAGAATCCGAAATCCGAATACGATAAAAAGGCTATTGATGGCAAAAGCAAAAAAGTCAGGATACCATTCGTTGTAAGCAAAGAAACCAGCCGAAAACCAGTCGTTTTCTTGCCAATTAAGCGGCCATGTAATTTCGTACAAAACAATTCGCGTAACCAAAAGACCTAACAAGAGCAATAAGCTACCAATCCAGCTTTTTTCAAAATAAGTTTGTATTTCGTAGCAAAAGAGAAATACAGCAATCAGGATAAATAATGGCCCCCCGTTTTTATTGGTTGAATTGGTATTTTGAGGAAGGGGAGTTGCATAAAAAACAATTTGCTTCTTGCTGTCAAATATGGCATGCTTGCGCGCTCCGGTCAGATTCACCGAAAACTGTTGATTCCAGAATTTTGGGTTAGCTGCGTTCAAATAGGCATTACTGAATTCGTATTCTTTGAGTAAACAAAAACTTACGCAAGAAGTGATGCTATCTTTTTGCACCGATTGACTGAAATAGTAACCATTGTTTAATTTGATGAGCCCATTGTCAGGAAAAACAGCAGTTTTGTAGCGTCCAACCGGAAGTTGGTTGCTGCTCCAGCCAAATAAAACCTCATTTTGATAAAGATGGTAGATCAGTTCATTTGAGGTGGGCAATTTTTGACCTTTGTCAATTTGTTCAAGCAAGAGTTTAGCTTGCGCAGCCCCTTCTTTTTCTAGTTCAGAAAAGCGTTTTTGAACCGCAGTAATTGAAAAAGACTGCTCTTGATTGGAGTAATAGGAGATAAGTCCGAATAGCAGCAACAGCAGCCCGAGTAAACTGAATTTCCAAGTCCGAATAAAAGAGATAAATGGGCTCATTATTGAAAGCGATCTGGCACCAAGGTACGCAGATGTTCGCTTAAACGCAAGAAATCCGCATCGGCACGGTGGTCGTTGCAATAAATAAAGTTGGCAGCGTGGCGGTAGGGTTCAATAAATTGTTCGTAACACGGCAACACGTGGTTGTCCCATTGGTAGATGATTTCTGAGCGTTTATAACCGCGCGTTTCTTGATCGCGATAGATGCGTCGGTCTAGTTGAGTGGCGTGATCAACATCGACAAAAATGCTGTAATCGAGTTGTGTAAAAACCTCTTGATAATGCAGCGTAAATAAGCCTTCTACAATGATGAGGTCACTAGGCTGAATGGTAAGAAGTACACTTTTACTGCCCTGTACATTGAAAAAATATTCACGTACTTCTATGGGTTCCCCACCAATTAAAGTTTTCAGGTCAGTGCTAAGTTTTTGATGGTCGAGCGCACTTGGAAGATCAAAATTAACGATGCCGTTTGCATCTTTAGCCTGCTGATCGAAGGGCAAATAATAATTGTCCATGGAAAACACAGCTGTGCTCGCACTTTGAAAAGTTTCAGATAGACGCTTTAGCAAAGTTGTTTTGCCTGCACCGCTTCCTCCACATATTCCGACAACAAATGGTTTGGTCATGTAACAAAGATACAACTTGTTGGATACTTTTTTCGTCTTAGGACCGCGTAACTTGGCGCAAAAAACACTATTTTCGAAGTATCTTATCAAGTAAAGCCGTCTCCATGAAAACACTTTATGCCCTTATCTTTATTTTTTGCTGTAGTCCGTTTTTAGCCCAAATCCAGGGTAAAGGAGGGGTTCCTATCACTACAAAACTAGTTTTAGATCAAAAAGCCATTGAACAATGGTTGTTTGCACAACCCAATATTGCCGCATTGCAGGCCGAGGACGCACTCATAGACGACCAAGGTATTGCACCATGGCGTTTTGGTTTCAATAACCACACCAATATAAACACCACAAATGCAGGATCGTGGTTTGAGTTACCGAATGGTGCACGCTTGTGGTTGGTAAAAGTGAAGTGCGAAGGTGCGCTTACAGTCAATCTTACTTTTGAGCAAACGACTATACCCGAAGGAAATCAGTTATTTGTTTACAATGCCGCCAAAGATTTTATCCTTGGAGCCTTGACCCAAGAACACATCTACGATGGCCAACTCGGCACGGAATTGATCCCAGGCGAAGAAGCCATCATTGAATATTATGTCGCGCCAAAAAACAATTATGGGCATGTGCAATTGGCAACCGTTACGCATGGTTACCGAACAGCTAATGAATTCATGGAAAAAGCCTTCGGCAGCTCTGGTTCGTGTAACATGAACGTCAATTGCCCCGATGGTTTACAATGGACTCCACAGCGCAATAGCGCAGTAATGCTCGTGTCGGGCGGTAGTGGTTTTTGTTCAGGTGCACTCATCAACAATACACAAAACGATGGGAAACCATACGTTTTAACGGCAAATCACTGTTACAGCAACCCTGCAAGTTGGGTATTTCGTTTCAACTGGCAGTCCTCTACTTGTTCTAATCCTGGGGCTTCGCCAACTTTCCAATCCTTAAGTGGTGCGGTTTTACGCTCGCGTCGCACTCCTTCTGATTTCTGTTTGGTTGAAATCACAGGTGGTTTGGTTAATGGAACCGTTCCACTAGACTACAATCCTTATTTTTCAGGCTGGGACAAATCTGGTACTATCCCGACTTCAACAGTTAGTATTCACCATCCGTCTGGCGATATCAAGAAAATATCCTTTGATGACAACCCCGCCGCAATATCTCAAGCAATGGGTTCAACAGAAGCCAACTCCACTTGGACTGTTCAATGGGATCGCAATACCACCACAGAAGGTGGTTCATCTGGTTCACCATTATTTGACCAAAACCACCGCATTATTGGTCAGTTGTGGGGCGGCGGTGCTTCTTGTCAGAATTTAACAGCCCCTGACTACTACGGCCGAGTATCAAGTTCATGGGAACCAGCAGGTAGCAATAGCACCAATCAACTTAAGTACTGGTTAGATCCATTGAATTCAGGAGCAGCTTTTATCGATGGTTTTGACCCAACAAATGCAAGTACGGTTGCTTTAGATGCTGCCATTTCTGGTGCAACATTAACAGCACAAGCACTTTGCGCAGACAACTATCAGCCAAGCGTTTCACTCCTGAATATTGGCACCACAACACTTACAAGTGCCCAAATTACTTACCAAATAGACAACGGCACTGCACAGCAGTACAACTGGTCTGGTACACTTAATCAATGGCAAGCACAAACAATCACTTTGCCAACAGTTCAGCTTACAGCTGGTGCCCATACTTTTACAGCTACAGTAAGTAATCCAAACCAAGCTTTAGATGAAAACTCAAGCAACAACCAATCTGTGGCAAACATCAATGTCACGGCAGTTCCAGAAACAATCGATATTCTGAAAGTGACACTTCTTACCGACGATTATGCCGACGAAACCTATGTAGAGTTGCGAAATGCAGCCGGCGCAGTAGTTTGGTCTGAAGGCAATGAAAGTGTTTCGGGTAATTTTGGGACAGGTAATTTCCCTGCACCTACTGATCCAACTACTCCTTTGCAAAACAACACTACCTATAACTACGATATTCCGCTCACTGCTTTTGAATGTTACACTTTTGTAATTTATGATTACTATGGCGATGGCATGGGTGCTTCTCAATGGGGAGGTACAGACGGTGCACTCTCCTTGGCCGACAACAATTCGGTAAATATCTATACTTTGCCTGCCGGTGATTTTGGCGATAGTCTTGGTGTAGTTGTGCGCCATATCGATGACGTCGGTCTTGACAATTCGGTATTGAATTTTACCTTAGCGCCTAACCCAGCGCAGTCTGAACTCAATGTGAATTGGTTCAACCAGACACAAATGAGTATTCAAGTCTATGACGTATGCGGCAAGCTTCTTTTCACAAGAGAGGTGGAGGCAAGTAGCACACAACTCAACATTCAGGAACTTTCAGCAGGCACTTATTTATTGCAACTGAATGCGAACAATGGCTCAGTAGTTCAGAAGAAATTTGTCAAGCAATAAATTCTCGACTATATGAGTGGGCTATACTTGCACATCCCGTTTTGTCGCAAGCGCTGCACTTACTGTGACTTTCATTTCTCCACTACTTTTGAAAACTACCGAAGTAATTTAATAAGTGCTTTAGTTCGGGAATTAGTGTTGAGGTCTACGCCATCATTTGGCGTCGTACAAACTATTTACTTTGGAGGTGGTACGCCAAGCATTTTAACCGAGGCAGAGCTCAGCCTAATCTTTGAGACCATTAGACAAAACTATATAGTTTCTCCGGATGCTGAAATATCATTTGAGGTCAATCCGGAGGATATCACGGTTGACAATTTAACAATATGGAAGTCTGTCGGGATCAATCGCTTGAGTATTGGGTTACAAACTTTTTCTGATGCCGACTTAAACTGGATGAACCGGGCGCATTTGGTCAGCGACGGCCTAGAAGGAATTAAGCTAGCACAGCAGTTGGGTTTTGACAACATAAGTGTAGACCTCATTTACGGCCTACCGGGTCAATCTTTGGCAGCTTGGCAAGCTAGCCTAGACGCTGTTTTCAAACTTGGAGTCCAGCACCTTTCGGCTTATTGCCTCACCATAGAACCCAAAACAGCGCTCAATCATTTAGTGCGCAAAAAGAAACTACAGCCCGCAGATGAAGTGCTGCAAAGTGAGCAGTTTTTGGCTCTGCTTACCAAAGCAAAAACCTTTGGTTTTGAGCAATATGAAATTTCTAATTTTTCTTTACCTGGGTTGCATTCCAAGCATAATAGTTCTTACTGGAAATTTCTACCCTATATCGGAATAGGCCCTTCTGCACATTCTTTTGATGGGAATGAAAGGCGTTGGAATGTACGCAACAATACCATTTATACGAACGGCGTTGGCAAAAATGAGCTATGGTACGAGACCGAAGCGTTAAGTGTTAACGCTTATAGAAACGAGCAGATTTTGTTGGGTTTGCGTACCGTTTGGGGCTTGGATTTAAATGCTTTGAAAGCGGACTTTACAGCAAAAGAAAGCGCGCAAATTGAAGAATTTGCGCGCTTAAATTGGTTGACTTTAGCCGATCAAAGAATGATCCTAACCGAAGAAGGAAAATTGCATGCCGATGGCATTGCGGCCGCCCTTTTTCGTTTAGATTAACAAAATTCGTCGTAGGCTGCTTGAAGGTTGGCTGCAATCATTTGGGCACTACCGCCTTCGATGTGGTGTCTTTCTAGAAAGTGAACTAATTTTCCTTCTTTAAATAATGCAATAGATGGCGATGACGGCGGGTAAGGCAAAAAGTATTTTCTTGCTTGAGCGACTGCTTCTTGATCTACGCCTGCAAAAACGGTGGTGAGTTTTGCTGGTGCTTTGTCGTGCTGAATGGAGAGTTTAACACCCGGGCGCATATTGCCAGCCGCACAGCCGCAAACAGAGTTAACGACCACGAGAAGTGTGTCGGTGTTTGCTGAAACGGCAGCGTCTACAGCCGCAGCATCTAGTAATTCTTCGAACCCTACTTTTGTAAGGTCTTCTTTCATTGGTTGAACAAGTTCTGCTGGATACATATCGTGTTTTTTTACAAAATTAAACAAGTCTAGAAGAACCTGTGTCATTTAGTTGTCATTTCTCGAGATAGTTGAGTAGGGTCTGAACGGTTGGTTGACGCCTTACTTCGTACTTTTTGGCCATGCCAAAGGCAGTTCTAAATGCAGCTTGTTGGTCGCGCATGTAGTCGAGGTAGTGCACGAATTTTTTGGCCGTAATGTATTGTGGGCTTTGCTCAATGATAGAAAGGCTGATGAAGTCGGCGTAGTAATGGTTGTTGTTATCTAAGGCAAATGTAAAACGTCTTCTTTTTGCTGCCTTTTTTAAGACATGTAAGTAGGTGTCATATCGACATAATAAAAGTGTATTTAAAAGCTGATAGTTGTCAAAAGCAAGTTGGTGATCTTTAAATCCACGCATCAGGTCTTTATAAACCTGATTGAGTTGTTTGTTTTGTTCTCGTCCTCGGTATACATAAGCAAGATTTGCTTTTAAAATTGTTTGTGCTTTGTTGTCGGCTGCTGACCAAAGATATTGTTGAGAAAGATCATTAAAATGACTTACCTTGACAATGGAATCTGGAACATAAGACACCCCAATTGGAATGGCTGCAAACGCTGGATTGTGGTATTGAAAGGACAAGCCTGCTAATGATTTTTGGGCTACTATACCGTCTAGCATGATGAGGTCAAAGCCAGGCTCCCATGGGTGTTTTTTAATGGCTTTACGAATGGAATTGGCTGAAAGATCAAGAATGGTGAGGTCGATATGGCGGCGCTTGGCGATTTTAAGCATGACCTTTTTTTGACTTGTCGTCATGAAGTTTTGGGCAAGGGTAAGCTGCTTTTCTTTTTGAGGCTGTGCTTCATCAATTGCACAACCCGTTAAGAGGAAAAAGAGGTAGAGAATTAAAATATTACGCACCGGTTAGTTTTTTAATTTCATTGAGTTTGAGCAGTGCTTCGACGGGGGTTAATGAATTGATGTCTGTCTGGACAAGTTCGTCGTGAATTTGTTGTAAAACGGGATCATTGAGTGCAAAAAAGCTCAATTGTACATCTTGGGCAATGGCTTGAACTGCTGGTTTGCTTGCTTTCTTATTTGAACCGCTACCCACACTTGCATGGCTAGCCTCAAGGTCTTTGAGTACGGCTTCTGCGCGCTTTACAACAGGCGCCGGCATACCAGCAAGTTTGGCCACATGGATGCCAAAAGAGTGCGCTGAACCTCCAGCTATTAATTTTCGAAGAAAGAGCACTTTTGAACCGAGTTCTTTGACACTCACGTTGAAATTGTGAATGCGCTCAAAACGGTTGGCCATTTCGTTGAGTTCGTGATAGTGTGTGGCAAATAAAGTTTTTGCTTTGGCTTTCGGATTTTCATGAAGGTATTCGGCAATTGCCCAGGCAATTGAGATGCCGTCGTAGGTGCTCGTGCCCCGACCAATTTCGTCGAGGAGGATGAGGCTGCGCTCGGATACGTTGTTGAGAATACTTGCCGTTTCGTTCATTTCGACCATGAAGGTAGATTCACCTGAAGAAATGTTGTCAGAAGCCCCAACTCTTGTAAATATTTTGTCTACGATGCCAATTTGCGCCGAACTTGCGGGTACAAAACTACCAATTTGGGCCATGAGCACAATGAGGGCAGTTTGTCGAAGAATTGCGCTTTTACCGCTCATGTTGGGCCCGGTAATCATGATGATTTGTTGGCTGTTGTTGTCGAGGTGGATATCGTTGGCAATGTAGCTTTCGCCGATGGGCAAGCGTTGTTCGATGACCGGATGCCTACCTTCTTTGATGCTGAGCTCGTAGTCGTCGGTGAGGTTTGGCAAACAATAGTTTTGTGAAAGTGCTACTTTGGCAAAGGAGAAAAGACAGTCGAGTTGTGCAATGAGCTGCGCATTTTTCTGGATGGGCCCAATAAAGTCAGCCATTCCAAAAATGAGCTTCTGATAGAGCTGCTGTTCAATGTGCAATATTTTTTCTTCGGCTCCAAGGATTTTTTGCTCGTATTCTTTGAGTTCTTCCGTTATGTATCGTTCAGCTGAAACCAAAGTTTGTTTGCGTATCCAGGTGTCGGGGACTTTATCTTTGTGCGTGTTGCGCACTTCGATGTAATAGCCAAATACGTTATTAAAGGCGATTTTTAGACTCGAAATTCCTGTAGCTTGTATTTCGCGTTCTTGAATTTGCTCAAGGAAATCTTTACCGTTGGTCGAGATAGCGCGCAGTTCGTCTAGGGCGGCATCTCTACCTTCTTTGATGACGGCACCTTTGCCAATTTGAACCGCAGGCTCTGCTGTTAGATTGTCCTCAATGAGTTCAATGAGTTGTTGACAGGCGTCTAGGTTTTGTAAGAGCGTTTGCAGACTTTTGTTCTGCAAGGGGCTGAGTAGCTCGTGAATAGGCTGAATTTGCTGAAGTGTGCGCTTGAGGTGCTGAACTTCTCTTGGATTGATTTTCCCAACTGCAACTTTAGAAATGAGCCGTTCGAGGTCGCCAATTTCGCGCAAACGGGCATCGAGGTCGTCGTGGATTGATTGTTCATCCTTTAAGGCTGCCACAACTTGGTGTCTTTCTTCTATAGGTTTGCGGTCTTTGAGGGGAAGCACCAACCAACGCTTGAGCAAACGCCCTCCCATTGGGGTTTTGGTTTTGTCGAGTACATGCGAAAGCGTGATGGCGTTTTCGTGTGGCGAATGGATAAGCTCGAGGTTGCGAACCGTAAAGCGGTCTAGCCACATATAGCGGTCCGGGGCAATGCGTGAAATGCCTGTAATATGCCCGAGTTGTTGTTGTTGGTTTTCAGAGAGGTAGTGGAACACGGCGCCAGCCGCAATAATGGCGAGCTCTTGGTTGTCGAGTCCGAAACCTTTCAAAGATTTAGTACCGAAGTGTTTGTTGAGTTGTTCGTTGGCGAAATCGGAGCCAAAAACCCATTCTTCGAGTCTGAAATGAAAGGCATCGTTGCCAAAAAGTTCATGTACAGCGCTGGCCTTGCTTTTTTGATAGATAATTTCCGTTGGCCGAAAACCACTAATGAGTTTGTCGATGTAGTTGGCAGTTCCTTGTGCGACAAGAAATTCACCTGTTGAGATATCGAGAAAGGCAGCGCCAATTTCGTTCTTTTCAAGATGCAACGCACATAAAAAGTTATTGGTGCGTTGGTCGAGGACTTGGTCATTAAAGGCAAGCCCTGGCGTAACGAGTTCGGTAACTCCTCTCTTTACGATTGTTTTGGTCATTTTGGGGTCTTCAAGCTGATCGCAAATAGCAACGCGCTGGCCGGCCCTCACCAATTTTGGAAGGTAGGTTTCTAGAGAGTGATGCGGAAAACCAGCGAGTTCCATTTCGGCAGCCGCACCGTTTTTTCTTTTGGTAAGTATAATGCCAAGAATTCGGCTCGCTTTGACGGCGTCTTCACCGAATGTTTCGTAGAAATCACCGACCCTGAAGAGCAACATGGCTTCTGGGTGGCGCGCCTTGATTTGATTGTATTGCTTCATCAAGGGCGTTTCGGAACTTTTTTCTGCGCTTTGCTTTGACACTTGTATTTTTTAGATGAGTAAAGATAGGCCTTTTTAGCCCTTGACTTTGGGCTACTTTTCCACAATTTTGCAGTATTTTTGAGCCATAGATGTCAGCAAACCCCAATAAAAAACTAAAGCTCTGGGAACTCAATCGCGTCAGCGAAGAGGACTTTATAGCGCAAAAAAAGTTCCCGCTTGTACTGGTTTTGGACAGCATTCGCTCACTCAATAACATTGGTTCTTTTTTTAGAACAGCCGACGCCTTTAATGTTGAGCTCATTTATTTATGTGGCATTACTGCCCAGCCACCTCACCGCGATATTCACAAAACAGCCCTTGGCGCCACAGAAACCATACGCTGGGAGCATCGCGCTTCATTAATGGATGCGCTAAACGAACTTAAAGCAATGGATTACGCTATTTGCGTAGTAGAACAAGCCGTAGAAACTACTTTTTTGCAAGATGTAGGCAGCTTAACTGCCAAAGGATATGCTTTGGTATTTGGAAATGAGGTAGATGGCGTAGACCAAGCTGCTTTAGACTGCGCAGATCATATCATTGAAATTCCGCAATTCGGCACTAAGCACAGCTTGAATGTGAGCGTCTGTGCAGGAATTGTGCTATGGGAGTTCGTCAAAAAGTACATCTAAATTAATAGTGTAACAATTGATTTACGGAGTAAGGAAGCGGAATTTTAGTTCAATTTCACTAAAAGTAAATCACCTTCTTTAAATACAGTGAGCAACTGATTTTTAGTCAGGGTTTTCAGCGAGGTATCCCAAAGTTTGTTGCTGATGTCAAAGTACCCACGGAGTTCGCTCAACAAAAGTTGTTTTTCGGTTTGCATTTTTTCGAAAATCGCTGTTTCGGTCTCGTTGAGTACAATTTTTGAACCTTGTGTTTCTGGGCGCATTTGAGGGAAGAATAATACTTCTTGAATAGAAGGATTATTTGTGAGGTACATGATGAGGCGGTCCATGCCGATACCTAAACCGCTTGTTGGCGGCATGCCGTATTCAAGCGCGCGCAAGAAATCTTGGTCAATGAACATGGCTTCGTCGTCGCCGCGTTCTTGGAGCTTGAGTTGTTCTTCGAATCGTTCGCGTTGGTCGATTGGATCATTGAGCTCGGAGTAGGCATTAGCGACTTCCTTACCGCAAATCATTAGTTCAAAACGTTCGGTGAGGCTTGGGTCGTCGCGGTGTACTTTACATAGCGGCGACATTTCTTTAGGGTAGTCTGTAATAAAAGTCGGTTGGATGTAATTGCCTTCGCATTTGCCACCAAAAATTTCGTCGATGAGCTTGCCTTTACCCATGGTTTGGTCTACCTCGATACCCATTCCTTTGGCTGCTGCGCGCAGTTCGTCTTCTGTTTTACCAGCAATGTCAAAGCCTGTAAAATCGATAATAGATTGGCGCATAGTTACGCGCTTATAAGGCGCTTTGAAATCGATTGTGTGGTCTCCGAATTGCGCAATTGTGGTGCCGTTAACTTCCATCGCACAAAACTCGAGGAGTTGTTCGGTGAAGTCCATCATCCAGTTGTAGTCTTTGTAGGCCACGTAAATTTCCATGGCGGTAAATTCTGGGTTGTGGGTGCGGTCCATTCCTTCATTGCGGAAATTCTTAGAAAATTCATAAACGCCATCAAAACCACCAACAATCAGTCTTTTAAGGTATAGCTCGTTGGCAATACGCATGTAAAGCGGAATATCGAGGGCGTTGTGGTGCGTTATGAATGGCTTTGCCGAAGCACCACCAGGGATGGCTTGCAAAACAGGAGTCTCTACTTCCATATAACCTGCGCGGTTGAAAAAGGCGCGCATGGCATTGAATAACTTTGTTCTTTTGATGAAGACATCTTTGACGTTGCGGTTTACAACGAGGTCTACGTAGCGTTGGCGGTAGCGCAATTCTGGGTCTGTAAAGGCGTCGTGAACAACACCGGCAGCATCGGTTTTTGGTAGTGGAAGCGGGCGCAAAGATTTGCTGAGCAACTGAAATTCAGTTACGTGCACTGAAATTTCGCCAACTTGGGTTTTGAACATGTGTCCTTTGATGCCAATGAAGTCACCGAGATCGAGGAGTTTTTTGAAAACTTCGTTGTAAAGTGTTTTGTCTTCGCCTGGGCAGAGTTCATCGCGGTTAAAGTAAACTTGGATTCGGCCGGAGGCATCTTGGATTTCGGCAAAAGATGCTTTGCCCATAATGCGCTGTGAGAGCATGCGCCCAGCCAAACAAACCTGTTTTCCGTCTTCGAATTGCGCTTTGATATCTGCTGCAAAAGCATCTACAGGGTAGAGTGCTGCTGGATAAGGATCTATGCCGAGGTCGCGCAATTTTTGTAGCGATTCGCGGCGTAAAAGTTCTTGTTCGGAAAGTTCGGAATGACTCATCGGTATAGTATTGAGAATACAAAGATAGGGCTAAAAAAAATTCTAGGCTTTGTTTGCAACGTATAGACTATTTATTCGTTAGAGGATTATGAAATTCTGGTGGCGGCTTTTAAAGCGTGTTTTTTTGATGATTTTAATCCTGATGACCTGCATCTCATTGGTGCTGTTTGTTTTTGAGGACCGTATCATCAAAAAGGTGGTTGCCGAAGCCAATGCTTATCTGAAGGTTCCGGTGCAAGTCCGCGAAATCGACTTACATTTTTGGCGCACCTTTCCTCGCCTTAGTGTTGCTTTTAATGATGTGCTCATTGCCGACCCGCTTCAAAATACCGACACACTACTACACGCAGAACAGATTAGCTTGCGCTTTAACCCTTTTGACGTTTTGGGTGGCACCTACCAAATTCAACAAATTTCTGCCTTCAACGGTATAGCCAAAATCAAAGAAAACCAAAAGGGCAACGTTAATTACGATATTTTCAAGGAAAGTAAGCAGGGTTCGACTGCATTCAATTTAGAACTCGAATCCATCTTTCTAGAAGAATTGCGTTTGCGCTACACAGACCAAAAAAATGTCCAATTTTATAGTGCTGACATCCATAGCGCAACTTTATCGGGTCATTTTTCAGACCAAAAAACAACACTAAAAGCCTTGGGCGCTGTGCAGCTCAAAAAAATCAAAAAGGGCAGGGTGGTGTTGTTGCAAAACCAACCACTTGATTTTGACATCGCACTCTTGGTAGACCAAGTTCAAAATACCATCAAGCTCCCACAAGCTCAGATCAAAATTGCCAACCTGCCATTTTTAATAGACGGAGACTTTGGCCCACTTTCGAGTTCTGTAGATATCCGCACTGAGCAACTCTCCTTATTGCAACTTGTCAAGACCCTAAGCCCAGCAAATTTGTCTTCACTTCAACAAATGAAAGCTGAAGGAACGGTAGACTTCCAGTTGCATTATCAATCTTCTCCAGACCTCAAAAACCCATCAATTGAGGCGTATTTTAGTATTAAAGATGGCATGCTTACCGAGCCCACATTTGGAGCAAAAATCAAAAGTTTACAATGTTTTGGTTCCTATAAAAACCTTCCAACAGATCAGCTCCTAATTGACCGTTTTGGTTTTACAAGCCAAGGCGCTCAGTTTGCAGGCCAACTCAAACTTCAAGATTTTTTGAATCCTCAATTGCACGTCAAAGCAGGTGGCGACATCCCTTTGGCTTTGGTGCAGGCGTTGTATCCGATAGCAGCGGTGGAAGAAATCAAAGGAGTTGCCAAACTGCGTATCAATGGCCAATTTGCACAAAATGCAGCACAAGAATGGCAGACCCACGCACTAACAGGAAATGTAGCTTTGAGCGCGCCGCATCTTCAAATCGCCAACTTTAAAAAGCGCTTTCGTTCGGTCACTAGCAACATCGATTTTACAAAAGAAGACCTCACCATCCATCAATTCAAAGCAGAAATTGGCAAAAGTGCTTTTCAAATGGAGGCAAAAATACCTGCTTTCGTGCAGCGACTCACCAAAGAAGCTCCGCTGCTCATTTCAGCATCGTTACAAAGCTCCCTGCTCGACATCTCTGATTTTGACACGAAGTCTGCCTCCAAAGAAAGAGACTGGATCTTACCGTCAAGTTTAGATTTGCGCCTCCCATTTGAAATTAAAACTTTGGTTTATGACCGCAAGGAATTTCAGCATTTAAGCGGTGAGCTCTCTTTAAAGCCAAGGCAATTGTTGTTGAGTAAGCTCCAATTCGGACATGTACAGGGGCGTTGGCAAGGTCAGGTACAACTAGAGGAAGACGCGCCATGTAAATTTGTAATTGCTAGCACCGGAACAGCAAAGCAAGTAGAGCTGAGTACTTTTTTCAAACAATGGAATAATTTTGATCAGTCTGTGCTCACCAATGAGCAGCTTGCTGGTAAGGGAAATTTTGAATTTGATGTCAATACAAAGTATGATTTCTACAAAGGCCTCGACGAAGCGAGTTTGCGCGCTCAAATCCATTGCCGCATTGACAACGGCCGCCTTTATCATGCGCCAATACTACAAGATTTAGCCAGTAGTCTCACTTTTGGAAAAGGCAGGGCCATTCTTGGCGCAAAAAATCAGGCGGCTTTGCAACAAAAACTCAAAGATGTCCGCTTTGAAACATTAGAGAATACTTTTACAATTGCTGAGCGCCAGTTGCGCTTTAAAAAAATGCATATAGGCTCTTCGGCCCTAGACCTAGACTTAGTTGGTCAGCACAGTTTTGACCACAACATCGATTACGCTATAGGTTTGCGTTTGCGCGATTTAGTAGTGCAAGAAACCCAAAGCGAATTTGGCGAAATCATGGACGACGGTACGGGTGTACGTTTGTTTGTGCGCATCAGTGGCAACCTAGACGATCCGAAAGTGAGCTGGGATCAAAAGGGCAAAAAAGAAGCTGCTCAACAGCAGTTTGAGCAAAGCAAACAAGAGTCTAAAGAGATGCTTAAAACGGCATTTGGCTTCTATCAAAACGATGCAAGTGTCGGGACGTATCAGGCTGAAAAAACCCCGCATGAAACTATTCAGCTCAAATTCAATACCACTGAAACGCCGGCTAAAACGCAAGTGAATTCCAAGGCAACCCAAGAAAAGACCAGTAAATTACAACAGAAGCTCGAAAAGTGGAAACAGGAACAACAGCAAGGAGCTGAGGTGAATGTGAAGATTGGAGGTTAGGCTTATTAACCCTTGGCTAATATACCAGTTGTCGAATAACCTTCTACAAATGGAATGGTTTGAACACGCCCACCGTAGGCCTTGACGATATCAGACCCGACAATATAATCTTTTGCTAAAGGATTGGTTTGTTCAGCGTTGTAGTCTGCACCTTTCAAGAGGATATCAGGCCGTAAGGTTTTGATGATTTCTAGAGGTGTATTTTGCTCAAAAAACACAATGTTGTCAACGCAACTTAGTGCAGCAAGCACCATTGCTCTTGCCATTTCAGAGTTGATAGGTCTGTTTGGCGCTTTTTCGAGTGCCTTGACCGAAAGATCGGTATTGATGGCCACTATGAGGTGTTTGGCCGTATCTGCAGCTTGCGCAAGATAACTCACATGGCCTAAGTGTAAAATGTCAAAACACCCGTTGGTGAAAGCGACAGACTCGCCCTTCATAGCCCAAACATTTCTTTTGCGTTGGGCTTCTTCCCAACTTAAAATTTTGTTTTGAAGGTTCGTAAGGCGCTGGCTCATGAATTTAGGAGAGCAGGTTGGTTTGTTCGTTCGGGAAAACCAAAGATGGCTTAAAGCTTTTGGCTTCTTCGAACTCTAGCATGGCGTAACCAATAATGATGATGATGTCGTTGATGGCTACTTTTCTGGCAGCTGGGCCATTGAGGCAAATCATGCCTGTTTGGCGCTCGCCTTTGATCACGTAGGTTTCGAAGCGCTCACCATTATTGATATTGACAATCTGAACGCGCTCACCTTCGATGAGGTTGGCGGCATCCATGAGGTCTTCATCGATGGTAATACTGCCGATGTAGTTGAGGTCGGCTTGCGTTACGCGTACCCGATGAATTTTAGATTTGAGGACGTTGATGAACATAACTTATAGCGCTTTGTAGCGCGGCAAAATTACATCAAAGAACCGATTCACACAACATATTATCGATGAGGCGTACTTCACCGCAAATTGCAGCTACGCAACAGACCTGTTCTTGCTGCCATTGGCTGCGGTTTTCAAGGGTCAGGGGATCGACAATTTCTAAATATTCTATTGCTAAGCCAGCTTGTTCTATAATAGAACGCGCTTCTTGTTTCACCTTGTCAAGTGGATATTTACCTGTGTTATTGCTGACATAGTGAAGCGCCCGTGATATCGCTAACGCATTTTGACGCTCTTGCGCATTCAGTCTTAAATTTCGACTACTCATGGCCAATCCGTCGGCTTCGCGAACAGTTTCACAACCAATAATGTCAATTCCAAACCCGTAATAAGTATTCAAGAGTCGAATAATAGCGAGTTGTTGGAAGTCTTTTTGTCCGAAATATGCTTTTTGGGGTTGAATCAATGCAAATAAATGATGGACCACATGCACCACGCCTTCAAAATGACCGGGTCGGTGCGCCCCTTCTAAAAGTTCACCAATTCGACCCAAAGGCATGGGTGAAAAGGGCAAATCTTTGGGATACATTTCCTCCTCATTTGGCGCAAAAATAACAAGGTTTTCAAGGCCATTGAGCAGCGCTAAATCGGCTTCAAGCATTCTTGGATAAGCTTGTAAGTCAGCGCTTTGGTTGAATTGTTTTGGATTGACAAAGATAGAAACTACCACCGCTGCATTTTCAGAACAGGCGCGCTTGATCAAAGCCAAATGCCCCTGATGTAAAGCGCCCATTGTTGGAACAAAACCAATTTGTTTTTGGTCGCCGCGCATCTGCTGGCGCCATTCGATTATTTCTTGTCTGGTAACAAAGGTCTGCATGGCTTCGTCTATTCTACAGTTTCAATCGGACAAAGCTATTGCTTTTTAGGATAGTTCAGGTTTATTTCGTAATTTTGCTACCATACTTATATAAATGGAAAAGAAGAAAATCCTATTTATTTCTCAAGAAATCTTTCCTTTTTTACCCAAATCTGAAATTTCTGGAAGCGCACGTCGCATTTCACAAGCAGTTCAAGATGCTGGTAAAGAAATTCGTGTCTTTACACCGCGCTTTGGCGCTATCAATGAAAGACGCCACCAACTACATGAAGTCATTCGTCTTTCAGGGCTCAACATCTCTATCGACGACCACGACCACCCGCTGCTCATCAAAGTTGCCTCTATTTCAGCAGCTAGAATGCAGGTCTACTTCATCGACAACGACGACTACTTCAAACGCAAAACATGTTTGCAAGAAGAAGATGGCACCTACCACCCAGACAACGACGAACGCGCCATGTTCTTTTGCCGCGGCGTCCTTGAAACTGTTAAAAAACTAGGATGGCAACCAGACGTCATTCATTGCCATGGCTGGCTTACTGGCATTATGGCCCTATATATCAAGTTCATCTTCAATAAAGATCCGCACTTCAAAGAAACCAAAGTTGTTTACAGCCTGTACAACGAAACCTTCGACCAACCTTGGGATCCACGTTTCGCTGAAAAGCTCAACTTCGACGGTTTCCCTTCAGACCTCACCGAAGCACTCAAAGACACCAGTTGTGAAAACCTCACTAAAGTAATTCTGTCGCATTGCGATGGCGTAAACATTGCAAGCGAAGTCCTAGACGCCCCTTTACAAGCGCTTTACGATGCGTCGACAATTCTCAAATTGCCTTATTTTGCCGAGGAACATCAAGGCAAAGAACTTTCTGCCTTCTTTGACAAAGTTATTGACGCTAACGTACTTGCCTAAGCACATGAAAACCTTAAGCGCACTTCTGCTCTTGCTGCTATTTTCAACAGCATGCACCAAAAATGACAAAGGTTTGGGTCAAGAAATCATCGATCCGAATGCCCTTTTAAATGGCATCACCACCGATACTTTTGAGCTTTATACCTATTCCATTGTAGAAGATTCTACCGAAACCAAAAATGCATCAAACGTATTATTGGGTTCTTACCAAGATCCAAAATTTGGCAAAGTTGAAGCTGCTGTATATACTGAATTCCGCTTACCAGGGCTCAATCCTAACTTCGGAGACCCTACGCAAATCGTCATTGACTCATTTGTATTGGCCTTAGAATACGTAGGCTACTACGGCGACCTCAGCGCTCAAAATTTTGAGGTCTACAGACTCACCGATTCCATTCAAAACTCCTCTGAGGTCAAATACTATCAATTTTCAACCTTACCAACAGGCAGCACCAATTGGGTTGCCAACGGCCAAGGCACCATTACTCCTGACCCTATCAACGACGCAATTGTCGCTGGTGCAGAGGTAGATCCTCAATTGCGCATACACCTCGACACCAATCGCGCTTGGGACTTCATCAATGAGTCCACAAGCAACCCGGCTACCTTCGCTACCAATGCAGCTTTCCAAGAGTATTTCAAAGGCCTCAAAATCGCTGTGAACAACCCGTCACAAAATACTGGAAAAGGTGCTATTCTTTATTTAGACATTAACAACAACCCAGCTTCCAAAATGACCATCTACTTTAAGTTAGCTGGCGTTTCCAAAACCTACGATTTCACCATTAACTCCAACTGTGCCGATTTCACGCACCTGGAGCACGACCAAGCAAATACGCCGGTCGCAGCATTGCTCGCCGACACCACCCTCGGTCAAAAAGCATTTTATGCGCAGGCCAACAAACTGCGCGCAATGATCAAAATTCCTGGTCTAGATGAACTTCCAGACAACATCATTATTCACCGTGCAGACCTCAGCCTACCAGTTCAGTTCCAGACCGGATACCGCTACAAACCAGGTTCGCGCATTACTGCAGCGAGCAAATTGGCCGCCAGCGATGTTTTCTATACCTCATTAGGCATTGCTGGCCTCTATTCTGATGTCACCAAACAATACGACCTCGACCTCCGTGCTTATTTGCAATCCTTAGTGAACGGCAAATTAGAAAACACAGGTATTGTTGTCTCTCCTTTATTCTTTAGAAATTCTGCTGAGCGCATTGTTTTCAATGGTGTCGAAACCACGAATAAGAAAAAACCCAAACTCGTCGTTACCTATACAACTTATTAATTATGTGTGGAATCGTTGCCTACATAGGTAAAAACGAGGCCTATCCAGTTGTGATCAAAGGCCTCAAAAGATTAGAATACCGTGGCTATGATAGCGCTGGGGTAGCTTTACTTAATCACGGCCAACTCAATGTTTACAAACGCGTAGGGAAAGTTCAGAATCTTCAAGATTTTGCAGCGGCGCAAGACCGAGGCGGACACGCTGGTATTGGACATACCCGCTGGGCTACACATGGAGAGCCTTCTGACGTCAATTCACACCCGCACACCTCTATGGATGGCAAAATTGCGCTCATTCATAACGGCATTATCGAAAACTACGACGTGCTGAAACAAGAATTGGTCAAAAACGGCTATGTTTTCAAAAGTGAAACCGATACCGAAGTAGTTGTTCATTTAGTTGACTACATTCAGAAAAAAGAAAACGTTTGGTATGGTGAAGCACTGCGCTTGGCACTCAACCATGTTGTTGGTGCTTATGCTATTGTAGCTATTTCATCTGACTATCCTAATCGTTTGGTAGCTGCCCGCAAGAGCAGCCCGTTGGTAGTGGGTATCGGTTCCGACGGCGCTTATTATTGTGCTTCTGATGCAACCCCAATTGTAGAATACACTAAAAAAGTAGTATATCTGAACGACGAAGAAGTTGCAGTTATTGACCTTGAAGAAGGTCTTAAACTCTACGATATTGCCGATCAGCAAAAAACTCCGTTTTTTCAGGAATTAGAGCTAGAACTCGAGGCCTTAGAAAAAGGCGGGTATGAGCATTTCATGCTCAAAGAAATCCACGAACAGCCGCGTTCTATCCAAGATTGTTTCCGCGGTCGCCTCAACTCAGATGAAGCATGGGTTGCCCTCGGCGGTATTCGTGAATACGAGCAAAAAATGATCTCTGCAAACAGACTTATTATTGTTGCTTGTGGGACGTCATGGCACGCAGGGTTGGTGGGCGAATACCTCATCGAAGACCTCGCACGCATCAATGTAGAGGTAGAATACGCTAGTGAATTCCGCTATCGCAATCCTATTCTGAATGAAAACGATGTCGTTATTGCCATTTCACAGTCTGGCGAAACCGCTGATACACTTGCCGCATTAGAATTGGCTAAATCAAAAGGTGCTACAATTCTTGGTATTTGCAATGTGGTAGGTTCTTCAATTGCACGCATTACCGACGCGGGCTCTTATACCCATGCTGGCCCAGAAATTGGCGTAGCTTCTACAAAGGCGTTTACTGCGCAAGTAACTGTTCTTACGCTCATGGCGTTATCTTTGGCACACAAAAAAGGCACCATTTCAGAATCTAAATTCCGTCAGTTGTTGGCTGAGCTCGAAGCTATTCCCGAGAAGGTAAAGCGTGTTTTAGAGACAGATGCTGCCATCGAGAAAATTTCTGCCATTTATAAAGATGCACCAAACGCCCTTTATTTAGGTCGCGGAAGTTCATTTCCTGTTGCACTAGAAGGCGCACTCAAACTCAAGGAAATTTCTTATATCCATGCAGAAGGTTACCCTGCAGCAGAAATGAAGCACGGCCCAATTGCCTTGATCGACGAAAACATGCCAATCATCGTGATTGCTACTCAAGGCAACTCCTATGAAAAGGTTGTTTCAAATATCCAAGAAGTCAAAGCCCGTAAAGGAAAAGTCATTGCCATTGTAACTGAAGGAGACGAACAGGTCCGTCACATGGCCGACCACGTTATCGAAATTCCGGAAGTAGACGAATTCTTGGTTCCACTTCTGGCCACTATTCCACTCCAATTACTCTCTTACCACATCGCAGTCATGCGCGGTTGCAATGTAGACCAACCAAGAAACTTAGCGAAGTCGGTGACGGTGGAATAATGTCTAATTTTAAAAATCTCAACTAAGTCAATTATGAAACTGGATTTTAAAAAGGTACTGCCACATTTAGTTGCCATCGCAATATTTTTGGCACTCTCCATATTATATTTTTCGCCAGTATTTAATGGCTACCGACTCAAACAAAGCGATGTTACGCAGTTCAGAGGAATGGAAAAAGAAATTGCAGATTACCGCATGCTTAACGGAGAGGAGGCCCTTTGGACCAACTCGATGTTTGGCGGAATGCCTGCTTACCAAATATCGGTTGTACATGATAGCAACTGGATATCATATGTAGACCGCTTTTTAAGGCTAGGCCTTCCAGGCCCCGTAGGGATTTTATTTGTAGGAATGTTGGGCTTTTACATCTTTGCTTTATGCCTGAGAATCAAACCGTGGTTAGGAATCATCGGTGCCGTAGCCTTCGGATTTTCCACAATTACGATTCTATATCTTGGTGCGGGGCACATTACCAAAGTAAAATCAATAACTTACATGGCGCCGGCATTGGGCGGTTTGTTATTAGCTTTTCGAGGCAAATGGTTACTTGGTAGTGCAGTTTTTGGTTTGTTTTTTGGTCTAAACCTATCGTCGAATCACCTTCAAATGACCTATTATTTGTCGTTTTTACTCGCGGCAGTTGCTGTAGCAGAGATCATTCGCGTACTGGTTGCTGAACATTTTCAAGAGCTTTTAAAAGTCTTGGCTGGACTTTCTTTAGCTGCAATCTTAGCGATACTACCAGCCATCGGTAACCTCTGGACTACTTATGAGTATAGTAAATTTACGACACGTGGCTCCACAGACCTTACAATCAAACCAAAAGCCGCTCAACAATCAAATCTTGAAAAAGAAGGACTCGCTTCTGACTACATTCTAGAGTATAATTTTGGAAAAATGGAGTGGATGTCTTTCTTTGCACCGAATATCAAAGGAGCAAAAGACGACCTCATTGGTAATGACCAAGCCATTATGGCAAATGTAGATTACACTTATGCAGATCAAATTTCTAAAATGAACCGTTATTGGGGAGGCCAACGCATGAGTGGGGGCGCCTTTTACTTCGGTGTTGTCATGCTTGTTTTCTTTGTTTTTGGTTTGCTCTTTTTAAAGGATACCATCACCTGGCCTTTTCTTGCGATAGCTATACTTTCTATTTTACTAGCTTCAGAGAACCCAGGCGGAATCAATGATTTTTTCATCAATAAATTTCCGCTTTACAACAAGTTTCGAGATTCAAAAATGATCCTAGTTTTAATACAATTGATGGTTCCAGGGCTAGGAATGTTATTCCTTGATCGCTTTCTAAAGAAAGAAGATATTAGAGGAACAAAGAAGCATTGGCTCATTGGTGGGGCCGGTATTTTATTGTTTTTAATCGTTATTTATTCTTCGCCATCAATTTCTGGTAGCTTTTTGCGTTCCGATGAGGTTCAACAATTTAACCAAGTTGTAAAGGAGTCCAAAGATGCTCAGCAATTAGACTATATCAATGGTTTGAAAGGAGCCTTGGTACAGACGCGCATAGATATCTACAAGTCTGACATTTCAAGGGCCATACTATTAGTTTTCGTAGCACTTGGTCTCATATTGGTTACGGTATACACTAAAATTTCAAATGTAATCGTGTTTGTTGTGGCTGCAATTGCTGTCTTTGGCGACAACTGGTCGGTAGCCAAACGCTACTTGAACAATGAAGAGCAAGACGGTGTATACAGAAGCTATGAGGAGGAAGCAATAGCCGCTTTGCCATATATTCCACAAGTTTCAGATATTTCTATTTTGGCACAAGAGAAGGGTAAAGTTCCTCAATTTAGCAGCCATGTACAAAAGTTAATAAGCGCTATGCCGAGTGCGCCAAATTATGCCGGTATAGAAAGCACAGAATCGCTACAAATGTTGGCAGAATTTGGCGCTTTAAACTTGAATTCTGATTACCGTGTACTTAATTTTAGTAATCCTTTTAACGAGACCGCAACGAGCTATTTCCATAAGAGTTTAGGTGGTTACCATGGTGCAAAACTCAAGCGTTACCAGGAGTTGATCGATTTCCAGATTCTTCCGGCCATGAGCCAGGTGAATACAGAAATTAGTGCGGAGAAAAACAAAATGTTGCAGGCCTATGCGCAAAACATGGAAATTACCCAAGAACAAGCACAGACTATTTTTGACACCATTCAGATTAACGCCATTTCTTTATCTGAAAAAGCGACGGTCTTAAATATGTTGAACACCAAATATATTGTGCTCAAATCAGATCAGCGCGCTGTGTTGAATAACAATGCGAATGGCAACGCCTGGTTTGTGGATACCGTTTTAAATGTTAAAAATGCCAATGAAGAAATGGCTGGCTTGTCTGAGTTGAATTCCAAAACCACGGCGCTCGTCAATATTTCAGAATTTACAAAAGCGGGCATTTCTATGAAAAAAGCCTCCAAAGACAGCACGGCTCAAATCAAATTGACTAAATACCAAACCAAAGTATTGAAGTATGCCGCTCAAACAACAAAAGCGCAACCAGCCATTTTCTCTGAAATTTATTATGCTGCAGGATGGAACTGTTATATCGATGGTAAACTTACGCCAACATTTAGGGCCAACTACATTTTGCGTGGCGTGATGGTTCCGGCAGGTAAACATCAAATAGAATGGCGCTTTGAACCAGCATCATTTGAGACGGCAAGTACTTACGGAACAATAGGGTCTTTGGGTCTTTTTGCAGCCTGTATTTTGATTTTTGGACTGGCTTTCAAGGATGCACTCGGGGGTAAAAGCAAAGAAGAATCAATCAAAGAAAGTTAATTCGATTCTCTCGCCAATTTGCAGATTTCTATTGGCCCGTTTTCCAATGATTTGCGGATAGTATTTGGGATGTAAGCTGAATCCAGGTCTTTTGGATTTGATGTTTTCTTTGGTAATTATTTCACCAACTTTAATATCCTTGACTACATATAATGACCTGCAAAAGTCTCGGCCTTTCTGTTGTTTTTCTGTCAGATGATAATCGACAACACCAATTGCTTTCTCTGCTTCACGAACAGCTATCACCATATCGGTAAACTCTTTCTCATCCATCGAAAAAGATGCGTCAGGGCCGCCAATGGCGCGATCTAGGATAAAATGTTTTTCGATAATTTTTGCACCAAAACATGTTGCAAGAATTGGCACAGTAGCTCCCATGGTATGGTCAGATAGCCCACTGATAACGCCAAATCTTTCTGCAAGGTCTTTTACCATTGCCATATTCGCTTCGTCAATCGGTGCCGGGTAGCTGGATGTACATTTCAATAGCGCAATATCATTATTGCCCATTCTTCTACAAGCAGCTAATGCCTCTTCAATATCGGCTAACTCAGCGATTCCAGTTGAAATAATGACAGGTTTTCCTTTGGAGGCGACATATTCAATTAAAGGAATATCAGTAATCTCAAAAGATGCAATTTTATAGGCTGGAACATTCAGTGTTTCTAGGAAATCTACTGAGGTTGGGTCAAAAGGAGAAGAAAAACAAATTAAGCCTTCTTCTTGTGCAACTTTCATGATCTCTGAATGCCACTCCCATGGTGTATATGCTTCTTGGTAAAGCTCGTATAGCTTTCGGCCTTCCCAAATTGTTCCTTGGATGATAAAATCAGGTTGATCAGCATTTATAGTAATGGTGTCTGCTGTGTAGGTCTGAAGCTTAATGGCGTCGGCTCCTGCACGTTTGGCAGCTCGAACAGTTTCTAATGCTGTCTCTAAACTGCCGTTGTGGTTGGCAGAAAGTTCGGCGATGATGAAAACAGGTGCGTTTTTGCCAATTTTAATTTGGTCAATTATAAACATTGAGGTGGTATTTTTTTGTGAATCTGAGCGAGGGAGCAGTACTTAGTTTGTTGAATCCTAATTGTTCAAATATATGAATGGAACTTTTATTTTCGGGTAAAACATCGCCAATGAATTGTGTGAAAGAAGCATAGTTATTTTCAGATAAAAATTGTTCAATGCCCATTTTTAGTATAAAAACACCAAGTCCTTTTCCTTGTTCCATCGGATCTAACAAATAACTAATCATGGCATCTTCTTGCTGTAAATCAAAGCGGATACTACCTACTAAGCGATCATCGATTCGAAGTAAATAATAGAAACAATTTGGATCATGTAACTTTCTATTGAACCACAGCGTGTGTTCTTCAAGGTTTATGTCGTGTTGCTGAAATGAAAATCGTCGGACATTCGTATCCGTTGCCCATTTATAGGTTTGTAATAAGTCTTTGTCAGTTGCCCTTTGGAGCTTCATATTGTTAGACTGCACCAAGCGCACCAACATTTTACGAATGCGATCTAGTGAAAAGCCATCTACGATTTGGCGCTTGAATTGGAAGGTATGTTTTTCAGAAAATGCTTTAGTTAAGGCTTTAGCTGAGAAGTCATCAGCATCTATGATTGTTTTTAAATCAAGGTGACCTTTGTGCACTAAGCGTTGATTTTCAGCTGTTATACCCGCAATAATCCCTTGTTGTGCAGCTAATCCCTCGAGCACAATGCCACTTGATGGATAAAGTCCCCATTCACATTTTGTCATTAAAGCGGTCATCTCGTAGGCATTTAAGTTGTTATGGAAGATTATCCGCTCATCATCGAATGTATACAGCGTATCATGGTATATAAAGCCAGCTCCTGTGACTACATGAATAACCACAAAATCTTCACGAATAGTGTTTTCTAATACTAGCTTTGTATAATTATTGGGGTCAGCTCCCCCCATACAGATCATTACTGAGCCTATTTCTTTTTCAATTTGAGTTTCTTTGGCTAAAGCAATAAAGGGCGGGCGAAGCAAGGCGTAGTTTAAGCCAATCATACTTATTGTTGGCCTAGTGCTTTGATAGGTAGATGCTTGAATTCCAGGCGTAGGGTTGATGATTAAATCAGCTGAGATGATATTGTTAGCGAGGTCGTCTATAAGCACTAGCTTCGCTCCTGAGGCATGTATAAGTTGTTGTAAGGCAATGTTAAATTGATAACCGTCTAAAATAACAAGGTCGGTATTTTGTAAAAATTGACAAAAATTATCTTCAGATTTTAGATAAAAAAACTGAATAGGTACGTTTGTATTTTGTTGAAGTAGGGCTTCTATTTCATTCGATGAAAACCATAAGATTTGCTCAAATAGACTCGCGTTAACAATAGCCAAGCAGCGCATGACATGTCCGAATCCGATTTCTGAATTGCCATCAGCCCGAACAATCAGCCTAGTCATTTTGAAGTAGACGTTGAAATTTATATTCAGCTAATTCCCAGTCGCTTAAATTGTCGATATCCTGTACGCGTTGAGGAGGGAGCTTTAGTGCTGCAATTTCTCCAGCCCATAATGATTGTAGTTTGAGAAACTGAGCGGTTTGAAAAAAGTAAAATGCACCAGCGTCGTGGTAGGTTTTGGCTAAATCTTGAGAACGGGCTGAAATATTCTGGGGTTCTCTTAATTGCACTCGGGCATCGTCACTTAATTCAAATGCGCGTTGAATCGGGAAGTCAAATGCGGTGGCGCTCATGACCACATCAGCATCAAGAGTATGAAATAATTCTAAACCTGAAATCAAATCTGTTGGTAATAAGAGCGGTGTCGTTGGGTACAGACAGCAAGCTAAATGAGGAAGTTCATTTCGCGCTTTTAATTCCTCAAGCACTTCTACTAATACTGCTGATGTAGTAGAATAATCATCAGCATTTTGTTGACTTCTGAAAAAAGGAACCTCAGCACCAAATGAAGTGGCTATTTCTGCTATTTCGTTGTCTTCAGTCGAAACAATTATGCGGTTAAACAAATGGCTATTTTGTGCACATTGAATTGCATAGGCAATAATAGGTTGCCCATGAAATTGGCGTATATTCTTTTTAGGAATTCTCTTACTCCCTCCTCTGGCAGGTATGATCGCAATTTTACTCATCAAAGAAAGCATTAACAGTTTCAATTACGAATAATTGCTCTTCGTCAGTAAGTGTAGGATACATCGGCAAACTAATACAATGCTGATAGTAAGTTTCGGAATAAGGACGATCTCCTTCATTCCAACCTAGCTGTCTGTAATAAGGCATTAAATGACAGGGTATGTAATGAATTTGAGCAAAAATATTCTTGCTTCTTAAAAAATTATACAAACCCAATCTATTTTCAACCTCGATAATATACAAATGATAAGCATGGCCCTCAACTTCGCCTGACTGGCTTTTTATAAAGGACTTTTCTTTAAAGGTTGAAGCATATTTGGCGGCAATTATTTTCCTTTTCTCCAAGCCATCATTTGCTCTATTCAATTGACTTAAACCAAGAGCAGCTTGGAAATCTGTGATGCGGTAATTGAAGCCTAAGTCTTGCATTTCCATGTACCAAAGTGGGTAAGAGGTGTCACCACCTGCAAAAGCAATAGAATTCTGAAAACGGGTTTCATTTTTAACAATGCCATGGGTGCGCAGCATCAATAACTTTTCGTATAATGTTTTATCATTGGTGGTTATCATGCCTCCTTCACCTGAAGCGATATGCTTAACGGGGTGAAACGAAAAAATAGCAAGATCTGCATAATTACCATTACCACAATTTTGCGCTAGGCCACTTGAATCAAGAAAATAACCTCCGGGAGCATGGCAGGCGTCTTCGATTAACCAACAGCCAAATTCATTGGCCAAGGCTCTAAATGCCTCTAAATCTACCGCTCTGCCCGCGAAATCTACTGGAATAATTCCTTTATAGGTACCAATAGGAGCTGCTTCTAAGAGCCTACGCACCGCATGGATATCAATGAGGTAAGTACTTGGGTCAATATCTGCAAATACAACGTCACCGCCACAATAGCGCACACAGTTAGCCGATGCAGCAAATGTGATTGGCGTTGTAATGACTTTATCTCCGGGCTGCACACCAAGTGCTAAAGCGCAAAGATGTAGCGCAGCCGTACCGTTTGAAAGCGCAACAGCATAGTTTGCACCAATGTATTTTGCAAATGCCACCTCAAACGCATTGATTTTTGGCCCTTGGGTTAGGTAATCTGATTGCAGTGCAGCGACAACAGCTTCGATATCTTCGGGTGTTATATACTGCTTACCGTATGGAATGGGCTTCATGGCTCAAAAGTAGGATCGACGTGTGCTTTGATCAGAGACCTCAAGGACGCAACGGTTTCCCATTCGTCATTATTATTTGAATTGTAGGCAAATCCTTCAGGTACTTTTTTTGCATTAAACGCGGCCATGAAGTCTTCTTTATTCCAGATGGGTGTTTGAGGAATAATGGCGTAGTATTTACCTAAATCATAGGTAAAAAAAGAATCAGAAGAGGTGATCATTTCTTCATGTATTTTTTCGCCTGGACGGATACCTATAACTGGTTTTGAACATTCAGGACCAATTGCTTCTGCTACATCGAGAATTCGATACGAAGGTATTTTAGGGACAAAAATTTCTCCGCCCCAAGCCGTATCTAAAGCGTGCATTACCATGTCAACACCCCCTTGCAACGAAATATTGAAGCGTGTCATATTTTCAACGGTAATTGGAAGTACGCCATCGGTTTTTTTCTTTTTGAGAAAAAATGGTATCACAGAACCGTTGGAGCCCATTACATTTCCGTAGCGCACTACGGAAAATTTAATGGTTTGTTTACCTCGAATGTTATTGGCCGCAACAAAAAGTTTATCTGAAGTTAACTTGGTTGCACCGTATAAATTGATAGGCGCGCAAGCTTTGTCTGTAGAAAGTGCAACAACATGTTCAACGTTTGTTCTAAGCGCAGCTTTGATCACGTTTTCGGCGCCTCCTACATTTGTTTTGACGCATTCGTCAGGGTTGTACTCAGCGATATGAACATGTTTCATGGCTGCAGCATGAATAACGAAATCTATGCCTGTAAAAGCTCTTTCGAGTCTTTCGAGGTCGCGGACATCACCTATAAAGTAACGTATTTGTGGATATTTAAGCACCGGAAAATCTTGTTCCATCTCGAATTGCTTTTGCTCATCGCGTGAGAAAATCACAAGTCTTTTGACTTCAGGGTGCTTGGAAAGGA
>JACCDV010943722.1_pt1 | contig 33807 bp, 32 predicted proteins | sample 7446131 | NCBI WGS metagenome assembly JACCDV01 (sample SAMN15323448, study PRJNA562643) | freshwater metagenome | isolation source: river surface water | place: USA:Blue River Watershed | collected 2017-08-17
ATGGCGGGGATGTTTGTGTTGATATCCGCGGCAGTGGCAGGTAAATGGTGGCTTCAAAATCAAGCAATGACATCAAAAGAAGCCGTGGTGCAGAGCATTCTTAAAGTGCTTAATATTGTCAGTACTCAGGAGAAAGATTTGTATGAAAGGCTTGTCTTGTTAATAGCAGCCGTTGCAGAGCAGGATAAATCTATTTTAAGAAAGATACAGGATGCTCAATATAAAGAAGTTTTAACAAAGAATATGAAAAAGACTGTGAAAGCTTTTGTAAAGCATATTCTTACGATAGAGAGCTTTCTAGAAAGCGCATTGGAAGGATTGCCAGCAAAAGAAAAGCGTGGGTATAAACAAGCAGTGAAGAGTTTAAACAGTTTTATAGATTTGTATAAGCACATAACAGCATTATCGGGTAATGGGGTTGATGCGATAGTAGTAGAAGAAATTAGGTTGGCAGAAGAATTAAGGCCAAAAGAATTAACAGATGGAAGAATTGTTTTTAGGGGATCCTATGAAGTGCCGTTAAAGAGATTTTGCCTGACCATAGCCAAGGTTTTCCAGTGGCGGATAGCACATGAGAAGGATAATTTGTCACAAGATGCGTCTATTCCTAAATTTCAAGAGCTTTTAGCTTGGATGACACAGGAGAATAACAAAGATCAAAGATTTTATGATGAATTAAAGCTCTATGATGATAATCCGCGGATGTGGCAGTTGATGGTGTATATTTTTAATAAATCAGTCAGAGGAAGCGATGAATTAGTAAGGGAAAAGTGGGCAGCGACTCAAGGGATACTAGAGAATTTAGAACAATGGGTTTCTGAATCGGGGGGAGAGTTAAGTGTTCTTGAGCTAATGGGAATTGTTGATAAGTTTCTTGATGATAAATTAAGTGAAGCAGAAAATCAGGCAGTAGTATTAGGTATTGTGGACATGTTGTCGCATTATAAGGGATTCACAGTGTCTATTGAAGATGCAGCGATGGTTTCTTTGTTGAGTGGAAAAGAGAGTACAAAGAAGAGTAGGGCAATGCCAGGCGGTATCGATTTAAATCGTGCTAAGATGCAAATGAAGGTGACCAAGGAGGGTGCGGATGTTGCGATGGAATTTGACCCTGCGATGCTTGAACGAATAAAGCGTGAAGGCATTGACAGCCTGGAATTTCATATAGAAACCATCGCTCCGCTGACCAATCTGCCTCAATTCCTAAGCCTGCGGCCGGATGAGCTAAAAGAACAGTTGGCAGGTGTTTAATTCGTGTTAAAATAACCGCCTTATGCGTAATTTAAAATTTTGGTTCCCCCTAGTGGTTTATTCTGCTATTATTTTTGTCATTTCCTGCTTGCCTGGACAGGAGACAGCTTTTACAGTTATTGTTTGGGACAAGCTTTTGCATGTAGTTGAGTATGGTATTTTAGGTTTTTTGATGGCCCGTGCGTTAAGCGGCACCCATCAATGGCCTTCTTTAACGGTTTGGACTGTTAGTGTAGTGCTGTGTTATTTATACGGATTAACGGATGAGTTCCACCAAGCCTTTACCCCAGGCCGCGAATCAGCATTAAGTGATGCCTTTGCGGATTTTTTAGGGGGAGCGATTGGAGCAGGGATGTATCCTTTTGTTCAACAAGTACTTAACAAATTTAAGAAAGAGGATGCCGCACATGTCAGCGCTTAAACCATTTCAGGGTGTTTTCTATAATAAAGAGAAGGTTGATAATCTTTCCGATGTCTTTTGTCCGCCCTATGACGTTATTTCCCCCCAACAGCAGGACGCTTATTATAAACAAAATCCGCATAATTTTATCCGTTTGGAGTTAGCCAAGGAAACCTCTAAGGATAATGCGAAAGATAATAAATATACCCGCGCCAAGAAAACCTATGAAGAATGGTTAAAGAAGGGTGTATTGACACAAGACGAAACGCCGTGTGTTTATTTTTATAAGGTTGATTATAAGTATCAAGGCCAAAAATACACCCGTACCGGATTCTTAGGTTTATTAAATATTGGTGAAGATAAAGGTGTTAAGATTCTGCCTCATGAGCATACCCATGCCGCGGCTAAGACAGACCGCTTGATGTTGTGGACAGCGTTAAAAAGCAATCTAAGCCCTATTTTTGTTGGCTATGCCGATAAGGCTGGCAAGATTGATAAGATGTTTCTTAAGGAATTGGCCAGCCGTAAGCCGGATTTGGAAGCGGTTGATCAAGACAAGGTTAAACACATGATTTGGCGTTTAGATGATCCAGCCAAGATTCAAGAGATTATTAATGTGATTGATGGTCAGAATTTATTTATTTGCGATGGGCATCACCGCTTTGAAGTTTCTAATCAAATGCGCAAGGAAGCCCTAAAGAAGGTGAAGAAGCCGACGGGCCAGGAATCGTTTAATTTCGTCATGACTTATTTTACGAATATGGATTCTAAGGATTTACAGATTTTCCCTATCCACCGTGTTATCAAGAAATTCCCTATTAGTGTTAATTTACTCGAGCAGTATTTCCGTATTGATAAGATAAAGACAAAGACTGATTTGTTGGTTTTAATCGCCCGCGCTGGTCAAAATGAACATGCGTTTGGCCTTTATACCAAGAATGGAATGTATCTGTTGAGATTAAAGAATAAGATGTTGATTGAAAAGCATGTGCAGGAAGGTTCCAAGGATTACAAGAGTTTAGACGCAGCCATTTTAAAGGCGTTTATCTTTGATCAAGTAGGGGTTAAATCAGAAGATATTACTTATTCCAAGGATCCAGCGGAAGTGATGCAGTTTGTCGACGAGGCCCAAGCTGAGGCCGGTTTTATTTTAAATCCGGTGCAGATTAATCAATTGCGCGCCATTGCGTTAAATGATGAGCGTATGCCGCCTAAGACAACTTATTTCTACCCCAAGGTCTTATCGGGTTTAACGATTCATAAGTGGAAATAATCAATGTCCCTATTTGGTAAATCAAATTACACCTTTATCAAGGTTAAGCGTAAGGAAATTCCCGCTGGGGTGTGGACTAAATGCCCTGGCTGCGATTCGCCAGCCTATTCGAAAGAGCTCAAGGGCAACTTAAATGTTTGTCCTAAATGCGGCTTTCATTTAATGTTAAACGCGCGCGAGCGGGTGGACTCATTAATTGATGAGGGGACCTTTGTGGAATTAGATGCCGCGATGCTCTCCGGCGATCCGCTTAATTTTAAAGGCCCTAAGACGTATAAAGAAAAATTAAAAGCTGACCAGGAAGCAACTGAATTAGTTGATGCGGTCATCACCGGTTATGGCAAGATGGAAGGCCAGCCGGCGGTGCTGGCGGTGACCGATTCGCGTTTTATCATGGGTTCCATGGGTTCGGTCGTGGGCGAGAAAATCACCCGCGCCATTGAGTATGCAACGAAGCATAAGCTCCCGATGATTATTGTCTCTGGTTCTGGCGGCGGGGCGCGCATGTATGAGGGATGTATTTCACTGATGCAGATGGCCAAGACGTGCGCGGCACTTGAGCGTCATGCCAAGGTTGGTTTGTTGTATGTGTCGATTTTAACCAATCCCACCATGGGGGGGATTATGGCTTCCTTTGCAGGGGTGGGGGATTTGATTATTGCGGAACCCAAGGCGCTTATTGGTTTTGCGGGCCCACGCGTGGTGGAGCAGACCATCCGGCAGAAATTGCCGGCGGGATTTCAACGTTCTGAATTTTTATTAGAGCATGGCATGGTGGATATGATTGTTGAGCGCCAGGATTTAAAAGGTGTTTTAGCGCACACCATTGAGTACGCTAAACATCCGGCATAAGTATTGATTGCAATTATAAAATCTTTTTAATAGAATAGCACTTCACTATGGCACACATTCGCATTAAAAATCTTTGCAAAAGTTATAAGGGCGGGGCAACTGCCGTTAATAACGTCAATTTGGAAATTCACGATAAGGAATTCTTAGTCTTAGTCGGGCCTTCCGGCTGCGGCAAATCAACCACCTTGCGTATGGTGGCGGGTTTAGAAGAAGTGACCTCGGGTGAGATTTGGATTAATGACCGCTTAGTTAATGACGTGCCTGCCAAGGACCGTAATATCGCGATGGTGTTCCAAAATTACGCGCTTTATCCGCACATGAGTGTTTACGAAAACATGGCCTTTGGGTTAAAGCTACGTGGTTATCCTAAGGCTGAAATTGAAAAGCGCGTGCATGAAGCTGCTGATATCCTAGGCATTAAGAAATATTTAGAGCGCAAACCCCGTCAAATGTCCGGTGGTGAACGCCAGCGTGTGGCTTTAGGCCGTGCGATTGTACGCAAACCGTTGGTTTTCTTGTTTGACGAACCGTTGAGTAATTTGGACGCTAAAATGCGTGTGCAGATGCGCACCGAGATTCATAAATTACGCACCCGTTTGCAAACCACCTTTATCTATGTTACCCATGACCAAACCGAAGCTATGACCATGGGCGATCGTATTGTGGTGATGAAGGATGGCCGGATCAATCAGTGTGATGACCCGATGCATATTTATGATAAACCGGCCAATAAGTTTGTAGCTTCCTTTATTGGATCGCCGCCGATTAATTTAATTAATGGCCGTATTGTTCGGAAGGATCGTAAATTCTTCTTTGATGAAGGTAAGATTCAAGTTAAACTGGTGGATGAGATGTATAAGGCCATCACGCCCTATGATGGTAAGGATGTCGTGATGGGGATTCGTTCAGAGGATATTTACGATAAATTATTTGCCTCTGAAGCGTCACCTGATAATACGGTTAGGGCTACCTGTGAAGTAGTTGAACCGCTGGGTTCAGAAGTTTATTTATATTTGACTTCGGGCAAGAATAATTTCATCGCACGTGTAGGGGCGCATGATAGGCCGGAAGTTAATCGTGACATGGACCTGGTTTTTGACATGAGTAAGGTGCACTTCTTTGATCCAAAAACCGAAGAAACCATTATTTAAGCTGTATTTCCTCGTCGTATTTTCTTTTTTAGTCCCCTTGGTCGGTTTTTTTGTTTATGCTACCCAGAACCATATTGCGTATTGGTTTCTAGCGGGTGGCCTTTTTGTTGAGATATTCTTACTGCTGCTTTTCCACCAACGGCTTATGCGTAAGCAATCAACAATTTCCCTGCAAAAAGAAGAATATTTTGAGAAAGCCAATCTGCTTAAAGCTGAATTGGACCAAGAGTGGGAAACCATTGAATCCTTCCGCCGTAAGATTATTAATTATTCGCAGTTAAAAGACCTCACAGAAAAACTAAGCCTATCGTTGAGTTTGGAAGATACATCAAATACCCTTTCAACCGAGGTGGGCAAGCTCTTTGGCCATAAGGATGTGACGGTTATCCTGTATTTGTTTCATTCAACCACCGGGGAATTGGGTTTATCTGCGTCACAAAAGGGGCAGATGCAGGTCAATCTTAAAGCCAAAAAAGGGGATATTTTTGACCAGTTTGTCGTCAAGACCTTGCATCCGTTGCTTGTTGAAGACGCCAACAGTGATTTTCGTTTTGATTTAGAAAAAATGGATACTGAAGAGCAGCGGCTCATTCGTTCAATGATTAGTGCGCCGTTGTTGGTAGGGGATAAGACGCTTGGTATTTTGCGGGTAGATAGCCCGATCCCGCATCATTTTAATACCGATGATTTGCGTTTCTTGCGCACCATTTCCGACGTAACCTCAATCGCTATTGAAAATGCGCAGCTGTATGAGCATTTAGAGAATCTGGCGATTCGTGATGGTTTGACCGGTTTGTTTTTACGCCGGTATATGGTTGACCGGCTAGACCATGAAATAAATCGCGAACGCAGGAAGAGCGCAGAGTTATCTTTTATGATGATCGATCTCGATCGTTTCAAACAATATAATGACACCTTTGGACATATGGCGGGTGATATTGTGTTAAAGACGGTAGCCAAGGCGTTGGAAGAGCATTTTAATAAGCCGGGTGATTTGGTTTGCCGTTATGGCGGGGAAGAATTCTGTGTCTTGTTGCCTGATTGTTCAAAAGAGGAGGCGATAGAATTAGCCAATTCATTCAGGAAGAAGATTGAATCGCGTGAGATTGTGCTGCGCCGGCAAAAAACACATGTGACAACATCAATTGGGATTGCGGTGTTTCCTAAAGATGCGATTGTTAGGGAAGAATTAATTTTGAAGGCAGATGCTGCGCTTTATAAGGCTAAAGAGTCTGGTCGAAACAAGGTCTGTGTGGCTTAAATTATGGTTTATATATTAATTGTCTTAACCATTGGTTTCATTATCCTCGTTTTCTTTTTAACGCGGCTGATTGTCTTTCATTTAGAGCAGCGTTCAGATGAAGAGGTGTTGCGTTCTAAGGAAGTCTTTGGAAAGATTATTGATCAGAAGGATAAGGCCCATGCGGAGAAGACGAGATTAGAGCGGGAGGCGGCGCAGATTTTTACGCTTTATGAGATGACCAAGGAGATCACTAATCATGTTAATGAGCAAGAGGCCTTTAATATTTTTCGCCGGCGTTTAAAGGAGAATATTGCTGTCGATGATTGCCAATTACTGCATGATATTGGGGATGTTCCTCAAGGGCAGGTGCCGAATGAGTATTCTATTTTTGTATTAAAAAGCAGGGAGAAAAAATTAGGGGTTTTAGTTTATAAGGGCGTGCCTGAGCAGGATAAGGAGAAATTTACTATTTTAGCGCATCAATTTGCCTTAGCGTTGCGGCGTATTAAGTTATACCAAGAAATTGAGACATTGGCGATTACCGACGGCCTAACTGCTGTGTACACGCGCAGGTATTTTTTAGAGAGATTTGAAGAAGAAATTAAGCGTTCGGCATTGCGTAAAGCCAACACCGCTTTTTTAATGCTAGATGCGGACCACTTTAAGATGATTAATGACCAGTACGGTCATTTGACCGGTGACCAGGTGTTGCGTGAAATTGCTAATATAATCAAGGAGAGTGTACGTGAGATAGACCTCGTTGGCCGTTTTGGCGGTGAGGAATTTTGCGTGGTTTTGCCCGATACGGATTTGGAAGGCGCAACAGTGGTGGCAGAGCGTATCCGTAAATCAGCTGAACAAAAATTAATCAAGGCCTACGATAATAGCCTACACATTACGTTAAGCATTGGTGTCACCATTTATCCCACCGATGGAAAATTAATGGAAGAATTGATGGATAAGGCTGACTGGGCGTTATACCGCGCTAAATCACAGGGCCGTAATTGCGTGGTGGCTTTTGGCTTATATCATCAGTAAGTGTTGGCAGAGAACTTGAGCACATCTCCCGTATAAATAATATGAAAATCACAAGTAAGATATTTTTATTGGTTGCGTTAGGTTTAACCCTCCTGGCTTTTAATAGTGCGGTGGCGTTTTTTCAGCTTAATCGTGTTGAACATCAATTCGTTGCTGTGGCCAATCGTGATATTGCTTTAATGGAAGTGGTTAACAAGCTTCATCAACAGCAATTAGAGCAGAAGGTATTGTTTGAGAAGTTAAAAGGGGTTGCGGAGGAATTGAGTTCTCCAGAGATTATTGATTCCAGGCGTGAGTATTTGAAAGATTATTTGAGAGGATTGCATGAGCTGTGCGGGGAGCTTCTGAAGCGTTCAGCAGTAACGATGACCCAGGGGAGATTCTTGTTAGGCGAGCAGTCAGCGCGCCTGGATGATATTGGCAGGGGATATCAAGCGTATCAAACCCTAATTTTATATACAATAGATCAAATTGAGCGGGGCGATTTTCAATTGTCTTTTGAGCATTTAGAGGATTTTGCGCGCAAAGAATCAATATTGTCTGAACAGTTAGGCATTTTTCTTAAAGATATTGAAGAGTGGGTCGCCCAATCAGTAGCTAAGGCCCAAGCGCAGGTGCAGTCAACAGCGCAATTATTATGGGGTGTTTTGGGGGGCAGTGTGTTGATTTGTGGGGTGTGGGCTTGGTTTATTATGGCGGGCATTCGTAAACCGTTGGATAATTTAATACAAGCAACACATCAGATTGGGCAGGGGAATTTCGCTGTTCATTTAAAAACGGATTCCAGGGATGAAATTGCTGCTGTATCTGCCAGTGTCAATCAGATGAGTGTCCAGCTGGAAGAATTTAAGAAGAAGCTTGAGGAACAAAATCAAACCCTTACAGCCACCAACCGCGAGCTGGACCGTTTTGTGCATACCGCCAGTCACGATATCGTAGGCCCTTTAACGGCCATTGTCGGCTATGGTGCTTATTTAGAACAACATTATGCTGATGTGCTCGATCAACGTGGCAAGGATTGTGTGGCGGGTGTGCGTAAAGGGGCGTCGCGCATGAATAAGATGGTTAAAGATTTGTTGGAATTAACGCGGGTTACGCGGGTAAAGAACCCCTACGCATTAACGTCAATAAAGGATGTTGTCGAGGCGGCTCGGGCTAATTGTGATTTTGCTATTAACCAATCAGGCTGTCAGGTGATGATTGATGAGGGCTTGCCAACAATTGTCTGTGACCCCATCAAGCTGACTATTATCTTTACTAATCTAATTGAGAATGCGGTTAAATATTCTGCTAAGAATGACAATCAACCCAAGCAGGTGCGTGTTGGTTACCACCGATTAGATGCTTGTCATGAGTTCTTTGTGAAAGATAACGGGATTGGTATTTCCCCTGAGCATCATCAGGATATTTTTGATTTATTTTCACGCCTGCACACCCGGGACGAATATGATGGGGTGGGGGCTGGTTTAGCCATTGTCAAAGCCGCTGTTGAAGACCATGGGGGGCAGGTGCGTGTGGAGTCCCTCAAAGGGCAAGGGGCTACTTTTATTTTTACCATTCCTAACAATCTGGCGCCTTATAGGCCTATTATTTAAATATTAAAGAGACGGCCTTCTTTAATTAAAACACCTGTTGAATCCTCGGTATATTTCAGTTAAAATACCCACGTTTTAGCGGTAAATCCCCCTGATTAAATATAAAGGACTATATGAAGAAGTATGTCATTGGTGTGGATGTTGGCGGCACCAATATTAAATTGGGTTTAGTGCATCCGGACGGTCATGTTATTGCCCGAAACCATTTTGCCACAAAGCCTTTTGCCTCTAGTAAAATAAAATTAATTACGGCCTTGGCACATCATATTAAGGCTATTCTTAACGCCCAGGGAATCGTCAAAAAAGATATCGCTGGTATTGGTATTGGTTTGCCGGGTTTGATTGACCATGCTAAGGGGGTGGTGCGTTTCCTGCCTAACATACCAGGTTGGCGCAATGTACCTTTAAAATCTATTTTAGAGAAAAAAACCGGTTTTCCCGTGACGATTGATAATGATGTGAAGTTGATTACCTTAGCTGAGTGGCAATTCGGCGCTGGCCGGGGAGAAGAAAATTTGATTTGCATTACCTTAGGGACGGGTGTTGGCAGCGGCTTGATTCTCAATAATGCCTTATATCGCGGTGAGGCCAATGCCGCCGGTGAATTAGGCCATGTTCCATTAAATGAAGAAGGCCCTCATTGTAATTGCGGCGGTCAGGCTTGTTTTGAATCCTATGTTGGTAACCGCCGTTTATATGCGTTGGCTGATAAGATGATGAATGCTTCTGGTATGACCACAGAAAAGATGTTTGCCTTAGCCGATAAGGGAGATAAGCGTGCCTTAGCTTTTTGGAAGGCGGCCGCGACCCACATTGGTCATGGGTTGGTGGGGGTGGTTAATTTATTAAATCCTCGGCTGATCATTATTGGCGGAGGGGTTGCTAATAATGAAAAATATTTATTTAAAACGATTCAAGCTGTCATCAAAAAAAGGGCCATGCATGTTCAAGGTGGCATGGTGCGCATTAAACGCGCTAAATTTGGTGATGATGCCGGTATTATCGGCGCGCAAGTCCTGGTTAATAATGCCCATTAATAATTCTTATTCTATAATGCCAATACGTCTTATATTAGCGTTGGTTTTTATTTTTATTTGTGGCTCTTCGTCGTCTTATGCGGGTTTGCCGGAATTTTCTTTGGGCGGTGCTCAGGAGGAAGAATTTAAAAAGCCAAGCTCTGTCGAGATTGAAGCAGATAAAATGGGTTTTGCTTCCGCTGAAAATAAAGCTACCGCCCAAGGGCATGTGGTTGTTAAAAGCGGGAAAGAAACACTTTATGCAGATAGCCTTGAATTAGACCGCACTAAACAAGAGGGTACTGCGCGCGGGCATGTGTATCTAGATTCGCCTAAAGCTCAAGTGGATGCGGATGCCGCTACGTATAATTTCAATCAACAAACCGGCTCCTTTACCAATGCGCGGATTTTTAACAGCCCCTTTCAGGCTAAGGGCCCGCAAATTCAGAAGGTATCTGCTAATCATATTGTGATGAACCAGGGGTATATGACCACCTGTGACCATGATGATCCGCATTTTCGTTTAAAGTCACGGCGTTTGGATATTTACCAAGGGGATAAGGCGGTGGCTCGGGGCGTAACCATGTATTTAGGAAAAATGCCTGTGATGTATATGCCGCGCTACACCCAGGATTTGAAGAATAAACCCTGGTTTACCTTTGTACCGGGCATGAAAAAAGATTTAGGGTATTTTTTATTGACGCGTTCCCGTATTTTTTCAAACGACTATTTAACAACGACGATCAGGGCTGATTTTTATGAGCGTCAGGGTATTGGTTGGGGGATGGATAATAAGTATCGGACGGATCATTACGGGTCTGGTATTATTAGGAATTATTATATTCGGGAGCGTTCGATAGCCGCGAAACATCCGTGGCTGCTTAAAACAGAACCTTCCGTATCAAATGAACGCTACAAGATAGAATGGCGCCATAAGTGGGATATGGATGATAAGACCAGCGCTGTTTGGCAATATTACCGTTTGAGCGATGATGTTTTATTGAAGAAATATTTTGAGCGTGAATCCCGTCAGGGCGATACCAGCACATACTTCTTTTTAAGCCGAGCCTTGCCGCATGGTAATGTGAGCTTTCGCCTTGACCATCGGGTTAACCGTTTTGTATCTGCCGTTGACCGCACTCCTGAGATTAGGTATGAAAATAGCGGGCAGGAAATTGCTGAGACAGGTTTCTTTGTAAAGTCGAACAATACGTATAGTAATTTGGTGAAACGTGCAGCAAGTCCGACGGAAGATCGCCGCAAGACAATGCGTTTTGATACAAACAATGAACTTTATTACCCTGCCAAGGTTGCCTTTATTGAGGTTAGGCCTTTTGCCGGTGGGCAGCATACGTATTATACCCGTGCGATTGATCCTGCGCGGGACAAGACCTTGCGCGGGATTTTTAGGACGGGGATGGATTTAAGCACTAAGTTTTCACGGGTATGGAATGTGAAAAAGGATGTGCTGGGAATGAAGATTGATCGCCTGCGCCATGTGGTGACGCCGACGGCGGCCTATATTTACCAGCATCGCCCAAGTGTTGGGTCTTCCAATTTTAACCAGTTTGATGCTGTTGATTCCCTAGAGCAAGCGCATAAGATTGGCTTAGGCTTAGAGCATAAATTGCAGACCAAGCGCGATAAGAAGACAGTTGATTTATTGCGTGCGTTATTTTTTAGTGATTTTGCGTTGAAGGAAAATCCTAGCCGGGGAGGGTTTGGTCCGTATAATATGGACGTTGAATTTAAGCCCAATGATTGGCTGACGTTTAATATGGACGCATCCTATGATCATTATGAAGATCATATTGCTTCAGCTAATTTTGAAACCTATATTAATCATGGTGAGAAATGGACCCTAGGTGTCGGGCGCCGTTATGCCAGGGATTCAGAAGATGAAGTGACAACTGAGTGGGCGTACCGGATAAATTCAAAATGGAAGATTAAGATGTATGACCGTTTTAATGTTGATAAGGGGATATTAAAAGTAGAAGAATATGCGATTACCCGGGATTTGCATGAATGGGAAATGGATTTGAAGTATTCTCAAGAGCGCGGTGCGGGTGCGTCATTCTTGATGGTGTTCCGTTTAAAGGCGTTTCCGGATATGGATTTAGACCTTATTGGAAATTCTTTTCATCAACGAAAGGCCGGTTCCCAAAGCGGCGAATAATAGTAATTTAGAAAGGGAAGAATATTGATATGAAGATTGCGATTATAGGTTCAGGTTATGTGGGATTGGTTTCCGGGGTGTGTTTAGCTCATATTGGGCATCAGGTGATTTGTGTTGATAATAATCCTGAGAAGATTAAGAAATTAAAAAAAGGCGAATTGCCAATTTATGAGCCGGGGCTTTTGGAATTAATGCATGAATGTGTGAAGAAAAAGCGCCTTTCTTTTAGCGGGTCAGTTAAAGACGCTAGTGCAAAGGCGGAGGTTATATTCCTAGCGGTGCCAACCCCATCTAAACCAAATGGGGATGCGGATTTGACCTTTATTGAGAATGTAGCACGTGAAATTGCCCAAAGCATGGATTCTTATAAGCTGATTGTTGAGAAGTCAACAGTGCCGGCTGAAACCGGTAAAAAGATTCGCCGCACTATTCAGCTTAATTTGCCGCGTAAATTTAAGCAGGGGCATAAGATTCTTTTGGATTTTGATGTGGCGTCTAATCCTGAGTTTCTCAAAGAAGGTTCTGCTGTGCATGATTTTATGAATCCTGATCGGGTGGTCTTAGGGGTTGAATCAGCAAGGGCGGAGAAATTATTGCGTGAGATTTATAAGCCGTTAAAGACCAAGATCTTGGTGACCAATACAGCTTCTGCAGAAATGATTAAGCATGCGTCTAATTCTTTCTTAGCGACAAAAATATCTTTTATTAATGCAGTGGCGCAAATGTGTGACCGGGTTGGCGCAGATGTCATTAAGGTGGCTGAAGGGATGGGTTTAGATAAGCGCATTGGCCGTCAGTTTTTGGATGCGGGTATTGGCTATGGCGGAAGCTGTTTTCCTAAGGACGTTGAAGCCTTCATTCATTTAAGTGATAAAAGCGGCTACAATTTCAGCTTGTTAAAAGAGGTGAGAAAGATTAATGATCATCAACGCCTTGCCTTTGTTAAGATGATTGAAGAAAAATTATGGAATATTAAAGATAAGACAATTGGTGTCTGGGGCATTGCTTTTAAGCCAAACACCGACGATATCCGAAATGCTGCAGCGCTTGAGATCATTCATCTCTTGCAAGCGGAAGGGGCTAAGATTAAGGCCTATGATCCCAAGGCTGCTGATCATGCCCGTAAGGCGCTTAAAGGGGTTGCTATTGCGCAAGATCCGTATGAGGCTGCTGAGGATTGTGATTGTTTGTTGTTATTAACTGAGTGGCCGGAGTTTAGAGAGGTTAATTTTGTGCAAGTGCGTGATGCAATGCGCCAGGCGGTTATTTTTGATGGGCGTAATTTCTTGGATGGGGATCAATTAAAGGAATGTGGCTTTGATTATTACGGCATAGGAAGGGGTAGGTCATGATTGAGGGCGTGAAGGTTAAACAACTGAAGATTATCCCAGATGACAGGGGCAAATTAATGGAAATGCTTCGTTGTGATGATGAGGTTTTTCGTGCTTTTGGCCAGGTGTATTTCACCACAGCCTTCCCTGGTGTTATTAAGGCATGGCATTTTCATCGTTATCAGGCGGATAATTTTATTTGCGTTGCGGGGCGGATTAAATTAGCTCTTTATGACGGCAGGGAAGGGTCTCCAACCAAGGGTGAGACCAATGAATTCTATTTAAGTTTAGCTGAACCAAAACTTGTATACATTCCTGAAATGGTGCATCACGGGTTTAAGACTGTTAGCAAGGAAGAGTCGATGGTTATTAATGTTATTACAAAGGTGTATGATTATAAGAATCCGGATGAATTACGTGCGGATCATGATGATCCAAGCATCGGTTACGATTGGACTAAGGATTAATTGAGGCAGGAGATTCTTATGAAGGGTGTTATTTTAGCGGGTGGTTTAGGTAAGCGGTTGGATCCATTAACACGGATAACCAACAAGCATTTATTGCCGGTATATAATAAACCGATGATTTACTACCCTATCCAAACTTTAAAAGATGCGGGCATTGATGAGATATTAATTGTCACCGGCGGAGACCATGCAGGGGATTTCCTGCGCTTATTAGGTAATGGTGAGGAATTTGGTTTAAAGGATTTGCGTTATGCCTATCAAAAAGGTGAACGCGGTATTGCAGATGCATTAAAGTTGGCTGAGAATTTTGTTGATGGCGGGAAATTTATTGTCATCTTGGGTGATAATCTAACCAATGCATCAATCAAGCCTTTTGTTGAGAAATTCCGTAAACAGCCGGCGGGAGGGCGTATTCTTTTGAAGAAGGTTGCTGATCCGGAGCGTTTTGGAGTGGCGGAAATCAAAGGCGGACGTGTAGTTGGGATTGAAGAGAAGCCGAGGAAGCCTAAATCTAACCAGATTGTTACGGGTATTTATATGTATGATGCCAAGGTTTTTGAATTTCTAAAGAAACTTAAATTTTCCGACCGGGGCGAATTGGAAATCACCGATGTCAATAATATGTACCTTAATGCGGGGCAATTGTATTACGATACGCTTAAAGGCCAGTGGACAGACTGTGGCACCTTTCCATCGTTATTTCGCGCCAATCAATTAGTAGCTAAATATTTTAACGGCGATAAGGATGGCGATTAATATGAAGTTGTTAGTTACCGGTGGGGCTGGATTTATCGGTTCCCATTTCATTAAATATATTCTAAAAACCTACCCAACATATCGAGTTGTTAATCTTGATAAATTAACGTATTCCGGCAATTTGGATAACTTAAAAGAAATCGCTTCTAACAAGCGTTACCGTTTTGTTAAAGGGGATATTGTTGATCGTAAGGCGGTTGATTCGCTGGTTAAATCGGTTGATGCGGTGGTGCATTTTGCTGCTGAAACCCATGTGGACCGTTCCATTAAGGATGGCGGTGTTTTTGTGCGGACCAATGTCAATGGCACGCATGCCCTGCTTGAGGCGGCGCTTAAATATAAATTAAAGCGTTTTGTACATGTATCGACGGATGAAGTGTATGGCAGCCGGTTAAAAGGGTATTTTAAGGAAGAAGATAATTTAAATCCTTCCAGTCCTTATTCGGCGGCCAAGGCGTCTTCGGATTTATTAGCGCGCTCATATTTTATCACCTATGGCATGGACGTGGTGATTACCCGCTGTTCCAATAATTTTGGGCCCAATCAATATCCGGAGAAGGTGATTCCATTATTCGTGACAAATTTGCTCGAAGGCAAGAAGGTGCCTTTGTACGGGGCGGGCAAGAATGTGCGTGACTGGATTTATGTGACGGATCATTGCCGGGGTGTTGATACGGTTTTGCATAAGGGGAAGGCTGGCGAGATTTATAATATTGCTGGTGAGAACTACCGGGATAATTTAACGCTAACAAAGACGATTTTAAATATGATGGGGAAGTCCACCTCAATGATTGAGAGGGTGCCGGATCGCCTGGGGCATGATTTCCGTTATGCGATTGATTGTGCCAAGATTCGCAAGATTGGATTTAAGCCACAGGTTTCTTTTGAAGATGGGATTAGGCAAACGGTTAATTGGTACCAGGATAATTCCTGGTGGTGGAAGAAATTAAAAGGGTAATTAAATGTCATCTACGTTATTAAGAAAGATAAATACACGGAAAGCAACAGTTGCGGTTATTGGCTTAGGGTATGTGGGTCTGCCGTTAGCTGTGGCGTTTGCTCGTCGAGGGTTTGGTGTTGTTGGGGTTGACACAAGTGTTGAGCGTGTTGAGCGTATCCGTAATTTAAAGAGCTATATTGCTGATGTCAGCAATGCGGATATTAAACATATTATTACCAATAAGACGTTTAGGGTAGGAACTGATTTTGGGGTGATTGCGCAAGCTGATGCGGTGATTATTTGTGTGCCGACACCATTAAAGCGTAAATACACGCCGGATATTTCTTTTATGTTAAGTGCTGTTAAGGCTATTACGCCTTTCATTAAAAAGGGAACCTTGGTTGTCTTGGAGAGTACAACTTATCCAGGGACGACGGAGGAATTAATTAAGCCTGAATTGGAGAAAAGTGGATTAAAGGCTGGAAAAGATTTTTACGTGTCATTTTCACCGGAGCGCATTGACCCGGGCAATAAACAATTTGAAGTGACTAAGATCCCTAAGGTCGTCGGTGGACTGACAGCTATTTGTACTAAGCTGACAAAGGCGTTGTATGGGCAGATTATAAGCCAAGTGCATGAAGTGTCTTCCCCTAAAGCGGCGGAGATGACCAAGCTTTTGGAGAATTCTTTCCGCATTGTCAATATCGGCTGGATCAATGAAGTGGCGCAAATGTGCCACAAGCTTGGCATTGATGTCTGGGAGGTTATCGATGCTGCTAAAACAAAACCATTTGGTTTTATGCCTTTTTACCCAGGGCTTGGGGTGGGGGGGCATTGCATCCCGGAAGACCCATTATATTTATATTGGAAAGCCAAGCGCTATGGGTTTAATTCTAAATTCATTAAATTAGCAGCGGATGTGAATGCCCATATGCCTGCCTACGCCTTGCATCGGGTGGAAGCCTTAATGAAAAAGCCGTTGAATCAATGTAAGGTGCTGGTTGTTGGAGTATCTTACAAGAAAGATGTAAAAGATTTACGTAAGTCTCCGGCGTTGCGTTTGATTGAGTTGTTTAAACAGCGTGCCGCTGTTGATTATCATGATCCGTTGGTGGCCTATGTAAAGCTAGGCGGCTTGGATTTGACGTCAGTGGCATTAACTCCTAAGGGGTTACGTTCTTATGATTGCGTCATTATTGCGGTTGATCATAGCGGGGTTAATTATAAAATGATTGAGAAAAATGCCCGCCGTATTTTTGATGCCAAGAATGTCTATCAAGGGTCCAAGGCAAAACATATTGAAGTTTTATAAAGAGAAAGAGTAAGTATGTCTAAAAAGACGGTGGTGATTACCGGCGGTGCAGGATTTTTGGGCAGTCATTTATGTGATTGGTTTATCGATCATGGGTTTAAGGTGGTGGCGGTGGATAATTTAATTACCGGAAGCCGCCGCAACATTGCGCACCTGCTTAAGAATAAGAATTTTCGTTTCATGAAGCAGGATATTTGCAAGCCTTTTACGGTGGCAGGTCGGGTTGATTATGTGTTGGATTTTGCTTCTCCGGCGTCACCTGTTGATTTTGCCCGGATTCCCTTAGAGATTATGGATGTCGGTTCAATCGGGGTTAAGCATTCCTTGGAATTAGCCAGATTGAAGAAGGCCATCTTTATGTTGGCTTCAACATCAGAGGTTTACGGTGATCCGTTGGTTCATCCTCAAAAGGAAAGCTATTGGGGTAATGTGAATCCCAATGGCCCGCGGTCTGTCTATGATGAGGCCAAGCGTTTTGGTGAAGCGCTGACCTTTGCCTATCACCGGGTGCATGGGGTGAAGATTAAGGTGGTGCGTATTTTTAATACCTATGGCCCGCGCATGCAGATTAAAGATGGCCGGGTGGTGCCTAATTTTATTGATCAGATCCTATCGAAACAGCCGTTGACTGTTTATGGCAGTGGAAAGCAGACCAGGTCTTTCTGTTATGTAGCTGATTTGGTTGACGGCATTACGCGTTTGTTGTTATCGAATCAGGTGGGGCCGATGAATATCGGTAATCCGCGTGAATTTACTATTTTAGAATTTGCTAAACTTATCCGTCAAATTTATGATCCAAAGGCAAAGATTGTTTTTAAAGATCTGCCAAAGGATGACCCTAAACAACGCAGACCGGATATTAGCTTTGCCAAGAAAGAATTAGGCTGGGAGCCCAAGGTTCCCTTGGAAGAGGGGATTCGCTTAACGATGGATTACTTTAAGAGTAATGCTTAAGCCGGTATGTATTCTCGGCATTTCTGCTTTTTATCATGATTCTGCCGCCTGCCTGCTGCGCGATGGCGTGATTATCGCTGCGGCCCAAGAAGAACGATTTACCCGCAAGAAACATGATGCTGCCTTTCCTCAAGAGGCTATTAATTATTGCTTAAAAGAAGCTGGTATTACCATTGCTGATATTTCTTATGTGGCTTTTTATGAAAAGCCTTTTATTAAATTTGAGCGGCTTTTGTTGACGTATTTGTCATATGCCCCCCAAGGCCTGGGTTCTTTTCTTAAGGCTATGCCTGTTTGGCTTAAGGAAAAAATATTTATTAAAAGCGATATTCAAGAGCGCCTTTCATTTAAGGGGGATATTATTTTCCCTGAGCACCATGAATCGCATGCGGCGAGCGCTTTTTTCCCGTCACCGTTTGAGCAAGCGGCCATTATTACCTTTGACGGGGTGGGAGAATGGACAACGACAAGCTGGGGAGAGGGCCGGGGCAATCATCTTGAATTAACACATGAGATTCATTTTCCTCATTCCTTAGGACTGCTCTATTCAGCGTTTACGTATTATGCTGGTTTCCGGGTTAATTCTGGTGAGTATAAGCTGATGGGCTTAGCGCCCTACGGCCAGCCAATTTATGCAGATCTTATTCGTCAGCATTTAATCGACATTAAAGCAGATGGGTCGTTTCGCCTGAACATGGATTATTTTAATTATCCCGTCGGGTTAACCATGACCAATGCGCGTTTTCATCAGCTTTTTGGCGGCCCTGCCCGCAAGCCAGAGACGGCTATTACACAAAAACAGATGGATATTGCCGCCTCCATTCAGGCGGTCACCGAGGAGGTGATGGTCAAAACAGCTGTTCATGTGCATCGGGTGACGGGGCAGGATAATCTATGTTTGGCAGGCGGTGTTGCGCTTAATTGTGTGGGGAATGGCAAGATATTAAAACAAACGCCATTTAAGCATATTTGGGTGCAACCTGCAGCTGGTGATGCCGGTGGGGCCTTGGGTGCGGCGTTATTTACGTGGCATCAACATTTAAATCAGGCGCGGCAATCAGATAATATCCATGACCATCAGCAAGGTTCTTGGTTGGGGCCAAGCGCGGATGGTGATATTAAAGCTTTGGCAGATGCGAATGGTTGGGTTTATGAAGATTTAACGGACAGCGAACTGCCAGGGCGTATTGCGGGATTGATCAAGGATGAAAAGGTGATTGGCCTCTGTCAAGGCCGGATGGAATTTGGGCCGCGGGCCTTGGGCAGCCGTTCTATCATTGGTGATGCACGTTCAGCAAGAATGCAGTCGGTCTTGAATTTAAAGGTGAAATTTCGTGAGTCATTTAGGCCCTTTGCCCCAGCGGTATTGCGTGAGCGGGCGGGTGAATATTTTGATATCAAGGGCGAAAGCCCGTACATGTTATTGGTGGCGCCAGTTAATCAAGATCAGCGTTTGCCTGAGGGCGCAAGTGAGGGTTTATTTGGCATTGAGCAATTAAAGGTGAAGCGTTCACTTATTCCGGCGGTAACCCATGTGGATTATTCCGCCCGGGTGCAAACCGTGGATGAAGAACGCAATCCGTTATTTTATCGGATTATTAAGGCTTTTGAAGAAGAGACGGGATGTGCGGTTGTGATTAATACATCATTTAATATCAGGGGTGAGCCCATGGTATGCACAGCCGCAGATGCCTACCGTTGTTTTATGTGTACCCAGATGGATTATTTATTGGTTGGTAATTGCCTTTTTGAACGGGAAGCCCAGCCTAATAAGGATAAATATAAGAAAGAAGATATTTCAACAATCCTAGATTAAGACGGTTGTAGGCAAAATTTGTTTCAATTTAACTTATGCCATGGAAGAATTTTAGAGCCGGTGTTGTTCTTTGTATGGCAGCAATAGTGGTTTCTTTGTGCCTAATCGAAGCGGCTTTGCGGGTTGCCTTATTAGATAAAAGAATACAGTTTTACTTAGTAGACCAACCAGGCAAGAAAATTGGGATGTACACCTATGATAAGGTTTTAGGTTGGCGTAACCGTCCTAATTTCAGTGGTACGCTTAATTGGCCGTATCGACGCACAGAAGAAAAGATTAATCCTCAAGGATGGCGGGATCAAAGCTATGCTTACGTTAAGCCAGAGGGTGTTTTTCGCATTGCAGTGATCGGTTGTTCCAGGACCTATGGGTATGGGGTTAATGCGGATGAAACCTATAGCAAGGTGTTGGAGGGGTTACTAAATACCGATACTTCCAAGAAGTTTGAGGTGATGAATATGGGGGTTAATGGGTATGGGTTAACCCAAATGGCGTTAAATTACATGGAGTATGTGCGGCCGTATTCTCCGGATTTAGTGGTGCTTCAATTTTATAATCCGACGGTGTATAGGGCTTCGCAAACGAGCATGTGGCAGACCTTGCAGCCGGCATTTGTATTGGCAGGTGATAAGTTACGCTTGCTTAATTCCCCTGTTCCTGAGCATAGATTTAATGTCATTGAGCAGCAGCTTATTAAACATAGTGTTTTGTATCGGTTTATTAAAGAGAAGTTAATTAAGATTGAGGAGATTAATAAGGAGAAGTTTAAGGCAGGCATTCCAAGTGATAAGGAGCTGCATAAACTTTGTGCCAGGATTTTAGCACAGCTTAATCATCAGGTTTCTCAGGATAATAGCCAGTTGGTCGTATTTACTTGGCGTAATCAAGGTAGGTGGATGCAGGATATCCTAGATCAAGCGGGGGTGAGGTATTTATTATTGGATGATTATAGTGATATTACATTTTGGGAGAAACAAGGGGCGATAGATAATCCTCCGCCTACAGGGCATTGGTCGCCGGTAGGGCATCAATTTGTTGCTGAGGCGCTTTATCGTTACATTAAAGAAACGGGTTATGACAGATAAAATAAAAGAAAAACAAATTAAGGTTTTTGGTTTCGGGTTGCCTGTCTTGCTTGCCTTTTTAGTCTGGCGGCATACGGTTAATCATCAATGGGACGCTTTGTCTATTGCTTTAACCATCGCAGCAGGGGTAATGTTGGTAATTGCGATTTTCTTTAGAAGCGTCCTTGAATTTATTTTTAAATACTGGATGAAGGGTGCGCATGTTATCAGCATGGCGGTAACGACGCTTATTTTAACAAGTCTATATTATGGCTTGTTTACGCCGGTTGCATTCTTCCTGCGTATTGCGGGTAAGGATTTTATGCAGCGCAAGAGGGATGGGGCGACAGCTTCCTACTGGATAAGGCGTGAGATAATAGTTAAGGATAACAAACAGCAATTTTAACAAAGGAAGGGTGTATGTCAAAGCTGGCAATATTTAGGGAATTATGGGATTTTTTAAGAATACGTAAGCGTTTTTGGCTGGCGCCGATTATTATCATCTTGGTTTTGTTGAGCTTATTAATTGTTCTTGCCCAAGGCTCTGCAGTAGCTCCTTTTATTTACACTCTTTTTTAAGCTAAGGAATGTGTAAGAATAGTTGTTGAAAGCGGGCATTTGTTTGGATATACTCAAACAATATTTAAAATTAAAGGGAGAATTTAACGTGGTGACTAAGGAAGAAATTATTGCTTTTGAAGAAGAAATCGCTGGTATCTTTGCCACCGGTGTCATTCGGGCTCCAGTGCATTTGCGTTCCGGCCGTGAGGATGCCTTAATCAAGATTTTCAAAGAACATCATATCGGTGACGATGATTATGTCTTTGGCTTTTGGGATTCGCATGAGCTGGCCTTGCTTAAAGGTGTGCCGCGCGAAGAAGTTAAGTCAGAAATTGTTAAAGGCAATAGCATTGCACTGTGCTTCCCTAAATATAAGGTGATGTGTTCTGGGATTGTGGGTTCCTTGATGGGGACGGCGACTGGAACGGCATGGGCTTTAAAAAATCAAGGGAAAAAGGGCCGGGCCTTTCTTTTTTGTGGGGATATGTCGGCGGAAACCGGCATCTTCCATGAAGCGGTTAAATATGCGTATAATTTTGACCTGCCGGCCCATTTTATCGTTGGTGATAATGGAGTTTCCGTGATGACCAATACCCGGGAGACTTGGGGCAGTCCCGAGCCGTGGTTTGTGGGGACTAAATTTGAAAAGAAGATCACCTATTTTAAGTACACCAACGGCTATCCACATTCCGGTTTGGGTAAATTAATTAAATTCTAGGAATTTTATGAATACGACAACTCAATTAAAATATTTTGATGAATTAAAACGCACCATGGAATGGTTGGCGACGCAGCCTAAGGTGCAATTTGTCGGCCAAACCGTGGCCGGGCCCGGCACCTTTATGTTTCAAACCCTGCGGGATTGCCCCAAGGATAAGACCTTGGAGATGCCCATCAATGAAAGTTTCCAGATGCAATTTACCATTGGCATGGCTTTAACCGGGGTAATTCCAGTGTCGGTTTATCCGCGTCAGAATTTTTTGATGTTAGCCGCTGCTGATATGGCTAATATGCTGGATAAGATTCCGGCAATTTCTGATGGGAAATGGCCGATTAAGGTCATCATCCGGGTAGCCACCGGCCCTGATTTCCCCGTGCATCCTGGCCATCAGCATATCGGTAATTATGCGGATGCTTTCCGTAAATTATTTTCAACCATCGACGTGGTGGAATTAAACAGTGCTGAAGAGATTTTTCCCGCGTATGAACACGCGTTAAACCGTCAGGACGGCAAATCAACCTTGATCATCGAGCATGGCAATTTCTATAATGAAGAGTGTTACGCCAAGCGCATGATTCAACAGCCAACTGCTCATTAATTCATGCAACGTAACTCACGGATATTGATTGTTGGGCATAATGACAGTGTGGATAATTCATTGCTGGCGTATTTTACCCGCCGTGGGTTTAGCCAGATTCGTTCCAATGTGTGTGACAAGATTGATGTTTTAAGCCAAACCAAGGTTGAGGCATTCTTTAAGAAATTTAAACCTGAATATGTCTTCTTAGGTTCAGTGCGTTCCGGTGGGATCGTAGCCAATCAGAAAATGCCGGCGGAATTTATTTATGAAAATGTGCAAGCCCAGAACAATATCATTCATGCCTCCTATGTGAATGGGGTTAAGAAATTGCTGTATTTTACCGGTTCCTGTGCCTATCCGGCAAAAGCCCAACAGCCCATCAAGGAATCGTCTTTATTGACGGGGCCTTTAGAAGTAAGCAGTGAAGCCTATTCAGTGGCGAAGATTGCCGGGACCAAGATGTGCCAGGCGTACCGGGCGCAATATGGTTTTAACGCCATTGTTGCCGTGCCAGCAACGCTTTACGGGCCAGGTTCTGATACGGATATACAGACGGCCCATGTGATGGGGGCCTTGATTGCGAAATTTGCTAAGGCAGTCAAAGAGGGGGCTAGCACCGTTGAAGTCTGGGGTAGTGGAAAACCTCGTCGGGAATTTGTGCATGTCGATGATTTTGTAGCCGCTTGCGTTTTTCTAATGGATAAATACAATGGTGCTGATTTGGTTAATATCGGTTGTGGCAGTGATATCAGCATTAGGGAATTGGCTCTTTTATTAAAGAAGATCAGCGAGTTTAAAGGCAAGTTAGTTTTTGATGCTAGTAAGCCTGATGGCACCATGCGCAAATTGATGGATAATCAACGCATTTTAAAATTAGGATGGAAGCCAAAGGTCGCGTTAGCAGAGGGCATTCGCGCTACCTGGCAGGATTTTGTTAAACAATAGAAAGGGAGTTCGCATGAAGATTTTAGTGACAGGTGCAGCAGGGTATATTGGTTCAGTATTGGTGCCACGTTTATTAGGCGAAGGTCATACCGTCGTGGCGTTGGATAACTTTATGTATAACCAGAATTCCTTATTGGATGTTTGTCATTACGATCAATTATCCATCATCAAGGGTGATGTGCGTGATAAGGCGTTGATGACGCGTTTAATGAAGGATGCGGATGCGATTTTTCCCTTAGCGTGTTTGACTGGTGCGCCCTTATGCGCCAAGGACCCCATGGGTGCCCAAACCATTCTGCTCGATGCCATTACCATGATGTTAAGCATGCGCAGCAAGGACCAAATGGTGATTTTCCCAACCACCAATAGCGGTTATGGGGTTGGGGAAAAGGGCAAGCATTGCACGGAAGAAACACCGTTACGTCCGATTTCACTTTATGGCAAATTAAAGGTTGATGCGGAAAATGCCATCCTTGCTTCTGGTGGCGGGATTACCTTGCGTTTGGCCACGGCCTTTGGGGTTTCCCCGCGCATGCGTTTGGATTTATTAGTTAACGATTTTACCTATCGTGCGGTCAACGATCGCTTTGTGGTTCTCTTTGAAGCGCATTTTAACCGTAACTATATTCATGTGCGGGATATTTCCAAGGCCTTTATTCATGGGCTCAATAACTTTGACAAGATGAAGAACCAACCATATAATGTGGGCTTAAGTGAAGCCAACATGACCAAGCTTTCCCTCTGCCAAGAGATCAAAAAGCAAGTCCCTGATTTTTATTTTGTGGAAGCAACTATCGGCGAGGATCCTGACAAGCGCGATTATATCGTCAGCAATGACAAGATTGAAAAGACTGGATTTAAACCCGATGTGTCCCTGCAAAAAGGCATTGGGGAATTAATCAAGGCCTATCAGGTGATTAAACGCAATCAATACGCCAATATCTAAAGGCCTTATGAAAAGAACCTTACTTATCCCTACATTAAATGAGATCGGCGGCATGAAGGCCATTATGCCCTTGGTCAAAAAAGAATGGTACGATCAATTGCTGGTGGTTGACGGAGGTTCAACCGATGGTACGGTTGAGTATTGCAAGGAGCACGGCATTGAATATTATATCCAGCAAAAGAAAGGCATGCGTTTTGCCTATGCGGAAGTTTGGGACAAGATTAAGGGCGATGTAGTTTTAACCTTTAGCCCGGATGGCAATTCTATTCCTGAGTTAATTCCTGAATGTTTTAAGAAGATGGAAGAGGGTTATGACATGGTCATTGTCTCCCGGTATAAGGATGGGGCCAAAAGTCAAGACGATGATTTAGTCACTGGTTTTGGTAATTGGGTATTTACCACCATGATTAGTATATTTCACGGTTTTCATTATACGGATGCGATGGTGATTTACCGGGCCTACAAAACAAAACTCGCCTATGATTTGAATTTAAATGATGAGCGCGCCTATGCGGTGCCGGAAAAGCTTTTTAATACCCGGGTGAGCTGGGAACCATTGTTATCGATCCGCGCGGCGCGTAAGAAATTAAAGATTGCCGAGATTCCCGGTGATGAACCTGAGCGGGTGTCGGGTAAGCGTAAATTGCAAGTTTTGCCCTGGGGCGCGGTGTTTTTATATCAGGTGATTCGTGAGATTTTTGTGAAGAAGTATTAATGTAATTAGAGGATTCCATGAAACAACTCGACATTCTTTTTATTCATTCCAATGCGTCACAAGCCATCTACCAGGATTTAGCAACCCACTATTCTGCTATTGAGCCGCCGATTTGGGCGGGAATGCTGGCTAGTCATTGCCGGTATAAAGGATTCTCTGTAGATATTTTGGATTGTGAGGCCTTACATTTGAATAATGAACAAGCGGCTATTCAGGTTAAGAAAATAAATCCCCGCTTAACTTGTTTTGTGGTCTATGGTCAACAGCCGTCTGCTTCCTCACAGAATATGGAAGGGGCTACGGCTTTTGCCGCCATTGTTAAGGATTTAGCGCCGGAGATTAAGATTTTATTTGTAGGCGGTCATATCGCCGCTTTGTCACGTGAGGTGATGGATAAGCATTCAGCGATTGATTTTGTTTGTCAGAATGAAGGCGTGTACACTATTTCTAATTTGTTAAAAACCAATTTGCTGGATAAATTGGATTTAGTTGACGGGCTTGGGTATCGCAAGGATGGACAGGTTATTTTAAATAAGCCGTCGCCCATTGTGGCTAAGGCTGACCTGGCTGTTGAATTGCCAGGCATTGCCTGGGATTTATTGCCGATTAAGAATTACCGAACTGCTCTTTGGCATTCTTACCCCAATGGTTCACAGCGGCAGCCTTTTGCGGCGCTGTATACGTCTTTAGGTTGTCCCATGAAATGTTCTTTTTGCATGATTAATATCATTAATCGCCAAGATAACGAATTTTCTGATGGTTCTGCGGTATTCCGTTTTTGGGATCCTGAACATATTATCAAGCAATTTGATTTTTTTGCAGCGCAAGGGATTACTAATATCAAGATTGCTGATGAACTTTTCGTGCTTAATGCCAATCATTTTATGAAGCTATGTGATTTGATTATTGCTCGTGGCTACAAATTTAATATCTGGTGTTATTCCCGTGTCGATACCGTAAAGCCGCAGTTTTTAGCCACGTTAAAGAAGGCAGGGGTTAATTGGTTGGCCTTAGGTATTGAAAGCGGCAACAGCCGGGTGCGCAAGGATGTGACTAAGGGTCGTTTTGAGGATGTGGATATTCGTGGGGTAGTTAACACGATCAGGGATCATGGCATTAATGTCATCGGTAATTATATTTTTGGGCTTCCGGAAGATGATATGGAAAGCATGCAGTGTACGCTTGACTTGGCCATTGAGATGAATACCGAAGAAGCTAATTTTTATTCAGCCATGGCATATCCAGGTTCACCGCTGTATGGCATTGCTAAGAAAGAAGGATGGAAGCTGCCCGAGACCTACGCGGGGTATTCACAGCATTCCTATTATACGCAACCGTTGCCGACGAAATACTTGCGGGCGGATCAAGTCTTGGCATTTCGTGATGAGGCGTGGATGAAATACCACACTAATCCAAAGTTCCTAGATATGCTTTCGAGTAAGTTTGGCCAGATTGCGGCTGATGAAACGGTGAAGTCTACAAAGATTAAATTAAAACGTAAAATCTTAGAAGGTGTGAGCGTAAGTTAATGATTATTTCCCGTACCCCCTTTCGCATGTCATTCTTCGGCGGGGGAACAGATTACCATGGTTGGTACAATGAAAATCAAGGGGCTGTCCTAGCGACGACTTTTGATAAGTATTGTTATATCACCTGCCGCTATTTGCCCCCATTCTTTGAGCATAAGTCGCGCATCATTTATTCTAAGATTGAACATGTAAATGAATCAATCAATGAAATTGACCATCCTTCGGTGCGGGAGGTGTTGCGTTTCTTAAATATTAATGAAGGTATTGAAATTCATCACGACGGTGATTTGCCGGCACGCACGGGACTTGGGTCATCGTCTTCGTTCACGGTGGGCTTGCTTAATTCATTATATGCGCTCAAAGGGCAGATGGTGACCAAGGAGCGTTTAGCTAAAGAAGCCATTCATGTTGAGCAGCAGATGATTAAGGAAAATGTGGGTTGTCAAGACCAGGTGTTGGCGGCTTACGGTGGTTTTAACCATATTGAGTTTGGTGGTTCTAATCATTTACGTGTCCAACCGGTGACCATGCCACCGGAGAAGTTGAGTCTTCTTCAAGACCACTTAATGCTTTTTTTTACGGGTTTTTCACGCACCGCTTCTCAGATTGCTGCGCATCAGATTAAGAATATTCCCAACAAAAAAGCAGAGCTTAACCGCATGCATGAAATGGTCCAGGAAGCGGTGGATGTGCTTAATGGGCGTGATTTATTGAAATTTGGGGCATTGTTAGATGAAAGCTGGCAATTAAAGCGCACGCTTTCAGATAAGGTGTCAACTGAGCACATTGACCAAATGTATGAATCAGCGACTCGTGCAGGAGCCATTGGTGGCAAATTGTTGGGTGCGGGCGGTGGTGGGTTTGTGTTATTTTTTGTGGAACCACACAAGAAACCCCAAGTGCGTGCATCGCTTAAAGGTATGCTTGAAATCCCTTTTCGTTTTGAGAATTTAGGCAGTCAGATTATTTTTTATCAGCCGGATACAGGTATCGTTAAGTAACGCATTTTATGTCCTCCTTATCAACTACAGATATCGTTATTCTCGCCGGAGGTTTGGGTAAGCGCTTGGCGTCTGTCACTGGAGGCGGTCAGAAAATTTTGGCGGAAATTGATGGGAAACCATTTATTTCTATTCTTATTGATTATATTGCCTCTCAAGGCGGTCGCCGTTTTATTTTATGCACAGGGCATGGGGCCGGTAGCGTTGAAGAGAAGCTGCGCGGGGCTCATCCGCAGCTAGAGATTATTTTTTCTGTCGAAGAAGAACCGTTAGGTACGGGCGGTGCGATTAAGCAGGGAGCCTCCCATGTTAAGACAGATCGTTTTATTGCGATGAATGGGGACTGTTTCTGCGTGATCGATTATAATGCCTTGATTGCCTTTCATCAGTCCAAAGCTGCGCAGGCGACCTTAGGTGTAACAAAATTGGAAGACGCTCGAGAGTATGGAACGATCGAGATTGATGCGCAACAGGCGATTACGGCATTTAAAGAAAAACAACCTCAATTGCGTGCAGCCTTAATCAATACAGGTACGTATTGTTTGAATCGGGATGTATTTAGTTTAGTTAATACACCGCAGAAATTTTCTATTGAATATGATTTCTTCCCGTACTTAGTGGGCAAAGGTTTTTCTGCATTTGAAGTGGCTAATCAATTTATTGATATTGGTACCCCTGAGCGTTATCAATGGGCTAGGGAGCATTTAGCGTCCTTGCGTGCAACAAGATAATATTTTTATAAGGCAGGGAATCATTTTAAGAAAGGTAGCGCAATGAACAAGATAGCAGATTTTAATAAAGCGACAGCTATTGCCGAAGGACAGGAAGCCAAAAAGGCCGGATATAAGGTGCCTTTTGGAACGGTGTCGATTACCGATAAGGCTAAGAAATTAATTGATGAAGCGATCGCTAAGAAATGGGTGACCAAGGGTGCTTACGTGGCGGAGTTTGAACAGAAATTTGCGGCACTCTTTGGGGTTAAGTATGGTATTGCGGTATCTAGCGGGACTGACGCGGATGCAATTGCCTGTGCTGTCTTATATGATTTTGGGGCTCAACGCGGCGATGAAGTAATTATTCCAGCGTTAACCTTTGTAGCGACCGGAAATTCCGTTTTGCAGGCAGGGTTAACACCTGTCTTTGTGGATGTTAAGCGCGAGACGTTAAACATTGATCCAGATAAGATTGAAGCCGCTATTACCCCGCGCACTCGGGCGATTATGCCGGTGCATTTGATGGGCAAGCCCGCCGAGATGGATAAAATTATGGCGATAGCTAAGAAGCATAATTTGCGGGTTATTGAAGATGCGGCGGAAGCACATGGGGCGGAATATCGGGGACAGAAGATTGGTTCAATTGGTGACATGGCTTGTTTTTCTTTATACGCTGCGCATATTGTCACGACCATTGAAGGCGGGATGATTATCACCAATAATGAGCAGATGGCTGAGGCAGCTCGTTCCTTGCGTAATCATGGTATTGATGGGAAATTCCGTTTTAAGCGTATTGGTTTTTCCGCTAAGATGAATGAAATCGAGGCAGCGGTAGGCTTAGGTAATATTGATATCTTTCATCATATTTTAGAGACGCGTCGCCGTAATGTGCGTCACTTGATTAAGAATTTTGCGCGTTTTGATAAATATTTTTGGTATTTAAAGGAAGATAGTCATGAAGTCTTGGGGCCGCATGCCTTCTCGATGATTGTGAAGCCGAATTTGAATTTCACCAAGGATGAATTTGTCACCTATTTAGAAAAAGAGGGAGTGGATTCACGCAATTTGTTTTATTCAATTCCGACTCAAACACCTAGTTATGAGTTTATGGGTTATAAGCTTGGTGATTTTCCAGAGACTGAATATTGCTCTGATAATGGCACGCATATCGGTTGTCACCAAGATATTGAGATTTCCCAGTGTGATTATGCCCTAGAGGTTGTTGCCCGTTTCTTAAAAACTAAAGGGATTACTGCCTAACACATGCGCATTGCCATTAACTGTCGATCAATTCTTAAAGAACATCGCACAGGGATTGGCCGCTATGCGTACCATCTGATTGATTGCCTAGGAGGGATTCTGGGAAATCATCAGCTGGATTTGTACGCGCCACTTAAATTTTTTGATTTTAAACGACGCCTGCCATCTTTTAGTCATCAACAATATCGTCGACAGCTTGATTATTTTTCACGCGGTGTTAAGCGTGCGGATATATATCACCTTCCGTCACCGTATGATATTGGTTCTTATACCGGTAAGCTGGTCGTGACTGTGCATGATTTGATTCATCAAAGTTATCCTCAAAGCCATACGCCAGAGACAATTCATTTAACAGAAAAGTATATGCAGGCCATTGTTAAGCAGGCAGATTACATTATCTGCACCTCACAGTGCACTAGGGAAGATTTGCATCGGTATTATGATTTTCCCAAAGAGCGTTCCTCGGTTGTTTATAATGGGGTGGATCATCGCATTTTCTACGTTCTATCTGATCAGGAGCGTGTTACGGAGAAATTAGCATTGCCGTCCGTTGGTATTCAGCGGCCGTTCATACTTTTTGTGGGGACAATTGAACCGAGGAAGAATTTAGCTGGGCTGCTTAAGGGGTTTGCCTTGCTTAAAAAGCGGCAGGTTTTTGCTGGCCAATTAGTGGTGGTGGGGATGAAGGGATGGATGATGGATAAGATTCAACCCTTAATTGAAGAATTAGGATTAAGGGAAGATATTGTTTTTACCGGCTATATTAGCGATAAGCAGTTATGCGCCTTATATAATCTAGCTGAAGCGTTTGTTTTTCCTTCATTTTATGAAGGTTTTGGATTTCCGATTATTGAAGCATTTTGCTGCGGAGTTCCGGTGATTGCGTCGAGGACATCTTCATGCGGTGAAATTGCTGCAGATGCAGCGTTAACAGTGGAGCCATCGTCTAGCGAAGAAATAGCAAAAGCGATGGAATTGGTGCTTTCAAATAAGGATATAGCTTACGGGTTACGGCAAAAGGGATTAACGCGTGCACAAACATTTTCATTTGATCAGACGGCTAAGGAAACATTGAATGTTTATAAAAAACTTATTTAATCAACGTTATGATGCCTGGTGGTTAGCATTGGTGGTTAGCGCACTACTTGTTAATCCATATTACCTGCACCAACAAATTAACCTTTTTGAGCTTGGCCTTTATTTGCCTGGCATGGAGGCTATCCTAAATGGTCAAATCCCTTACCGTGATTTTATTTGTTTAAGAGGGCCGTTTGAATTATACCTTCCTGCGTTCTTCTTGAAAATATTTGGCAATGAAACCGCAGTACTTTCAACCTATTTTTATTTAACCACTGTTTTAACCTTGGTTGTCACCGCGTTAACGGCGGCCCAACTGATAAAAAACAGGTTATTGCTTTGGGTTCTTATTCCAGTGTTAGTGTCTCGGACATTTCCTCGGGTTGTTTTTACATATTGGGGCGGGATGCGTTATGCCTGGGGGGCTTTAGCGATTTTTGCGGCAGTGCGTTTTATAAAATCCAAAAAAGAGGGTTGGATTTATCTTGCTGGCGTCTTTACGGCGATTGCCGGCTTAACCAGTATTGAGGTGGGGGTAAGCAGTTTTGCAGCGATTGCTCTTAGTTTAATTTTTATTAGGCCTAAAGCGGTAATCCCATTTTGTATAGCTAACGTAGTGATTGTGATTCCTTATTTGATATATTTATTTTTTCACCAAGCATTGGGTCATTTTTTAAATGCCCAATGGGTTATTGCAACGTCCATGACAAAGGTGTTCCTGCAGTCGGAGCCGGTACCTGCTAATTTAGTAGAAATCTTAATGGCTATGTTTAATCCATTGGATAGGAATTTTCAGCACCTGACCCCAGTGTATTGTTTCCTATTTTTCTTAGGGTATATTGCTTACCGCTTTAGGAGGGGCCAGTTGAATGTCTTGGATCATGGCGCTATGGCTGTAATGCTATATGCGTTTATTCTTTATGCGACATCTTTCCGTAATCTTTGGGCTAATGCATTCGAAATGGCCTTAGTCCCAGAAAAAATAGTTTTATTCTTTATGATTCAGGAAGCCCATGGCTATTTAAAGATAAATTATAAGGCGTGGGCTAAATTTTTTATAATTGTGATTGTTTGTTCATCCCTTATTTTTGCGGTTACCCGGTTTCAGAAAAGATTTTATGTGGGGCAGCTGCTATTGGGAGCAAAGCTGACCAAGATAGTTCCTGTTCTTCAGGCAGAGCATCAGCAGATGGATTTGGCGAGGGTTAGGGGTTTTGTCTTGCCGGCCATACAAGCCCAAGATTTTATTGAATTAAATGCTTTTATTAATAGGCATACTAGGGCTGCAGATCCCCTGCTTATATTCCCAGAGCATGGAGCTTTATCTTTTGTCTTGAATCGTCCTTTTATTGGGCGATTCTCGATAACTACCTTGGCCTGGGTTGATGACAATTGGTTTAATCAATGGATGGCTGATTTAGGCCGGACTAAACCTTCTTATGTAATTATGAATAGGGTTTTGCCGGATCATTTTGAGAATTTATATTTTAAGGTTCCTGCTAATCGGAAAAAATATTTAATACAATTGGATTACATAGAAAAAAATTATCATTTAGTTGGGCAAACACCTTCGTATGGTATTTATGCCATTAATTAGGATGGGGTTAACTGATGAAGATTAGTGGTTTTACCATTGTACGTAATGCGGTTAAGTTTCACTATCCGATTTTAGCGGCGATTGAATCAATTTTACCTGTTTGTGATGAGTTTATCGTGAATGTGGGGGACAGCGAGGATGGAACGCTTGAGTTAATCCGTTCCATGAATAGCCCTAAGGTGCGTATTATTCAAACCCAGTGGGATATGTCCAAGGGGTCTTTAGTGCTGTCAGAACAAACAAATATTGCGCTTGGCGAATGCAGGGGGGATTGGGCGTTTTACTTGCAAAGTGATGAGGTGATTCATGAAGATGACCTACTGCGCCTAAGGCAATGCATGCAGGCTAATTTAGCAGAGGCCTCTGTGGATGCGCTGCGTTTTAAATGGCTGCATTTTTACGGTTCATTTTGGCGTTATCGCATTGATTATGGCTGGTATCAGAAGCAGGATCGGATAATCCGTAATAATGGGCAGATTGAGTCATATGGTGATGCCTTTGCTTTCCGCCGTAAAGACGGGAAACCGCTTAATAGCAAGGCAACAGGATGTTTATTGTATCATTATGGCTGGGTGAATTCCCTTGAAGATCAACAGAGGCGTTTAGCTAATGCGACGGTGATTGGTTATCAGGATCAAGGCAAGAATAACGCGCTTTCAAACGGTTATGGTGATTTAAGCCGTTTCCCTGTTTATTTTGGTACGCATCCATCTGTCATGAAGCGCTTGGTGGCTGAGCATGGCTTAAGTTGCCAAGATTGGGAAAATATTCTTAAGAAGCATTGGTGGAATCCGCTATTATGGTACCGTATCCGTTATAAAACGGGACGACGTATTAAGTATAGTTTAGATGAAAGGAAATTGTCATGAAATTGCACCTAGGATGCGGGACAAATAAATTGCCTGGATGGGTTAATGTGGATGCGGTTAAGGATTGCCAGCCTGATTTAGTGCATGATTTAAGTAAGCCGCTGCCGTATGAAGATCAGTCATCCGATGAATTAAAGGCGGAGAGTGTCTTAGAACATTTTGATAAGTATATGCGTTATTGCATCATGGCTGATTGGGCCCGTGTTTTAAAGGTGGGTGGTACCATTCATATTGGAGTTCCTGATTTTCAGAAATTATTGTCCCGTTTCTTGAAGTTTAATTATGACGATTTTGTTGATACTTTCTTCGGTGAGAATATGTGGGAAGGGGAGATTTATATTGGTCATTTCGGCAATCATAAGTGGGGTTATTCAAAGGCCTCATTAATTGCGTTCATGAAGAAATTCGGCATTGAACCGCTTGAGGTTAAGACCAAGGGTTTAAATATATTTTATACGGGCCGTAAGGTAAAGCATGTGAGTGTTCAAGAAATGGATAAATGGGTGATCACCTCGCATAATAATAAATTCGGCGCCGCGCGCAACCAGATGACCTTTGCTGAAGCAAAGTTAAAGATAAATAAATTTAATAATTAAGCGGGTTAAAAGAAGGTTGTTTGGGGTTGGGCAATAAAAATGGATAAGATTCTAATCATTAA
>JACCDV011105510.1_pt1 | contig 33654 bp, 32 predicted proteins | sample 7446131 | NCBI WGS metagenome assembly JACCDV01 (sample SAMN15323448, study PRJNA562643) | freshwater metagenome | isolation source: river surface water | place: USA:Blue River Watershed | collected 2017-08-17
CACCAATGTTTTTAACCTCTTCTTTGAAAATTCCACTCGTACCAGAACCACCTTTGAATTGGCTGCCAAGCGTTTGTCAGCTGATGTGGTTAATTTAGACATACAAACATCATCGACAGCCAAGGGTGAAACATTACTAGACACCATTGATAACTTGGTGGCGATGCAGGCTGATATTTTTGTGGTGAGACATAAAACCACCGGTGCTGCGGTTGAAGTTGCGCAGCATTTGCCGCCGCACGTTCATGTGATTAATGCGGGTGACGGTACCAATCAACACCCAACGCAAGGTTTGCTTGATATGTATACCATGCGTCATTTCAAACAAGATTTCACCAAAATCAAAGTAGCCATCATTGGAGACATCGTTCATAGCCGTGTGGCTAAATCGAACATTGCCGCATTAAAAACATTGGGTTGCCCAGAGATCAGAGCCATTGGTCCAGAGAGTTTGCTACCAAAAGATCTCAATATGATGGGTGTCAAAATATTTAATAACATCGAAGAAGGTTTAAAAGATGTAGATGTGGTGATGACCCTCAGAATCCAAAAAGAGCGTATGGAAGCAGGACAGGTACCTGAGGGTGATGCCTTTTTTAAACAGTGGGGACTTACACAAGCAAGACTCAAGTTAGCCAAACCTGATGCCATCGTGATGCACCCAGGCCCTATGAACCGTGAAGTAGAGATTGCCAGTGATGTCGCAGATGGTCCTCAGTCAGTAATTCTCAAGCAAGTGACTTTTGGTATTGCTGTGCGTATGGCTGTGATGTCGATTGTCGCCGGCAACTAAACCCCCTTAATAATGCGATCGTTGACCATGACCCATTCATCCTCAAGTCATTATTTATAAAAGTTGTAATAAGCCAGTAATACTATTTAAATCAGTCATTTAGGGCTTGAGTTAACTATATTTGGTTTACCCTCTGTTCAGTCATTGAACAAAAAGATAGAATAACGATTCATTCCAATTTTTAGTAATATTATGAAAAAGTGGTACCTACTTCACACCAAACCTCGACAAGAAAAGCACGCTTTGCAGCATCTGCAAAATCAGGCCTATGAGGTGTATTTACCTCTAGTTCAGGTCGAGAAAATTCCTCAGGGCGTAAAGCGGCTCGTTGAAGAAGCTCTTTTTCCTCGGTATTTATTTTTGCAGTTGGATGTTGCGGGTTCGCAAAGTTGGGCATCGATACGATCGACCGTGGGTGTATCTCAATTGGTGAAGTTTGGTCATCGTTTTGCGGAGGTGAGTCAGGACGTGGTGGCTTGGGTTCAAAATCATGCCAAGGTTGTAAAACTCGTCCCTGAATTAAAACAGGTGATGTGGTGATCATCACAGAGGGTCCATTCAGAGGTATGGATGCCATCTCGCTTCTGAATTTGCTGAGCAAAATCACCGAAGCGGAGTTTGATCTGAATCGGATTAAAAAAGCATCTTAAGTATATTGAGGTGTGAGAGAGTGGTTATTTAATGCTCAGTAATTTAATACACTGAAAACGGGTACGGCGGTAGTCTGTTTTAAAGTTTCTTAAAAACAACACGCAAAATTAATAACAACTATTCATATCTCTTGAATCTATAAAAACCAGAATGACAAATATTACAACTTCATTGCGCGAAGAGACATATTTGAAAGTCATGCGCCTTCTTCAAGAAAACCTAGATCTGACCCAACGTGAACTCGCAGAGTATCTAGATTTGAGTGTGGGCAGTGTGAACTATTGTCTTAAAGCTCTCATGAAAAAAGGTTGGGTGAAGATGAAAAACTTTATCCACTCCAAGAATAAGTTTGGGTATGTCTATGTGTTAACGCCAACAGGAATTGTAGAGCGAGCCGAGCTAACCTCAAAGTTCTTGGTGAGAAAAGTTGCTGAATATGAAACTCTTAAGCATGAGATTGAAATATTGAGATCTGAAGTAGGTGGCAAAAAAGAAACCGAACAAGAAAGGCTTACCTCATGAAGATTGTAGTGGTCGGAGCTGGATACGTTGGCTTATCAAATGCAATCTTGTTAGCACAGCATAATGAAGTTGTCTTGTTAGATGTTGTTTCTGAAAAAATAAATTACATTAATCGGAAAAAATCCCCCATTGAAGATGTAGATATACAAGATTACTTGTCTAATAAATCACTTCAATTGAGAGCAACCTTAGATAAGGTCGAGGCTTATAAAGACGCGCAGTATGTGATTATTGCAACTCCAACTGATTATGATACCAAGACCAATTATTTTGATACCCGATCAATCGAGAGCGTGATTAAAGATGTAACGGCAATAAATCCAAGTGCCGTGATGGTGATCAAGTCAACCGTGCCAGTAGGCTATACCGTTAAGACCAGTGAATCGTTGGGTTTAAATAATCTTATGTTTAGCCCAGAATTTTTACGTGAAGGCAAAGCCCTTCATGACAACTTATACCCAAATCGTATTATTGTTGGGGCAAAGTCAAGGCAAGCAGAAGAGTTTGCTGGTCTTTTGGCGCAGGGTGCCATCAAACATGAAGTTCCGACTCTATTTGTAGATAGTACTGAAGCTGAAGCCATCAAGCTATTTGCTAATACTTATCTAGCGATGCGTGTAGCTTACTTTAATGAGTTGGATACTTATGCTGCAACACATGGTTTAGATACTCGTCAGATCATTGATGGTGTCTGTCTTGATCCACGAATTGGGAATCATTACAACAATCCCAGTTTTGGTTATGGTGGCTATTGTCTGCCAAAGGATGCTAAGCAACTGTTGGCTAATTATCGTGAGGTTCCACAGAATTTAATCAATGCAATCGTTGAATCGAATACAACTCGTAAAGATTTTATTGCCGATGAAATTATTCGAAGAACTCCCAGAGTTGTAGGTATTTATCGCCTCATTATGAAAGCCGGTTCAGACAATTTTCGTGCCTCGAGCATCCAGGGAATTATGAAGCGTATCAAGGCTAAGGGTATAGAAGTAATCATTTATGAACCTGTGCTGAAAGAAGCTGAGTTCTACAACTCCAAAATTGTCAATGATCTTCATAAATTTAAGCGAGAAGCGAATGTCATCATCGCTAACCGCAAAACAGAAGCCTTATCCGATGTAGCCGATAAGGTCTATACCCGTGACTTGTTTGGGAGCGATTAATTGAAAGTACTTGTTACTGGCGCAGCCGGGTTTATTGGCTCGGCCCTGACTCTAAGGTTACTTGAACGTGGCGATACCGTCATCGGCATAGATAACCATAATAACTATTACAGCCCTGCGCTGAAAGAAGACCGTCTCGCTCGCCAAGCTGACCACCCCAACTACACCCATATCCGTATGGACATGGCCGACCGCCGGGCCATGTCCGAATTGTTCAAGACCCACAAACCACAACGGGTGGTTAATCTGGCCGCACAAGCTGGCGTACGCTACTCTCTGGAGAGCCCACTCTCCTATATCGACAGTAACCTCGTTGGGTTTGGTCATATCCTGGAAGGCTGCCGCCACAACGGTGTGGAACACTTGGTGTACGCAAGCAGCTCCAGTGTTTACGGTGCCAATACGGTCATGCCGTTTTCTGTGCACCATAATGTAGATCACCCGCTCAGCCTTTACGCCGCTACCAAAAAGGCCAATGAGTTAATGGCCCACACCTATAGCCACTTGTACGGACTGCCTACAACCGGACTACGCTTTTTCACCGTGTATGGCCCATGGGATCGGCCGGATATGGCGCTGCAAAAGTTCGCACAAGCCATCACCAAAGGGGAAGCTATCAAGGTATACAACCACGGCAACCACCGCCGAGACTTCACTTACATCGAAGACATAATTGAAGGTGTAATTCTTATCTTGGACCGGCCTGCGCCGCCTAACCCTGAATGGTCAAGCGACAATCCCGATCCGGGTACAAGTAAAGCCCCTTGGCGGGTGTACAACATTGGCAATAACCGCCCAGTGAACCTGATGGACTACATCGGCGCCTTGGAAAAGTCGCTCGGTAAAGAAGCTAAGAAGGAATTTCTACCAATTCAACCTGGCGACGTACCCGATACCTGGGCAAATATAGACGATTTGGTTGAGCAGTTTGATTACAAGCCCAGCACATCAGTCAAACAAGGCGTCGCCAACTTCGCGGCATGGTTCAAAGGCTATTACAAGGAATGCGAGTGATCGACCTATAAGTCGAAAATCAACTTCAGATCATTGAATATCAGATATTTAAATGTTCGGAGCCTCTAATAAATAAAGACTGAAACTCAAAAAATCGCATCAATTGTATTGGACTATGTTGGCCTCCCCTTGACGCTACAGTTTGGCAAGGTCACGCTGGTATTGGGGCTTCAACATCATCGACGCCCGCATCGCCGAACTGCTTGTAGTATACGCCAACCTCATTAGGCCCGACATTGAGCATCACAACACCGGCGTCTTCTCCCAGTTCAACTTCCTCATCGATAACCGCCCAAATTGCTAAACAGTTCAACGAGTAAGTCATACCCGTGTGCTAAAGCCAGATGGCTTGCGGGAATGTTATCGATGACGGTGTGAATGGCTACTTGTGCATACTCAATTATGCCTCTGATCTGGCTGATAAAATGTAACAAATTATTTCCATGTAACCCAGTGAACGCGAAGTGAGAGGTCTGGGCAGTCGCGCAAAAGTAGAGCGGCAATTTGACGAAGAAATTGTGATTCGTGAGAATATCGAGGCTATTGAGATAGCGATTTCAAGGAAGCAATCTTGAGTGCTGGACTATAAACATGGCAATTTCAGTAACTGGCGATCCAGGAAGGTGAGAGTCAAAGTTTTCATGGGCGAAGCGAAGCATAGCCTGTTATGCTGGTTGATCGAGAATTAATCAGGACTTTAGCTAGAAGGCTAAATCCTGGTTGAATTCAATTATAGGAGATAATTGTTTTGGCAAAGTGAGGAACCGAACGGATTTAACAGCTAAGTCAGGGATAAAAATTTATCAATAGACTTTGGCTGACTTTATATTCTGTATCGATGATTTTTAAAATTCACAGCACAAAATAAGAGGCTAATTTATGAAGCAGTACCCAACTATAATCAGTCGAAAAATTAGAGTTGCGATTGTCGGTTGCGGTCGAATTTCTAAGAACCATTTTGATTCCATAGAAAAACATAGTGAAGATCTGGAACTGGTTGCTATATGTGACAAAGATTCTAGCGTATTGGATTTGTATGTTCAAAAATATAAAGTTCCGGCCTATATTTATATGACGGAAATGTTGCAAAAAGAAAGTATTGACCTGGTGGTCTTGTGTACCCCCAGTGGAACTCATCCTGATCAAGCTGTTTTGGCAGCAAAGCATCATGTTCATGTTGTGACTGAAAAACCTATGGCTACTCGTTGGCATGATGGGGTACGTATGGTGAAGGCCTGTGATGAGGCTGGGGTGCGTCTCTTTGTGGTCAAACAAAATCGTCGCAATACTACGCTGCAGCTCCTAAAGCGTGCAATTACCGAAAAGCGCTTCGGTAAGATTCACATGGTACACATCAACGTTTTCTGGACTCGTCCTCAGTCTTATTATGATCAAGGAGATGGCTGGCGTGGTACCTGGGAGTTTGATGGTGGTGCCTTCATGAATCAGGCTAGTCACTATGTTGATTTATTAGATTGGTTGATTGGTCCTGTTGAAAAAATTCAGGCTATGATGAGTACAACTCGGGAGATTGAGGCTGAGGATACTGGTGTATTGAATGTTAAATGGCGCAATGGCGCATTGGGTTCAATGAGCGTCACCATGCTGACCTACCCTAAAAATCTTGAAGGAAGCATCACTATTCTAGGAGAAAAGGGTACTGTGCGAATCGGTGGTGTGGCTGTCAACGAGATCCAGCTTTGGGAATTTGAGCAACCTCAAGGCTATGATGGACAGATTCAAACTGCTAACTACGAAACCAGCTCGGTATATGGTTTTGGACATCCTCTTTATTACAAAAATGTCATCGATGTATTACGAGGTAATCATGAACCGGAGACTGACGGTCGCGAAGGTTTGAAATCACTTGAGCTCTTGATTGCAGCATATCTATCTGCACGAGACAATAAAACCATTTCCCTTCCACTTGAGTATTAATACTGCTGAAATGACCAACATCACTATCCATTCTACTGCCATCGTTGATGAAGGGGCGCAAATCGGCGAAGGAAGCCGCATCTGGCATTGGGTTCATATTTGTGGTGGTGCCAGAGTTGGAAAAGGAGTGTCACTTGGTCAAAATGTATTCGTTGGTAACAATGTTGTTATAGCCGACCATTGCAAAATCCAAAATAATGTTTCTGTTTACGATAACGTTACACTCGAAGAGGGCGTTTTTTGTGGCCCTAGCATGGTCTTTACTAACGTTTATAACCCCCGTTCGTTAATTGAACGCAAGTGTGAATATCGCAACACTTTGGTGAAGAAAGGTGCAACCTTAGGTGCCAATTGCACCATCGTTTGCGGTGTCACCATCGGTGAATATGCTTTTATTGGTGCTGGTGCTGTTATCAACAAAGATGTAAAGCCCTATGCGCTCATGGTGGGCATTCCCGCCAAACAAATTGGCTGGATGAGTGAATATGGCGAGCAGATTCCATTACCCATCAAAGGCCAAGGAGATTTCATTTGCCCACATACCGGTTCACATTACGAACTGAATATTGATACCCTCAAGATATCGGATGCCAATAATTATGATTGAATTCTGCGACCTTAAAGCCCAGCAAGATCGTATCAAAGCCCAGATAGATGCTGGGATTCAACGAGTATTAAATCATGGGCATTATATTCTTGGTCCAGAAGTCACCGAACTTGAAGAAAAGCTCGCTGCATTTGTTGGTGCCAAACACTGTATTACTTGCGCTAATGGAACTGACGCTCTTCAAATTGCCCAGATGGCGCTGGGCGTATCACACGGCGACGAAGTTATCACACCCGGCTTCACCTACATCGCTACTGCTGAAACAGTCGCATTGCTTGGTGCTGTACCAGTGTATGTGGACATCGACCCCGGCACCTACAACCTTGATCCAACTCTATTAGAGGCTGCCATTACTCCGAGAACCAAGGTCATTATTCCGGTGAGTTTATTCGGCCAGTGTGCTGACTTCGACGCTATCAATGCTATCGCTACCAAGCATGGTATTCCGGTCATTGAAGATGCTGCCCAGAGCTTGGGTGGAAGTTATAAGGGGCGCAGGTCGGGCAACCTCAGCACAATTTCCTGTACTAGTTTCTTCCCAAGCAAGCCTCTAGGATGCTACGGCGACGGCGGCGCCCTTTTCACTAACGATGACGAACTTGCCAAAGTCATCCGTCAGATCGCTCGTCATGGACAAGACCGCCGTTATCACCATATCCGCGTGGGCATTAACAGCCGACTTGACACCCTTCAGGCTGCTATCCTACTGCCCAAGCTTAACATTCTTGCCGACGAAATCGAGCGTCGACAGCGCGTTGCTGAATCTTACAACCAATTATTTGAAGAAGCTGGGATCAATGCAATACCCAAAATTGAACCGTACAACGTCAGCGCATGGGCGCAATATACAATTCGAATTGATAACCGTGACGCAGTGCAGGAAGCGCTCAAGGTTGCTAGCATCCCTACTACAGTTCATTATCCCATTCCACTCAATAAGCAACCGGCTGTATCAAATGCGTCTGCAAAGCTACCAAACGGTGACGCTTCCGCTGCTAGGGTGCTGAGCCTACCAATGCATCCATATTTGGATAACAGAACCCAGAAATATATCGTTACAACATTGAAAAATATACTTAGCTAAAAGTGTATTTGAAAAAATCGACTCCCAATTCGAGTTAGATTAGGTAAATCTTATGAAAAGCCTTGTATTACAATTCACAATATAATTTCGTTTTTTCTTAAGAAAAAAATACAGGCCATTGCTATATATTCATAAAATCTTTGCTTTACTGTCTCTTCAAGAGAGACGGCAGGCTATGGTTTTGCTTGCTATGATTTTTGTTATGGCTTTGATAGATGTGCTTGGTGTAGCCTCAATTATGCCATTTATGGCGGTCTTATCGAATCCGCAGTTAGTGGAATCTAATGCTTTGTTGAATGAATTCTATATGGCTACCCATAGATTCGGCATTACAACTCACCATGATTTTCTGTTGATTCTTGGTCTTTGTGTGTTTATTTTTTTAATGCTGTCACTAGCATTTAAGGCTTTAACCACTTATCTTCAATTACGTTTTACATTGATGCGGGAGTACAGCATTGGTAGGAGATTGGTGGAGGGTTATCTGCGCCAACCTTACTCTTGGTTTTTTAGTCGACACAGTGCTGATCTTGGTAAAACTGTGCTCAATGAGGTTCATCAAGTGGTTGATACAACTCTTATTCCTGCAATGAATCTAATCGTGCACGGTACGGTTGCTTCAGCATTAATATTATTGCTAATCTTCGTCGACCCTATATTGGCGTTAACAATTGGCCTTATATTGGGCTCAGTTTACTTATTCATTTTTAAGATTTCAAGTCGATTGTTGGCCAGAATTGGCTCAGAAAGAATTTCTGCTAATAGTAAGCGTTTCATGGTTTTAAGCGAAGCTTTTGGAGCGATTAAGGAGTTGAAAGTAGGCTCATTAGAGCAAACTTACATAGAGCGATTTGATGCGCCCGCAAAAATCTATGCCAAACATGAGTCTACTGCAAGAGCAATAGGTCAATTACCACGTTTTGCTTTAGAGGCTATGGCATTTGGCGGAATGCTCTTAGTTACACTTTATTTAATTAGCATTAATGGAAGTTTTGCCCCAGCACTTCCAGTCATTGCCCTATACGCTTTTGCTGGTTATCGACTTATGCCTGCATTACAGTACATTTACATTTCACTTACTCAATTAAGATACTCAGGAGCTTCACTCGAGGCAGTATATCTTGATCTTATTAACCTTCAAGAAAAGAGCAATAGCGTCTTGAGTGCTGGAAGTACAGGCCAGCTTCAGTTTAATAGGCACATATCACTAAGTAATATCAGTTATCGCTATCCTGGATCATCTCATTTAGCAGTAAATGGCATAAGTTTGACCATTCCGGTAAGTGCTAAGGTGGGTTTAGTTGGGACCACGGGCAGTGGAAAAACCACAATCATAGATTTGATCATGCGATTATTAGATCAAGAATCAGGTGCATTAGATGTGGATGGTATTGTTATTGACAAATCTAATCAAAGAGCGTGGCAAAAGATGATTGGTTATGTCCCCCAGCAAATATATTTGGTTGATGACACTATCGCAGCTAATATTGCATTCGGAATTGATCATAAAGATATAGATCAAGCTGCTGTTGAACGAGCGGCAAAGATTGCTAATCTGCACGATTTTGTTACAAGCCACTTGCCGAATAAGTACGCGACTATTGTGGGAGAGCGTGGAGTCCGATTATCTGGTGGTCAGCGACAAAGAATAGGAATTGCTCGAGCTTTATACAGTAATCCCAAGTTATTGATATTGGACGAGGCAACTAGTGCCTTAGATAATATCACTGAGCAAATTGTTATGGAGGCAATTCATAATCTGGGAGATAGTATTACGATTATCCTTGTTGCTCATCGATTGAGTACAGTAAAAGAATGTGAAACCATTTTTTTGATTAATGAGGGTAAAGTGGAGGCGCAGGGAAATTTTGAAGAGCTAACAAAAACAAATAAGCGTTTTTCATCCATGGCTGCGCACAACTAGCACTATACTTTTGGGATTGTTTAATGCCAAAAATTTGGGCTATAAATTCAGGATTCTGGGTTTATTTTGAATTATTAACATAGCTCAATGATAGTTACTGTCTGTAAGCAAAACTTAGGCCATTAGATTTCTTTGTATTGTTTCTGATAGAGGGCAAAATGAAAAAGAATGTCGGAGTTGTTATTAGGGCGAAGAACGAGTATCGCTGGATTGGATATTGCTTATCAGGTTTACTTCAACAAGTTGGTGTGAATTTATCTATTGTTTTAGTGGACTGTGAATCAGATGACTATACTGTGCAGAATGCTAAAGCAATACACCCTCAGATTAATGTCATAAACTACAAGGGGGAGTACTTCCCAGGACGTGCAATAAATATGGGGGCAAAAGTATTTGATAACATTGACTATTTCGTTGTTTTATCCGCACATTGTGTTCCACTGGAAAAAGATTGGTTACTAAAGTTTATCAAGCCGCTAGATGAAGATCATTCAATAGCAGGTTCATATTGCCGGCAAATTCCTACGCATGCATCAACACCAGAGAATAGACGAGATTTAATAAATTCATTTTCAACAGAAAATCGAATGCAAAAAAAAGACTCATTTTTTCATAATGCTGCATCGGTTATTAGATATAGTTCATGGAAAAAAATCCCTTTTGATGAGTCTCTAAAACATATAGAAGATCGATTTTGGGCAAAAGAAGTTTTGTTAAATGGAGGGTGTATTTATTACAACGCTGAATGTGTTGTTGTGCATGAGCATGGCCTTAATCAACATTCGCATAACTATCGTTCATTTAGGGGAGAGGGTGTTGCATCATTGCTTGATGATCCGGAGCTAATGAATCTGTGGCTTGAATTTTCCAAAAGGGAGTCACGAATACTTGTATTGATGTTATCTTCTAATCAATTAGATGATGACTTTATAGAGGAGTTAGGTAAGAAAAAATTAAAAATTGAAATTGCAATACTACCTAAACGTAATCAACAGATATTTTTTAAATCACCATATTTGATGGATAGGCTTGAAGGTTGGGATGCCATTTCCCTTCATGATCTAATGAGGCAGGTTCTTTTGAAAAAAATAGATCAGAACATCTTCTTTGATTATATTTTTTTTATAGATGGAGAAAAGCTTGAGGTAGGAAAAGCTTCAATCTTGGACCATTTCATACTGAATAGCCATCTAACTGGCTCAGATATGTGCGTCCAGGTGAAGAGTTACAAAGAAGATTTTTTTATGTTTGAGTCTGATGAAAAAAGTTGGAGACCATTGAGTAAAAAAATTCTTGGCACCTATGAATCCAAGCCACACTTTAAAAAAGCCTTGTATGGAAAAGGTGTTCTATTAAGGGTTGATGATGTTCTTCAAGAAAGAATGCCGAAGGTGATGTATTTTGAAGAGTGAGTTGTTGATTGTTGATTTAAGGACGCCTTTTCATGTTCTTGAGTATCAGCGAATTCAAAAAAATCAAGATATTAGAGATAGAACTGAAGTTTTGATTATCGCTCCGCATGGTTTAAGTCTAAAAGGTCTTGTGGGGGAGTATCTTTATTATGAGTTTTCGCCGACTTCGTACAAATCAATTTTAAAAATCAAAAAATTTTGTAAATTGCTACACAAAAAAATAAGAGTGTTTTCCAGCATTTCTTTGTGTACGGCAATTAATTTTGGACCTCTTTTTGATGTGCTGGTCAATACCATAAACATTCAAAATATCAGTCTTTTTGAAGATGGAATTTCAAGTTACTTAAAGTTATATATCAAAAAGCCGTTGCTTAAAAAGTTTTTATATAGTTTTATTCTGATTAAAAAAATAAAATTAGCTAGTAAACAATTTTTTTGGGATGATGCTTTTGATTATGAAGCTATATATTCTGATAAGGCTTACCATTGTAGTGTATTAGAGATTAAGTCTAAAGTAATAACTTATCGGTGTTTGGAAGGTGATTTGCATGAAGCTGTTAATGAAACCAGAACATTTTTTTTAAGTTCTTCTTCCGTTGAGTATGGTTTATTGACTATTGATGAATATCGGTCAAATATCAGAGATTTAAAGGCGAGAATAGGTGAGAGAAAATTAATCGTATCTTTTCATCATAATGAAAAATTTATTCATAAAAAAATGAATATTATTAAAGAGTTTTTCAATATTTCCGCTGTGTTAGATCCATCAACCCCAGTTGAGCAGGAGATATTTAAAGGAGACTTTAAGGTTGAATTAATATGTCCATATAACTCCGTCGCATTGAGTGCTTGTTACAAAAGTTTAATTGAAAGAATGGTGCTTTATGATGACAAAGGTCCTAACTCAGAATTAAGAAAGAGCTTATTTAAAGAAACTTCACCTAACTTCAGATTTGGATGTACTTTTTTATGAATATTGTTGTAATTGGTCTTGGGTATGTTGGTCTGCCTTTGCTATTAGCGCTAGTAAACTCCGGAAAGAGGGTTATTGGTTATGACATCAATGGAGAAATTATTAATGACCTTAACAATGGGCGTTGTCATCTAGATCTTTGGAGTGAGAAGGTTAAAAAAGAGCTTCGCGTCAATGAGAATGTTTTTTTTACTTCTGACTTAAGGTCTATATCAAAAATTGATGCTGCAATTATCTGCGTTCCTACACCTTTAGATTTGGATGGTAATGCTGATCATTCATTTGTTGATTCGGCATTGATGGCCTTGAGTGAGCAAGATCTTGCGCCAAAATTAATCATTGTAGAGAGTACAGTTGCCCCTGGATATACAAGGGCGGCTTCTCAAAAATATTTTGGCTCGCGATTAGTGACTTGCGGTGGTGATATTCACATTTGCTTTTCTCCTGAAAGAGAAGATCCTGGAAATAAAAATTTCACTAATACTGAAATTCCAAAGGTTATCTCGGGGCTAAGTCAAGAATGTTTAGAGTTAGGCGTTAATCTTTATATGTCTGTTTTCAGCCACGTATTAAAGGCCTCATCTCTAGAGGCTGCTGAATTATGTAAGCTTCACGAGAATACCTTTAGGGCGGTGAATATTTCTTACGTTAATCAAATGAGAAATTATTCTTCTTGTTTGGGAATAAATTTTGATGAAGTTATAACCTTGGCAAAATCTAAACCTTTTGGCTTTATGGATTTTCATCCAGGGATTGGTGTTGGCGGCCACTGTATACCTGTGGATCCTTATTTCCTGCTAAATAATGCGAGTGAGCTGGGCATATCATTACCTGTTGTAGAGACGGCAATGGCCGAAATTAATAAAGGGCCAAAGTCAACTTGTGATTGGTTGCTTGATCAAAATATTTCTGGTTGTGACGTCCTTTTAACTGGCATTGCATACAAAGACGGAGTTTCTGATACGCGCTGCAGTCCTGCCATAGAGCTTTTCAAGTTGCTGAGTAAGAGTTGTCGTCTGCATTATTGGGATCCTAATGTGTCAAAAATTAAGATTGCCGACGAATGGCATAAGTCCGTTTCAGATGATCAATTTTCGTATTTCCAGGGAGTAATCGTTGTGATCAATAATTCCGGTTGGAATTTTGTGAGCCAGAAAAAAATTCAGGCATCAAAAGTTTTTGATGCGCGATATAGAATGAAAGATGTTGGGTAAGATTTGTGTGGTGTTTACAGTATTCGAGAAAATTAAATGGTGGAAATCAGGCCTTAGGAGCCTTGTTTGAAAGGCTTAATAATTATCAAGATTTAGATAAGGTTATATGCCTTTCATCTAATTTTATTCAAACCATTTTTTTTATTTTATTTAAACAGCGTCACCATAAAGTAATAGTTTCAGATCCATTATGTGCAATTATTCTTTGGTTGAGTCGGCGCAGTAATGTCATTCATTTTATTCAAAGTGATGACTTGCTTCTTTTTAAAAATATGGGGTTTGCATTTAATATCGCATATTCATTTTTTTATAAAAGAATGATATTTAATAGTCGCTGGCTTCGCATTTTTAATTCAAGTTATTCCCAAAAATTTTTTGTCGACAGATTTGGTGGTGTATATGATGAGAGCCTTATTGTGCCAATGCTTGGGCTAGAAGCTTTATTTCCATACTTTTTAAATATGCCAGCTAAAAATCCACTTGATTCTAAGTTTATTTGGGTCGGTTCAAAGCACTCATTTAAAGGCGGCAAGACTTATATTTCGGCTGTTCAAGCAAGTTGTTCGTCAGGGCATATGATTTTCAATGGCTCTATCCCAGAATGGGCTGTTGGCATACCTGAAATTACAGTGGAAGCAAATTTAAAAAAAGAATTAATTTATAGGCGTATTAGTCAGAGTAGGGCTTTGGTATATACATCTACATACGATAGCTTTGCACTCCCAATTTTTGAGGCATTAAAAGTTGGATGCCCTGTTATTGCAATTAAAAATGATTGTTTAGATATTAATAACACTTATCCTTACATTCAAGCAGTAGAAACCTATTCGGATCTTGTTAAATTAATGTCAAATTTTTTAGCTTCTGATAACAGTAATTTTTTATCTCCAAATTGGAGTCTTGAGGTTGAAAGATTTAATTCGTGGTTAGAGTTTATTAAGTTAAAAATTGAAAAATGAGGTGTTTTTATGGAATATATAGCTGAAATTGGATGGAATTTCATGGGGGATATTAATCTTGCTGAAAAAATGATTAATGCAGCATCAATATCTGGCGCTACTACTGCAAAATTCCAATATTGGAATCCAAGTAAATTGAAATCAGGTCCCTGGGATTCTGATGGTCGACGTGAAATTTATGAGTCTGCCAAATTGAGTACCAAAAAAATCGCAGATCTTTATAGAATTTGCCAAAGTAATCACGTAAGTTTTATGGTCTCTGCATTTAATAAAGAGGATGCGGTTTTTTTATCGGAAATATCTAAGGAATCAATCAAGATTCCATCTCATGAGGTGAATAATCTAGAGTTGATCAAATATGCCTTGTGTAATTTTTCACGTGTTTATCTGAGTATGGGAGCCTGCTTTGAGCATGAGCTTGATGCTGTTGCTGAATTAGTCAAGAAAGAGCGCGATAAAGATGCTAATGTTGTAATCATGCATTGTGTTTCCGCTTATCCTTGCGGAGTCGAGCGCATGAACCTTCTTAGATTGGATGCTCTCAGGGCTAGATTTAATAATTCACTTGGTCTTTCTGATCACAGTACGTCTATTTTAGTGCCTTCATTGGCTGTCATGAGGGGTGCAACGGTTATAGAAAAGCACTTCACTATAGATCATGATTTGCCTGGTAGAGATAATAAATTTGCCGTCTTACCTGATGAGTTTAAACAGTTAGTTTCTAATTGTGAGGACGCATCAAAAGCCTTAATTGATCACGGTATTCAGGCGCAAGATATTGAAATGGATACTATCAATGTTTATCGTGGCAGATGGGGGTAATTATGGCTATTAATTTGGCGGTTACCCTTGCGAGAGGGGGATCTAAGTCAATTCCCAAAAAAAATATTGCCCTGATTAATGAAATACCACTATTGGCTTACACAATTCGCGAGGCTCTCAAAAGTAAATTGGTAGATCAATATATTGTTAATACTGATTGTTCAGACATCGCCTGTGTTGCTGAGCAATTTGGGGCAGAAGTCCAGTTCGGTCGACCCTTGGATTTATCAACGGATACTGCCTCTAGTGGTGAGACTCTTAAATATGTGGTTAATAGATATGAATTAGAAAAAAAAATTAAGGTTAAAGCAGTCGTTGAGCTGATGGCAACTAATCCTTTAAAGCTTGCTATAGACATAGATAGTTGTGTTGAATTACTTTATGAGAAAAATGCCGATTCTGTTATTGCAATGGGGCGGTTGTATGACCATCACCCATCTAGAATCAAGTTTCTCGATAATGAGGCACGGATAAGAGATTTTTATCCTGAGATTCCGGAATCTCGAAGGCAAGATTTACTTCCTTTTGCTTATATCAGAGCTGGCTCAATATACTGCATGACAAGAACTCAAATTGATACGGGAATTCGTTATGGTGGCGATAAATCTTTTGGCTATATCTTACCCGATGAACGATTTTTAAATATTGATGAACCTCGAGATCTTCTCATTGCGGAACAACTAATGGGAGGGCTATAGTTTGCTGCTTTGCTTAACAAAAATTGATGATTTACCGGATGTAATCAAGGGATTGAGGTCATTAGCAGATCAACAGGGGTGGGAGTTTGTGTGTAAGAATGCTCCATCTTTAGATGAATTGTCTGATGTTTTGCCTAGGGTAAAAGTAATTTACATGAATCCCAATAAATCTCAAATTATATTTAGTAAGGATGTCTTGGAGAGATTTAAAAATTTAGAAATTATTTGCACAGCATCTACAGGCACAATACACATTGACCTTGATGCGGCAGTAAATTTGGGTATTCGAGTCATCAGCATTAAAAGACATATAGAAATATTAAAAAAGATTCCTTCCACGGCGGAGTTGGCTTTTACGCTAACTATGGATGGATTGAGACATATTACTAGGTCTCATAATGATGTAATGAATCATGGTACTTGGGATTTTGAAAACTATATTGGTAGACAAATTAAGGATTTGAAGGTGGGTGTTTTGGGGTATGGGAGGCTAGGAAAAATCTACTCTAAAATGTTTAAGGACTCGGGTGCTCAGTTGCGCATTCTTGACCCAATTTTATCTTTTGATTTTAATGCTGATTTGTCACATTTTATTGATACTTCTCAAGATCTAGATGTATTAGCAATACACATGCATGCAGAGGGAAACGAGCAATTTGTAGACAATAGACTCTTTAAGAAACTTCCTCATGATATTGTTGTTGTTAATACTTCACGCGGAGAGGTTGTGAATCATTCAGATTTATTGAGGTTTCTTGATAGAGTGCCTACATCTATTTATTGTACGGATGTACTACCCTTCGAGGGGTCTCCAAAACTTAGAGATGAAATAATCCGTGAATTTGCAAAACGCCCAAATGTAATTGTAACGCAACACATTGGCGGAATGACATACGGCGCAAGAAAAGTGGCGTTTAAATTAGCTTGTGATTTATTGATGGATGCTTATGGGATTTCTTATGAATAGTGTACTTGTAACTGGTGCAGCAGGCATGATTGGCTCTCATTTGATTGATATTCTGTTAGAAAATGGAGCCAAAGTAATTGGCCTTGATTCACTTGAGGTTGGTCAAATAAATAACCTGCCAAAGCATGATAAATTTAAGTTCATTGAGGGTTCGGTGCTTGATGAGGTTTTAATAGAGCATTTAGTCAATCAAGTCGATGGAGTTGTTCATCTTGCTACACTTAAAAAAGGAAGCAATTTACAAGAATCAAGAACTACCTTGCGAATGATAACTAAAAGTGCCGACATCATAATGAATTATGCGTGGTTGGCTAATAAAAGGGTTGTTTTGGCGTCCACCTCAGATGTTTACGGTTATGGAACATCTTTTCCTTTTACGGAAACAGATCCAGTATCTCTTGGGCCATTCAATACCAGGCGTTGGGCTTATGCAACTGCAAAACAATATACTGAGCAATTAGCCTTTGATTATGCAATGGATGGTCTTGATGTTCGTGTCATACGCTATTTTGGGGGGTTTAGCGAGCGCTCATGTCAGGGTTGGCAGGGCGGGCATATACCTATTTTTGTTAAAAAAATATTAAACGATGAAGTAGTAGAAATTCACGGAGATGGAAATCAAACTAGATGCGTAACTTACGGAGCCGATTTGGCAAAAGGAACTTTTCTTGCTCTAACAGTAGAGGGAATTTCAGGGGAGTTATTTAATATCGGTGGTTCCGAAGAGATTTCTGTAAAAGATACTGCTCTGCGTATCGCTGAAATTGCTGGGGTTAAAAATCTCAAGATGAAGTTTCTTGATACCGTTGATAGTTTTGGAACATATCAAGAAATTCAACGTAGATTGCCGTGTCTACAAAAAGCTAAAACCCTTCTTAACTATTGCCCAGTTTGGACTTTTGATGCCGGCATTAAGAGATTGATCTCTAGTTATCGGAGTTAAGCAGATGCTTATTATTTACCCAAGCTATAACAATTACGACTTAATGTTTGGCGAGAATAAAAATTTTCTAAGTAAAAACTCCGAGAAAATCATAGTTATAGATGATCACTCTACTCCAGTTGAGCGGGAAAAGGGTAGACGTTTCTCAGAAAGTCTTGGGTTAAAGTTTTTTATGAATCCTGGCAAAGGTGTGCAGTCTGCTGTGGATTATGTGATTAATAATTTTTGTTCTGATGGCGAGTGGGTTGTTGTAATGCAGCAGGATGTGTGCTTTCAAGATGAAGATGCCGTATTCAAATTATCAGAACAATTATCTAAGATTAACAAATTAGCCTATCCAATCGGTGCCGTGGGTTTTCCTAATTACGTTGTTAATTCACATTACCATCGTTCCCTTGAGGAAGGAGTAAAAGTAACTTGGCGTGATTGTTGGTTGGGTGTATTAATGCTGACACAATCTAAGTTTTACAAAACAAATAAATTATCAAATTATGTTTACCGTTTTCTTTCTTTATGCCCATTTATAGAAAAAATTGAACGTCGTTTTTGGCATAAAGTCATTTTTCACAGAAATTTTGCACCCTTAACTTTCCCTAATTTTAGTGAGGCAGCTTCAAGTTATGAGGGCTTAACAGCGATAGACTTACCCGTATGGACTGTGATTGCAATATCGTCAAGCGCATGGAAGTCCGCAGTTAAACCTGACCCAAACTTTATTTTTCATCTTTGGTTTGCTGATGTTGCAATGCAAATGCAGTCAAATAACTTCTTCGTTTGCCTTGATACCAATATAATCGTGATTAATAACTGGCAGGTAAAGACTCTTTATGGAATTGATGGTTCTGTAGAGGAGGGGAAGAAAAAAAATGGTCGAATGGAGCGTTATGGTAACCATTTAGAGGTTTGGAAAAAAAAGTGGGGTTATGACTATGAACATCCTTTTCCATCAAAAAAACAAATGCATCAGGTGAGAGGGATAATTTCTCAGTTCAAATTAAATGACCCAAAATTTCCAATAAAAAAATTTAAGATTTAATGATATGACTCCAGACGTCCTTACTATTATGGGTACACGCCCTCAATACATTAAATGTTCTGTCCTGAGGCTTGCTTATGAAGAAGCAGGGTTAAATGAAGTATTAGTCGACACGGGGCAGCACTATGATGACAATATGTCATCAATCTTTTTTGAGCAACTTGGAGTAAGACCGGCTAATTATAGATTTTCCACTGGTGGAAAGTCGCATAGCTTAATGATAGGGTCGATGTTAGTGGAGTTAGAAAAGTTAATAGTAGATATTAAGCCTAAGTCTATTGCTGTTATCGGGGATACAAATAGCACGCTTGCTGGAGCTCTAGTGTCTTCTCGAATGGGTATACCGTTTATGCATATTGAGGCTGGTTTAAGGTCTTTTGATAAGTCAATGCCGGAAGAGCAAAATAGGATCGTGGCTGATCACCTTGCGGATTTTTTAGCATGCCCAACTGTCGGGGCACTTAAAAATTTATCAAAAGAAAATATCACTAAAAATGTTTTTTTTACTGGTGATGTCATGTTCGATGCTGTAATTCATTTTCAAGATAAGTTTATTAGACCTAAAGAACTGCCCTTAAATATTAAAGATGGGATGTTTAATCTTCTGACTTTGCATCGTAGTGAGGCTTTAAAGGATAAGAACTCATTTTTTTCTCGCATTCAGTTTGTTCGAGAAAATTGCAATCAATTACCCACTGTTTTTGTAATTCATCCCCATACAAAAAATCGCATATCTGAGTGGGGTATCAACTTGGATGAGTGGGTTTTATTAGCGCCCCAGCCATATTTTGAAATGCAATGGTTGCTTAAGAATGCAGGATATGTTTTTACAGACTCTGGAGGGGTTCAAAAAGAAGCTTTTTTCCATAAAAAATCCTGCATAACGCTTCGATCTTCCACAGAGTGGCCAGAAACATTATCTATTGGCAATAACTCATTATGGAATTCCTCCGATAAACCGGTTGATTTTGTGGAGCATCCCTTTGGTTCAGCTGACGCGGCGAGAAAAATAGCGACTCTTATGTCAGAGTTAATTTGAAGTTAGATTCTTTATTTAAAACGATTCTTTTATGTTGCGCAGCATAAAATACCGTCCTGAGATTGATGGCTTACGTGGTATTTCCATTATCTCTATTATCTTATTTCATGCTGGTTTTGATATTACTAACGGTGGTTACGTCGGTGTTGATATTTTTTTTGTAATTAGCGGATACTTAATTACTCTTATTCGAATAGATGCTTTGGAAAGAGGTTCACAGAGCATCTTAGCATTCTATAAACACCGCGTGTTAAGAATTTTCCCTGCGCTGTTTTTTATTATGATTGTATGCTTATTTTTTGCATATGCGTGGATGACTCAATACGAATTAAATGGATTTTTTAAAAGTCTTTTAGCTACAACTTTATTTGTATCAAATATTTATTTTTGGAAAAGCATTGGTTACTTTGATATAGAGGCTGAATTAAAGCCACTATTACATACTTGGAGTTTAAGTGTGGAAATGCAGTTTTATATCATCTTCCCGATTTTTTTGTACTGTATTTGGGGGTTAGATAGAAAAAAAGTTTTTTTTATACTTCTCACTTTAGGTTTGGCCAGCTTATTAATTTCTGAGTGGGGATGGCGGAATAGTCCTACTGCAAATTTTTATCTTTTCTCCTCAAGGGCTTGGGAATTTTTGGTCGGTGTAGCAGTAGCTTTTTATATGAAACATTTTGATGTTAAAGATAATAATTTTTTATCTTGCATTGGTTTGATTTCTATTATATTGTCAGTATTTTTATATGATCAAAAAACGCCAGCTCCAAGTTATTTAACTATCTTGCCAGTGGCTGGGACTGCTCTAATACTTCTATTCTCTGGAACAAAAAGTGCGGTAACAAAAATATTAAGTGCAAAGTTAATTAGATGGGTAGGTTTAATTAGTTACTCTACGTATTTGTGGCACTACCCCGTATTTTCATTTTCAAAAATTATGGTCTACCACCCCATATCACTAAGTTATACAATTGTCTTAATTTTACTATCCTTGGTGCTGGGGGCTTTGACTTGGAAATATATTGAAAAACCATTTAGATATGGTGGAAAAATAAATAAAAAAACAATTTATATAGTTTCATCAGTGGGCTTACTAATACTCGTAATTCCTGGATATTTTGTAATAATAAATACGGCTTACTTTGCTAATTCTATAGATAAGAATAATTTCCAACAATTGAAAGAGATTCAATCCTCAGCTAACTGTGTGAAGCAAGCGGGGGTTAATGTTTTTAGTGACTGCACTGTTATCCTTAATCCGAACGGAAAGAAAATACTTTTGCTCGGTGATAGTTACAGCCATTCATTAAAATATTTTTTTAAAAATTTTGAAAACTCACAGGGTATCAAAAGTATCACATTTGCAGCACATTTAGATTGCTCAAAAATATGGTCAAATGAAACAGAATTAAAAAAATATGATGAGGAATTTTGCTCAAAATATCATGAATCCCTACACAAAAATTCAATAGCTAATGATATTGATGTTGTTGTTTTTTGGTCTAGATTCCATATTCCAAATGGCAATTATGAGGATGTAACAAGAGAGTTTGATGTTGTTAAGAAAAGAATTAGTTTGTTTGCCAAAACCACACCGGTAATTGTTTTATCTCCCGTACCTACATACACTATTAATGCTTATAAATTTTGGAGGTCTGACTATTTAATTCCATTGGATAAAAATGAACAATATACCTATAGTAGTTTTTATCATGAATTAAAATGGTATTATGAATATTTTGAAGGTAAGACCTTAAAAAATGTTTTTTTAATTGACGTTGCAAGATTTATGTGCGTTGAAAGTTCCGTCTGTAAATTGGGTGATTTAAATTCACCTTATTATATTGATTCGAATCATCTTTCTTCAGATTTTATTAAAATAGTTCAGCCCGAACTATATAAAGTGATTAATAAAAATTAAATGCTTGTTAGTAAAAATGATATTTCATAACCTTTTTTTGAAGTTAATATGACAAGTAGATTTTTCGGAAAAATTTCATATCCTGTATTACTGATCTGTTTATTACCATTTGCAATAATATTACCTCCAATTTTTATTCAAGCTATTTTTTTTACTCTAGCATCAATTGGATTATTTAATTTGCTAGTTAAAAAGCAAGAAGTAAGTATTTTCACTATGTTTATAGGTTTAGTTTTTTTTACCTATTTTGCATCATTATTTTTTCAAGCTTTTAGAGTTAATCAGATAGCTAGACTTTTTTATTTTGGCAGTGGAGAGTATTTTTTTTTGGGGGCGGCGCTTATTTGTTTTGCATTCAGGGATATTGATAAGTCTGATCTAAATTGGTTTATTGACTCTTGTAAAATTGCTATTTCATTGTTATTTGTTTTTCTTTTGATAAGATTTATTAATCAAAACTTTTCAGGTCGTATACATTGGCATGCGCAGCTGGGCGCAATTGTCTTGTCTCTCTCTTGGTGTGCAATAAATATTGAATCAAAATTTAAATTTGGTATAACATTATTTGTATCCCTAATTGGTGTAATTGCGGTTGCGCTATCTGGGACACGATCGGCTTTAATTTTATTAAGTTTATTAAATACTTTTTTATTGATTTTTTATTTAATTAATAAAAAGTCAATATTAAGAATATTTATACTTTTTGTTTTTATACATCTAACTATTTTAGTGAATATTTTATTACTTGACACACTGAACTCACGTGTTTTATCAGCTGTTAGCGTTTTGGATCACAAGGAGATTGGTGCCTATGTTGACTCAACAAAAATTAGATTAGATATTTATAAGCTTGCTTTTAAAGTCGGTGCCGAAAAATTGTACACTGGCTACGGTTATGATGATCCAATCATTACATTAAAGCTACGCATGAATGATGCCCTTTTGCTTGCTTCTCAAGGCCACACTTATCTACATAATAGCTATCTTGACAGTTATATGGTTGGTGGCATTATTCAATTTTTCATTTTGCTTGGCCTTTTTTATTCGTGTTTTTATTATTTTTTTTATTTAAGGTTCGGGTGCGATGACTTTATGATTAAAAGTATGGCTTTAGTTCTATTAACAGCTTATATTATTTTCGGGAGCTTTGAGTCTGTGCTTGTTGGAGCCTATGAGTGTGGATTTTTGGTTTTAACTCTTTGTTTCCTTTCATCAAAAAAAGTTGTACGCTAATTTTATGTAAATCTTAAATCTCTTTGAGAATATTTTCTTTGAATTAATACTATGATTTTAGTTACTGGCGGAGCGGGGTTTATAGGAGGTAATTTTGTGTTGGATTGGTTGGCCAGTCCAACATCAGAAGGCGTTGTTAACTTGGATAAATTAACCTACGCGGGTAATTTGTCAACTCTTAAGCATCTGTCCTCGGACTATCGTTATGTTTTTGTTCAGGGTGATATCGGTGATTATGAATTAGTCCTTGCTTTATTGAGGAAATATTCTATATCTGCAGTTGTTAATTTTGCCGCTGAGTCTCATGTAGATCGCTCTATTCATGGCCCTAGTGACTTTATTCAGACCAATGTGGTGGGTACGTTTAATTTATTGGAAGCGGTTCGTGCTTATTGGTCAGAGTTGCCTGCGGCAGAAAAAGGCGCTTTTAGATTCTTGCATGTATCAACTGACGAAGTCTATGGATCTTTATCTCCAACGGATCCTGCTTTTAGAGAAACAAATACTTATGAGCCAAATAGCCCCTATTCGGCATCTAAAGCAGCCTCAGATCATTTGGTTCGTTCTTGGCATCACACCTATGGTTTACCTGTTCTAACGACTAATTGTTCTAATAATTACGGCCCGTATCACTTTCCAGAGAAATTAATTCCCTTGGTGATTCTTAATGCACTTGCCGGTAAACCCTTGCCAATCTATGGTGACGGTCAGCAAATTCGTGATTGGCTCTATGTCATAGATCATTGTTCAGCAATTCGACGTGTATTGGAAGCTGGTAAGTTAGGTGAGACCTACAATGTCGGTGGTTGGAATGAAAAACCAAACTTAGACGTTGTTCGAACCATTTGCTCGATCTTAGATGGTTTACGTCCTAAATCTGATGGCACCTCTTATGCATCACAAATCACTCATGTCAAAGATCGTCCAGGCCATGATCGTCGCTATGCGATTGATGCTAGTAAGCTTGAGCGAGAATTAGGCTGGAAGCCTGCTGAAACTTTTGAGAGTGGTATCCGTAAAACAGTTCAATGGTATTTGGATAATCAAGAATGGACCGAAGGTGTTTTGAATGGTTCTTATCGTGATTGGCTCAAGAAGCAATACAACTGATCTGTTATCTATTTATTCAATTTTATAAATATCTTCAATGTTAATTTCATCACTTGAGCTCTTGGGTCGGGATAAACCTTTTTTGGTGTTTGGTCGTGATGGTCAAGTGGGTAAAGCATTGCAAGTTTACTTGAAAGATCTAAAAGTGCCTGTGGTTTTCTTGGGGCGCTTAGATTGTGATCTATCCGACGAATCAGCGGTTATGAATGTTCTTGATCTCTACCAACCCAAAGTAATCATTAATGCAGCTGCTTATACTGCGGTTGATAAGGCAGAAAGCGAGCGAGAACTCGCATTTGCTATTAATGCTAAAGCGCCTGCTGTGATGGCCAACTACATGACTGGTATAGCTCAGGGTATATTGATCCACTACTCCACTGACTATGTATTTGCCGATACTAAAAATAGCGCCTATCTAGAAAGTGATGGGGTAGGCCCAGTTGAAAAACTAGGCATTTATGGGCAAAGTAAATTGGCTGGTGAGAAAGCTATCAAAGAGGCTTTTCATTCGGTCCATGATTTAGATGATGAATCTGCTCAACAATCACGCACAGTTAGTCGTGAAAATAAGTTACCTAAATATTTCATTTTACGAACATCTTGGGTCTATGGTGATGGTGGCAATTTTATTCGTACCATGTTGCGCTTGGCTCTTGAGAGAGATCAATTAAAAGTTGTTGCTGATCAGATGGGTGCTCCCACTTCTGCGGAGTGGTTGGCTGAGGTAGGTCTTCAAATAGCAACATTTGGAAGTCAATCTGGAGTAGATTCAGGAATTTATCATGCAGTGCCAGATGGTGAGGTTTCTTGGCATGGCTTAGCAGTATTTGCAATTGAAGCAGCTGCAAGTTCTGGTGAGGAAATTAAGGTCAGTTCAGAGAATATCTTACCCATTTCTGCAACTGACTACCCTTTGCCTGCACCTCGGCCCTATAACTCACGGCTAAATAACGAAAAATTAAAAAAGGTGCTGTCAGAAAATGGATTTGTAGGACAATACCCTCAATGGCAAGATCAGGTGAGTGAGTATGTGAATCGTAATGTTCTAGAGTCATTGAAAAGTCAAGGCTAAGTATTTCTATGAATAACAACACAATCAATCGTAAGGGCATCATTTTAGCTGGCGGTTCTGGCACACGTTTGTATCCAGTGACTCAAGCCGTCTCTAAGCAGTTGATGCCTGTTTATGATAAGCCGATGGTTTATTACCCATTGACTACTTTGATGCTTGCTGGTGTCAAAGATATTTTGTTGATTTCTACGCCGCAAGATACTCCTCGTTTTACAGAGTTATTAGGCGATGGTTCTCAATGGGGTTTGAGTATCAAATATGCAGTCCAGCCATCACCAGATGGTTTGGCACAAGCCTTTATCATTGGTAAGGATTTTCTGGGTAACAACCCATCAGTTTTAGTTTTGGGCGATAACATTTTTTATGGTCATGAGTTGATCAATCACTTACATTCTGCCAATCAACGCACTTCAGGTGCCACAGTATTTGCCTATCATGTGAATGATCCTGAGCGTTATGGAGTTGTTGAGTTTGATGATTCTTTTAAAGCTTTATCGATTGAAGAGAAGCCTGTTAAACCCAAAAGTAACTATGCGGTAACAGGCTTGTATTTCTACGATCAACAAGTGTGTGATATTGCCAAATCTATCAAGCCCAGCACTCGCGGCGAATTAGAAATCACCGCAGTGAATGAAGCATACTTAAATAAGAATCGGTTACAGGTAGAGATCATGGGGCGGGGTTTTGCGTGGCTCGATACAGGCACACATGATTCCTTATTGGATGCCGCCGGTTTTATTGCAACACTCCAGAAGCGTCAGGGTTTGATGGTTGCATGTCCGGAGGAGATTTCTTACCGTCAAGGCTGGATCAGTGCTGAGCATGTGCTTAAATTAGCTGCGCCACTGAAGAAAAATGCATACGGCCAGTATTTAGAGAAAATGTTGACTGAGCGATTGTCTTGAATTTCTGTTAATTACGTTTTAATTAAAGATGAAAGTAAAGATTAGCTAATGCCTATTACTGCAACCCCCACCGAAATACCTGATGTTCTGGTGATTGAGCCTAAAGTCTTTGGTGATGATCGCGGTTGGTTTTTTGAATCTTTTAATGAAAAAGACTTTTCTGCTGCAGTAGGTAAACCAGTTATTTTTGTTCAAGATAATCATTCATCTTCCAAGAGGGGTGTGTTGCGTGGTCTTCATTATCAAATGGAGCAAACACAAGGTAAGTTAGTACGAGTGTGTCATGGCGCTGTTTTTGATGTGGCAGTCGATTTAAGAAAATCTTCAGCCACATTTGGGCGATGGGTCGGGGTTGAATTATCAGCAGAGAATAAAAAACAGTTATGGATACCCGCAGGATTTGCTCATGGGTTTTTAGTTTTATCTGAATCTGCTGAGTTTTTATACAAAACAACTGATTACTGGCATGCTGCCAGTGAAAAGTGCATTGTTTGGAATGATTTAACTTTAAACATTATGTGGTCTGATATTGACGTGCAGCCAATATTGAATCCTAAGGATGCTGCTGGTTTGGCATTTTTGGAGGCCCCCTATTTTGAGTAAAGCTCAAAGACTTGAAAACTGTTGATATTTTCATCGTCACGTTTTATTCAGATTTGAATGTTCTGGGTAAGGTGTTGCAACGCTTAAGTCAGGCGGTGAACGTTTGTTCAAATGCTGTGTTTCGAGTCACTCTGGTTGATAACTCTGATGGTCCTGATCAAGGTATTTATCAAGAACGTAGTTATTTTGATGACCTTAAAGAATTGGTCTCTAAGAGTAGTCTGGCGATTGATTTGCACCAGTCGCCTAGTAATCTAGGTTTTGGGAGGGCCAACAATTTAGCTTTTGATTTATCTGTTAAAAATTCACCTAGTGCTGATCAAGTTTTGGTGCTTAATCCAGATGCTTTTTTAAGTTTGGATTCTTTGAACCGCGCATTACATATCATGAATGAGCGACCTGAGTTGGGTATTTTATTGCCAAGATTTTTATCAGAGGCTGGTCAAGATCTTTACCTGTCAAAACGCTACCCCAATGTTTGGGTATTGTTTTTAAGAGGCTTTGCACCAAGGTTCATGAAAAGAATGTTTCAGTCATCGATTGATTCATATGATTTAAAAGATTTACCCCCTGATCAAAGTCACTTTCAAACGGTTGTTGGGAGTGGTGCGTGTTTTTTGATTAGAGCAAGTATTTGGCAGCAATTGAAGGGATTTGACCCTCGTTTCTTTTTGTACTTTGAAGACTTTGATTTGATTTATCGTGCCAAGCAGATAAGCCAGGTTGCTTATGAGCCAAGTATTGAAGTTGTTCATTTGGGTGGGCATACGGCTAAGAAGGGTAGCATTCACATCAAATATTTTATTAAGTCAGCGGGACAATTTTTCAATAAAAATGGCTGGAAATGGTTATGAAAATTCTAGTCACCGGTGCCACAGGTTTTGTGGGGTCACATTTAATCCGACTTCTGAGCTCACAGGGGCATCAGGTTATTGGTGCTGTGAGATCTCAGTCAAATAAATCTGTTAATACCATTGCAGGTGTGGAGTTCAAGGCTTTGGTTAATATCCATAGCTCTTTAGATTGGGCGCCTTGTTTAGCGGGCGTTGATGCAGTAGTTCATTTGGCCAATCGAGCTCATATGATGCATGAGTCTGATAGCAATCTTTTGGCTTTGTATCGCTCTATCAACACCGAGGGTACTATGCAATTAGCTCGTCAAGCTGTTGCTGCAGGTATTAAACGTTTTATTTTTATCAGTTCTGTGAAGGTCAATGGAGAATCAACTTTGCCTGGTCAAAGATTTTCTCCTGTAAGTAACAGTATCCCAACTGATCCCTATGGTTTATCGAAGTATGAGGCTGAGCAAGGATTAAAAGAATTGAGTCTTAAAACAGACATGGAGGTTGTGATCATTCGTCCGCCTCTGATCTATGGCCCAGGTGTTAAAGCAAATTTCTTAAAAATGATGCAGTGGATTGAAAAGGGTATTCCTTTGCCGATGGGCAGTATCGCCAATCAAAGAAGTTTGTTGGGTATTGATAACTTATTAGATTTTATTAGCGTCTGTTTGACCCACCCAAAGGCTGCGGGTCAAACTTTCTTGATCAGTGATGATCATGATGTTTCAACCACGGAATTGCTTAAAGAGATAGCTAGTGCTATGCATCGCTCTTCACGTTTATTGGTGATTCCGCAGTTTGTTCTGGAAAATGGCTTGATTCTATTGGGTCAGGGTCATATCGCAGAGCGATTGTGTGCCTCTTTGCAGTTAGACATCACTTTGGCGAAAACACTGTTATCTTGGAAGCCGCCATATAGCTTCAAAAATCAAATGAGTAAAACTGTGGCGGCTTATTTATCAGAGCGCTCTGGTAGAGCATAATCTGTTATTTGGCCTGAATAGATTGATTGAAGTGAGCAATATCAGTAGATTCAGCAAAGTCAGCATGTCGATTAAACTTTGAATATGAAACGTTTAATTGATCTGTTCCTGGCTATTTTTCTAGCAGCTTTATTTGCTTTGCCATTATTGTTAGTGGCCATAGCTGTTCGCTTGACTTCTCCAGGCCCAGCTTTGTATTGGTCTGATAGGGTAGGCAAGAATAACCAGATCTTTCGTATGCCAAAGTTTCGAAGTATGAGAATAGATACCCCCGCAGTTGCCACCCACTTGTTACCTGATCCCAAGTCTTTTTTAACTCCCATTGGAAGTTTTTTAAGGCGCAGTAGTTTTGATGAATTGCCCCAGATTTGGAGTGTTTTGGTTGGGGATATGTCGTTTGTGGGGCCGCGTCCTGCTTTATTCAATCAAGATGATTTAATTGTTTTGCGCACGGAGAAACAGGTGCATACCTTAGTGCCAGGCTTGACAGGTTGGGCTCAAGTTAATGGCCGTGATGAGTTGCCTATATCTGTAAAGGTCAATTTGGATGTTGAATACATGCAAAGACAATCCCTTTCCTTTGATGTTTATATCCTTTATCTGACCTTTATCAAGGTCTTGGGAGCAAAGGGTGTTTCTCATTAGGCATGAGTAAAACTTTAATGACCCCTACTTTTATTATAAAAATCATAAAATAAGAGAAAATATCAATACCAATGAAAACCTATTTAGTTTCCTTGCCAAGATTCAGTAAGCAATTGGTTGCTATGGCAGTCGATATTTTGTCGATTATCTTTGCAGTTTGGCTGGCTTACTCAGTTCGTTTGGAGCGTTTTCACTACCCTATTGGTAGAGAATTTTTTGTTTATTTAATTCCGGTGTTAATTGCTTTACCAATATTTATCAGGTTTGGTTTATATAGAGCAATCTTTAGATATACAGGTCAGCATGCTCTATGGTCAATTTTGAGATCCATAGTCATCTATGGATTTTTCTTTGCCGGATTAATTATATTTTGGGATTTTCTTCCTTTACCTCAAGGTGTTGGTGTTATTCCGAAAAGCTTAGCTCTACTTCAGCCATTAATTTTATTAATACTGATTGTTCTCAGCAGATCTTTTGTTCGTTTATGGTTGTCAGGTAGTTTATCAAATACAAGATCTGGTCAAAGTCGGCGAAGAAGAACATTGATTTATGGCGCTGGAGTAGCTGGAGTGCAAACGGGAGCCTTGCTTCAGAGAGCCGGCAATTACTGTTTAATTGGGTACATTGATGATGATGTTCGCTTGCGCCATAAGACAATCAATGGTTCAGTGATATATGGCCCTGATGAGCTTGGGAAGCTGATTGATAAATTTGGCATCACTGATATCTTGCTGGCTTTGCCATCAATACATCATTCGCGCCGCGCTGAAATCTTAGGTCAATTAAGAAGTTACCATTTACACGTCATTTCTTTACCAAGTATGACCGATCTTGCTGAGGGTAAGGTCAAGGTTTCTGATATTCGTGAATTGGATGTTGCGGATCTTCTGGGTCGAAATCCTGTGGCGCCTAACAAAGAATTATTTGAAAAAAATATCACTGATCAAGTGGTGATGGTGACAGGTGCTGGTGGCAGTATTGGCAGTGAGTTGGCCCGCCAAATTCTATTCGCTAAACCTAGGACTATGATTCTTTTGGAGCAAAGTGAATTTGCTCTTTACACATTAGACGCAGAATTAAAGGATCGCATCAAAGATGAGCAGCTTGAGGTTGAATTGATTTCATTGTTGGGTAATGTGCGCCAGTACGAATGGCTCAAGAAGATTTGCTCTACTTGGAAAATCAATACCATTTATCATGCTGCTGCCTATAAGCATGTACCTATTGTTGAGCACAACATCGCAGAGGGTGTCTTTAACAACGTCTGGGGTACTTTGAATACTGCAAGATCAGCCATCGAAACCGGCGTTGATCAATTTGTTTTAATCAGCACCGATAAAGCTGTTCGACCAACCAATGTGATGGGTGCGTCTAAGCGGTTGGCGGAGATGGTTTTGCAAGCCCTTGCCAATCAATTTGGTGCTAAGACCCATCTATCAATAGTGCGTTTTGGCAATGTATTAGGTTCAAGTGGTTCTGTGGTTCCTTTATTTCGCTCTCAGATCAATGCCGGTGGACCAGTGACCGTGACACATCCTGACGTAACACGTTACTTCATGACTATTCCGGAAGCTGCGCAATTGGTGATTCAGGCAGGTGCGATGGCCAGTGTAAGTGCTTCTAACTCATCAGGTCAGGGCGCGGTCTTTGTTTTAGATATGGGGGAGTCTGTCAAAATTATTGATTTAGCAGAGCGCATGATTGAGTTATCAGGTTTCAGTCTTCAGGATGAGAGCAATCCAGACGGTGACATCGCTATTGAGGTAGTAGGTTTGCGACCTGGTGAAAAGTTGTACGAGGAGTTATTGATTGGTGATAACCCAATGCCTACTCAGCATTCTAGAATCATGAAAGCCCAAGAGTGTTATTTGCCTTGGGATCAGTTGCATGCAGAGTTAAATAAGCTGGAGCAGTTATTGAATAGTGCTGATGCCCCTGCCATTTATCATCAACTGCAAAAGCTCGTGACTGGTTTTGTACCTGATACATCGATTGTTGATTGGGTGAGCAAGAAAAAATCTAAATCATAACGATAATAGTTGTTATTTGTATTGTTGAGTTCTTTTGAAGTTTGTAGATCAATCGAATGAAAAAAGCCCGTATTAGAGCTGGCTTTTTTCATTATGGAGGAATTAAATCCACCTAAATTGACCATTTTCTCTAATACCGTGGATGGAAATATCATATTTGGCGACCTCTTCATCACGCCAGGTTCTTTCTTGTCGCTTTCTACCGATTTTTGTCATTTTGCGCTCTAACCAAGATTGGTTGAGAAGTCTATAGTTATATCTGTAAGGAAGATTTTGATTTTCCTTTAAACCACGCTCTAGTTTCATAGCGGTTTGAGTAATAGAGCCATAGTGATGAAGCCATGAGGCCCCTGTCATGGCCATTTTGAGATTATTTTTTTCGGCTTCATGGAAAAACATGGTGTCTTCATAGCCAAGTAGCTTGGGCACAGGTTGAAAATAGCCAATATCCATCCAAACTGATTCATGGATGGCCAAACAAACAGCATGACGAGCACCGATCCGGTGCTCGTTTTTCATTTTGGCTTGGGCCTCTTTTTCAAAGGAAGCAAAGTCATAGTCAAGCTTACCCTCAATTAGGGCTGGCGAGATAATCTTAAGGTTTTGACTTTCTGCTGTGCAAATGAGGTTTTCAATCCAGTTGGGTGAAACCAAGACATCATTGTTCATTACAATAGTCCACTCAGACTGTAAGTGCAAGGCACCCTGGTTCCAGGCCACGCCACATCCTAGGTTTTGGCTATTGAAGATTCTTCCGCCTAGATGAAGTGTGCTGAGATAGTCACGGGTCTCGTCTTTAGATCCATTGTCAACAACGACCAAGCGATCCAATGGAGTGCCGTGTTTAATCATGCTCTCAATACATAGCTTAGTGTATTCAACTGAGTTGTAGCAAGCAAAGGTGAGTGAGTATTTATTTTTGTTCATGGCTTTTCCAAAGAGTGGTTGCTAGCAAGCCTGCAAGTAATAGGGCGTAAAACGTATAGCTAATTTTAAGACCCAGCATTTCTGTGCCAAAGCTACATATGAAGATGCCCATGCAAAGCATGATTCCCATTGATTTAATTTGATGAGATTTTGATTTGATAAAAATGTACAAGGGTAAGAAGTAAGTTGCCAATAGAGCACAAACACCAAATATCCCTGATTTCAATATATGAGCAGCAATCTCATTATGGGGACCGCAGCATTGAATAGTTTTTATCGATTCAGGGTCAGCAAACGATTGAATATAGGAATTGTTAATAATTGGTAAAGATGTGTATTCACCATAGCCTACCCAAGGGCTTAATGAGAAAAAGTAAGCCGTCATTTTCAATATGGTTAATCGATAACCAGTTGATGATTCAGTTTGGGTTTTATTACTCCAATTAATGACATCGGAGATAGCGGTATCAATTCGTGATTGGAAGGTATTGACTGTCAAATAGAGAGTGATGACTGCTGCAATTGTTAATAGACTACACAAGGCAATCTTCTTTAGGGATAGATGCTTTCTGTTAATGAAAAGCCAAATTACAATCAATGCTACGGCCGCTACCCATCCAGCGCGAGATTGAGAAAGAATCGACATCGTTACACCCAGGCCCAACCCAGATAGTTTATAGAGCTTCAGCGCAACTGAGTCTGTTTCTTCTATGCCGGCCAGGCACATAAGCCCCATGATGATTGAAAAATTACCCCAAAAAATAGGGTCTAAGTAATGGGTGGTGAGTCTGTCACCATGGCTATGGATTCCAGATTTTGCGTAAATAAAAATTGTTAACAAAGCGATAGGGAGGGTTAGGGATAGGATCTTTCCAAAATCAATTTTAAGTTTATAGATTGCAATTAGTATCGGAAGGGCAAAGATCAAGCGACTGGGGCCATCATAGGCGCCCAATAAGAATCTTCCTCGTGTGGCTTGCCCAATAAAGATAGATAAAACAATTGCTAGTAAAGAAAACACAATCAAAAGACTGTATTTTTGATCGAAGAAATTAGATACTGATTTTGTATCCATTAATAAGATTAACAATGCAAGAATCAAACAGATTGCTGCTAGGATGCCAAAAACACCTTTCACGGTCATATAACCAAATGGCAGAATCAATAATGAAATAGTGAAAATGCTGTTTAAAAAAGAGGCATTTGCCTGTGGAATCAGTCCTGGGCGGTGTAAAAAGTCGAAGAAAGATATTTTCAAGTTAGTATTCTTTACAATCTTTATATTATTTGTATTGTAATAAATTTATGAGCCGAATTTACGACTGTTTTTGTTATTTCAATGAGGATATGCTTTTAGAGCTTCGTTTAGAAACCCTTTGGGATCATGTTGACTATTTTGTTATTTCTGAGGCCTCTTATACGCACTCTGGAGTTGATCGAGCTACAGAATTTGATATAGAAAAATTTCAGAAATATGCTTCCAAGATTAGATACATTCGCTTAGATGAGCGCCCTCCCGGACCAAATGGATTTTGGAAAAATGAAAACTTCATACGAAATAACATCTCTGCAGGTTTATATGATGCGAAACCTGATGATTTAATCCTGATTTCTGACTTAGATG
>JACCDV010445480.1_pt1 | contig 33653 bp, 35 predicted proteins | sample 7446131 | NCBI WGS metagenome assembly JACCDV01 (sample SAMN15323448, study PRJNA562643) | freshwater metagenome | isolation source: river surface water | place: USA:Blue River Watershed | collected 2017-08-17
CTGCGCGGTAGTCGGGCAGCGTGAGCGTGCGGGCCGAATAGACCGAGCACCAGTCCATCTCCCACGGCTTGCCGCCGTGGCCAATCAGTTCCAGCTGGGCGTTGATGCGGGCCTTGAGCGATTCGGGGTCCAGCGCCTGCTCGGGCGTTTCGCCCTCGGGCAGCTGGTAGTCCACGCGCCAGATGTTGAGCGGCTCGCGGTGCATCAGCACCGTGTTGCGCGGGTTCCATTCGGGGTCAAAAAACGCCAGACGTTCAGTAGGCAACGGCAGGTCGATGCGGATGTCGGCGATCACGAAGCGGCCTTCGTAGGACGCACCTTCGAGCTTGAGATCCAGCAGTGTGCGGATGCCCGAGCGCGCGCCGTCAGACGCCACCAGCCATTCGCTTGCCAGCTGGTAAGGACCCTCTGGGGTGTCCACCTCGACCACGGCATGGTCAGCGTGCTGCACCAGGCCGGTCACGCGGTTGCCCCAACGCAGGTCGATCAAGGGGTGGGCTTCGCAGGCGTCGACCAGGAACTCCTCCAGGTACTGCTGCTGCAGGTTGATCATGGGCCAGAAACGGTCGTTGTCGTCGTGCGGCGCTTCCATGCGAAAGACGCGTTGGCCCCGGTAGAAGGAATTGCCAAAGCGCCAGGGCAGCCCGTGCTGCGTCACACGCTTGGTCACGCCGACCTGCTGCAGGATTTCCATGGAGCGGCGGGTGAAGACAATGGCGCGGCTGCCTTCGCTGACCTGCAATTCCGATTCCAGCAACACACAGGGCACGCCGTGGCGGGCCAATTCGAGTGCCGCCGTCATGCCCACCGGGCCACCGCCTGCAATCACCACCTGGTGGCGGGGTTGCGCAGCGTTTTTGGAAGCCAGCCAGGGCTGGTGAACCTTGTAGTCGTAATAGATCGAGCGGCGCGGCTCGGTGGTGGGGCTGTGCATGAGGCATCCTCTCAAACTGTTCGACCGTGGACTGGCAGTTATGGAAAGCAGTTTAGTGGGCAACACCAACAAAGACGTCCCCAAATAGGGACATTATTCACGCAAAGCCAGCAACCAGGCCACCAACTCCTTGTGGCCCGACACGCCCAGCTTACGGTACAGGCGCTTGGTGTAGGTCTGGGCGCTGGCGGGCGTCAAACCCAATCGCCCGGCCAACTCGGTGATAGACAAACCCTCAAGCAAGCCGCGCACGACGTCTTCATCGCGCGCAGTCAACTCGGGCGCACGCAGAGCCAGTCGGTCGAGCATGAGGCCCATCAGGTCTTCGCTCAACTGCTGCCCAGCGTGGTGCAAGCGCACAGCCTGCACGATCAATGGGGCCAGCGCTTCGATAACGATCAATTCGGCATCGCTGAGCAGCCCGTGCTCTCGCCCCCGGTAGAGGTTGACCGACATCCAGCGCCGCCCTTCATGCAAGGACAAAATCGCCAGCCGCTCGGCTACCTGCGGCAGCTCGTAACAAATCTGGCGGTAATCGGGATGTTGCACATCGCTGGCCGCCTGGCGATGCAAAACAATGTGCGGCCGTTGAGGAGATGCCTTGCGGGCAGCAGCTTCGTGTGCCTGCATGGCTTGCTGCGCGCCATCGAGTCGGTAAAAACGCTGTACGTAGGCCTGCGAAATGTCGGGTAGTTCGCGTGTGCGCGAGCGGTCGCCCACGGCCACGGTGCGCGGGCGACCCGTCCCCTCAAACGAAAAAATCGTGCACTGCGCTAAAGGCACCAGCGGCCCCAGCAGGCGCAACACCTCCTCGGCCACGGCATGGCGGTCCGACAGACCCAGTTTTTCAAGCAAGGGGGAAACGCGATCCAGGGGCAAATTCAGCACTTGAGCATTCCCGACTGGGCAAACCCAAAAGGCATGGGTCTTCGAATCGGCAATGACTGCAGAGGGCAAAAGCGCTTTCATGCCCGAATGGTAGCGGCTACCCATCCTCTCTCGGTTATTCTCGATACATGCCTTTCTCCCTTTCCGCGCCTGCCCACCACGAGCTGATTGTCAAGAAAAGCCGCTTCATTGCGTGTGTAGAGCCCGTGCAAGGGCGCGAAGAGGCGCAAGCCCGCGTGGCGCAGCTCAAGGCCGAGCACTCCGACGCCCGGCATGTGTGCTGGGCTTTGCTGGCCGGCGGACAGTCGGCCGCAAATGACGATGGCGAGCCCGGCGGCACCGCTGGCCGCCCCATGCTGGAGGTGCTTCGTCACCAGGACTTACAGGGCGTGTTGGCCACGGTGGTGCGCTACTTTGGTGGCGTTAAGCTCGGAGCTGGCGGCTTGGTGCGGGCCTATACCGATGCGGTGGCGCAAGCCGTGCTGGCGGCCGAAAAAATACCGCTCATCAAACAGTCTCAACTGGCCTGCAGCGTGCCTTATGCGCTGGAGGGCATGGTGCGCCGCGAACTGGACCTGGCCAAAGCCCAATTGCAAACCGTCGAGCACGGCAGTGTGGTGACCTTGCACTTTGCCTTGCCCGAACCCGATGCGCCTGAGCTGGTGCAACGCCTGGGCGACAGTGGGCGCGGTCAGCTGGTCTGGCTGGATACAACAGCTCACGCATAATCTCGCACGCCATGTCTGATCACCAACAGCTCAATCACCCTCGTTCCAAGACCGATCTTTTCGTGTCTTTTTCTCTGCTGGCTTTGCAGGGCTTTGGCGGCGTTCTGGCCGTGGTGCAACGGGTGCTGGTTGAAGAAAAGCGCTGGCTCACCCGAGAGCAGTTCATTGAAGACTGGGCCGTGGCCCAGATCATGCCCGGGCCCAATGTGGTCAACCTCGCCCTCATGATTGGCGGGCGCTACTTTGGCCTGCCGGGCGCACTGGCAGGCGTTGCCGGTATGTTGACGGCCCCCTTGGTGGTGGTGCTGCTCTTGGCCATGGCTTTTGGTGGTGTCTCGGACAGCGCATGGGCACAAGGCGCCTTGCGCGGCATGGGTGCGGTGTCGGCCGGTTTGATTTCTGCCGTGGGGCTGAAGCTGATCTCGGCCCTGAAGTCCAACCCCATGGGCATGCCCGTGTGCATTGGCCTGGCCTTGGCCAGCTTTGCAGGTGTAGGGCTGCTGCGCTTGCCATTGGCCTGGGTGCTGCTGGCCTCTGGCTCGGCAGGCTGCGTCTGGGCTTTCGTTCAACTGGCCCGCCAAGCGGTCCATGCGTCGGCAAAGGGGCAGGCATGAACCCCGTTTTGCACATGTCGGCTTCAGATTGGCTGGTGCTGTTTCAGCACTTCGCTTCTTTGTCTTTGCTGGCCGTTGGCGGCGCCATCACCACAGCGCCAGATATGCACCGCTACCTGGTCAGCGAGGCCGGCTGGCTCAGCGACAGCCAGTTCACCTCGTCCATCGCCTTGGCGCAAGCCGCGCCAGGCCCGAATATCTTGTTTGTGGCCTTGATGGGATGGAACGTGGGCATGAACGCCAGTACCGGAGCAGGCTTGGGACTGCAACTGCTTACGGCCCTCCTGGGTGTCACGGTAGCCATGCTGGGCATCATGCTGCCCTCTTCCATCCTGACCTATCTGGCCACCCGCTGGGCACACCAGCACCGGGAGATGCGGGCCATCAAGGCCTTCAAGGCGGGTATGGCCCCCATCGTGATTGCCTTGCTGATGGCCACCGGGTGGCTACTGACCATCAGCCACGACCAGCCTGCCAAAGACTGGCCTTTGTATGTGCTGACGCTATTGACCACGCTGGTGGTCTGGCGCACCCGCGTCCATATGCTGTGGCTGATTGGTCTGGGCGCCCAGCTGGGCGCCTTGGGCTGGGTCTGATTTATTTATAGAAAGCTTCAACGCGCCCTTTGAGCTTGAGCATCAAAGGGTGGCCTTTGCGGTCCAGCGTTTTTCCTGCGGGCACTTTGATCCAGCCTTCGCTGACGCAGTACTCTTCCACATCGAAACGCTCTTTGTCGTTGAAGCGAATACCAATGTCATGCTCAAAAACCGCGGCCACATGGTGTGGGCTGCGCGGGTCAATGCTCAGGTGGTCAGGCAGTTCGGGGCGTTGTGTGGTGTCGCTCATGATCAGTTGGATTGCGGGTTTTCGAAAAAGACGGTGGTGGCGTAGTCGCTGAACTCAAAGTAGACCTTCTTTTCGCCAGAGTCGGCCTGCATGTTCAGGTTTTCATCCAGCACGCCGTAGCCATAGCGATAGGCACGAGGTTTGCCATCATCGGTACCCAAAGCGGTACTGAGCTTGTCCACCTTCAAAAAGCGGCGAACAAGCTTGTCGCCCGAGTAAATTTCCAGCACACCATTGGTGCCAGTCCAGTTCTGGATCCCTCGACCAATCTTGTTTTGCTGCTCTTGGGTACAGCCTGCCAGTGCGGAAACAGCCACGACCAGCAGTGATAAAAGTGTTTTGCTCATCTTTTCGTTCTCCCTCGACATGTGATCAAACACCCCGTTGACGCAGGGCTTCGTACAGACATACCCCTGAAGCGACCGAAACGTTCAGGCTCTCGACAGCGCCTTGCATCGGAATACTGATGAGTTCATCGCAGGTTTTTCGGGTCAACTGGCGCATGCCAGGCCCTTCGGCGCCAAGCACCAGAGCGGTGGGCCCCTTCAAATCGGTCTGGTAGAGCGTGCGAGGAGCGTCACCACTGGTGCCGATGACCCAGATGTTGCGCTCCTTGAGCTCGCCCAGCGTGCGTGCCAGGTTGGTGACCATGAAATACGGCACGGTTTCTGCCGCGCCGCTGGCCACCTTTGCCACGGTGGCGTTGATACCGGCGGCATGGTCCTTAGGCGCAATGACGGCATGAGCCCCTGCCCCGTCGGCCACGCGCAGGCAAGCGCCCAGGTTGTGTGGGTCGGTAATGCCATCGAGCACCAGCAACAGCGGTGGACCTTGCAGATCGTCAAGCAATTCATCAAGCGAGCGGGCCTGCGCAACAGGTTCCACCAGTGCAGCCACACCCTGGTGGCCATGGCTGCCGGCCAGTTTGGACAGGCGCAGACCATCGGCCTCGATCAGGCGAACGCCCGCCTCTTTGGCTCTGGCAATGAACTGACGCATACGGGCGTCACGACGGCTCGCCTCGAAATAGACCTCCACGATGGAGTCGGGTGCCGTCTTCATGCGGACACCGACTGCGTGAAAGCCAAAAAGAACTTTGTGTGTGGACATAGCCCCGCATTATCCCGCTTGCTGGGCGCCCCTGCCTCAGACTTTGTCGACCAAAGCACCCGCTTGGAGTGTTAAAACCGTGTCGCAGCGGTGCGCCAGGCCCATGTCATGGGTCACCAGTACCAGGGTGGTGCCGTTTTCCTGGTTGAGCTTGAACATCAAATCCGCCACGGCCTGGCCTGTTGCGTGGTCCAGGCTGCCAGTCGGTTCGTCGGCCAGCAGGAGTTGCGGTCGCGTGACAAACGCTCTTGCCAGCGCCACGCGTTGTTGTTCGCCGCCGCTGAGCAAACGAGGCAGATGCGACAGCCGCTGGCCCAAGCCCACGTGCTCGAGCATCTGCCTGGCCCGCTCGCGCGCATCGCGCTGGCCCGCCAGCTCCAGGGGCATCATCACATTTTCAAGCGCGGTGTAGTGCGGCAAGAGCTGAAAATTCTGGAACACAAACCCGACATGCCGGGCACGCAGTTGGGCGCGTTGATCCTCATTGAGGGTAAAGAGGTCTGTGCCTGCCAGGTGAACGCTCCCATGGCTGGGTGTGTCCAGGCCCGCAAGCAAAGCCAGCAGTGTGCTTTTTCCCGAGCCAGAGGCCCCCACGATGGCACAACTTTGTCCCTGCGGGATCTCGAATGAAATATCGCGCAAAATCTCCAGCTCACCGCTGGAGTCCTGCACGGTCTTGCCTAGGTGGTGAACGGACAAAATGGATTCAGACATGCCAGACTTTCTGCTTCAACGTCGACACTTTAGCGCTTGCGCCCTGACCTTGGCTGCAAGCGGTTTTACGCCCCTGCTCAGCCAGGCTGCCGGCAAGAGTTCCATTTTGGTTGTAGGAGACTCCATCAGCGCCGAGTACGGCCTGCCGCGTGGCTCGGGCTGGGTGACGCTGCTGGAACAACGCCTTGTGTACAGCGCCTTGCCATGGTCGGTGGTCAACGCCAGCATCAGTGGCGACACGACTGCGGGCGGCCGCAGCCGACTGGCTGCCTTGTTGGCACAACACCGACCCAAGGTGCTGATCATCGAATTGGGCGCCAATGACGCGCTGCGCGGTCTGTCCATGAACGCGACGCAAGACAACCTGCTGACCATGACGCGTATGGCGCAAGCGCAAGGCGCTGCGGTGCTGCTGCTGGGCATGCAGATGCCTCCCAACTATGGACCGGTGCTCATGAAGGCGTTCGAGCAGGTGTTTGTGAACGTGGCTCGCCAGACAAAAGCCTTGCGGGTGCCTTTTTTGCTCAAAGGCATTGCAGATGCACCAGAGCCTTTTGCCCTGTTCCAGAGCGACCGCATCCACCCCAATGTTCAGGCGCAATCGATCATGCTGGACAATGTCTGGCCTGAACTGAAGAAATTGTTGAAATGAGTGTCCACCTGATTGACGCGCCCAGCGCCCTGCAACGTCTGCAGACTTTTGACGCCATACTGGACGCACGCAGCGAAGGCGAATATGCCCTGGACCACCTGCCGGGCGCGGATAACTGGCCCTCGCTCAACGATGCCGAGCGCATTCAGGTCGGTACGCTTTACAAGCAAGTCAGCCCGTTTGAAGCGCAGAAAATTGGCGCGGCCTTGGTGGCGGCCAACATCTCGCGTCACATCCTGGCCCATGTCATGGATAAACCCAAAAGCTGGAAGCCCTTGGTGTACTGCTGGCGTGGCGGCAAGCGCAGCAACTCGCTGGCACTCATCCTGGGGCAGATCGGTTTTCATGTGACGCTGATCGAAGGCGGTTACAAAGCCTTCCGCTCCGCCCTGGTGCAAGACATTCCCAAACGTGTGGAGCCTTTGCAGTGGCGTGTGCTGTGCGGCCCCACGGGTTCGGGCAAAACCCGTTTGCTGCAGGCCCTGGCGGCCCAGGGCGCACAGGTGCTTGACCTGGAGGCGATTGCAAGCCACCGCGCCTCGGTGCTGGGCATCATTCCCGGCCAGCCGCAGCCAACGCAAAAAGCATTTGAAACGCAGTTGTGGCATGCGCTTTGCCAGTTTGATGCTGATCTCCCGGTGTACGTGGAGGCTGAAAGCAAAAAGGTCGGCAACCTGACCCTGCCAGACAGCCTGATGGAAGCCATGCGACAAAGCCCTTGTGTGCGGCTTGAGCTGGCGGTGCCGCATCGCGTTCAATTGCTGATGGAGGACTACGACTATTTCGTCCAGGACCCTGCCCTTTTTGGCGAACGTCTGGACCGCCTGGCGGACCTCAAAGGCCGTGCAGTGGTGGACGACTGGAAAGCTCGCGCGCACGCGGGTCAAACGGCAGAAGTGGTGGCCGAGTTGCTGGAGAAACACTATGACCCGGGTTACGAAACCTCGACGGCGCGCAACTTCAAGCAGTATGAAAAAGCTTTGCCCCTGCACTTGCCCGGACCATCTCAAGCAGACATGGCTGCAGCCGCGAAAGCGCTGCAAGCCGCTTCAGCTTTGGGCTGATTGCGGCTCGGCCTCCTCCCATTGCACGCTAGCCCGATAAGCGTGCCAGCTGGCATGCCCCAGCAAAGGCCCCACCACCACAATCGCCAGTGACCACGGCGACCAAGGCGAAAGCGACAACACCACCATCAGAGATATCAGGCCTCCCCAGGTAACCATGGTCAGGGGATTGCTGAACACCACGCGCAAGCTGGTGATAGCCGCTGAAATGGCGTCGGTATCGCGGTCCAGAATCATGGGAATGGACACCACTGCCGTCGAAAACACCAAAGAAGCAAAAGCTCCACCCACGGCGGTATAGACCAGGACGAACTCCAGATTCTCCGGATTGAAAATGGCTTCAATCACGCCGGTGGTTGATGGCATGCCGGTATTGAAGAACACTGCAAACACCACCAGAGAGGCACGGCCCCACAAGAGTTCGATGACCATGAGCACCAGCACCAGCATGGCCATGCTGCGCAGGTGGCTGTCCCAACAGGTCAGCGAAACGCCCAGATCGGGCTTGAGCCCCTGCTCGCGCCTGCGGCTGACCTCGTACAAACCCATTGCCAAAAAGGGGCCGACCAACAGGCAGCCAGACACGATGGACAAGGTGTATTCCGGGTTGTGGCGAAACACCAGTGACAGCACGATTGCCATGAACCAAAAACAGGTGCCGTATACCGCCGCAATGAAGGGCTCCTGCCGCATGTCCTCCCAGCCGCGCGCCAGCCAGGTGAAGGGGTGGTATATGTGCAAACGCGTCATGCGGGCCTTGGGGCCAACGGGTGGCGGAGGCACATAGGGTGTCTCCATCACGGGCAATGTTTCGCTTTCTTTGGGGCTTGTTTGTGGGTCTGTCATGCACTCACCTTGATATTTATCAAGGCTACGCAATCCCTCCCCTGACGCCAAGTGTGGAAAACCCGTGGGGGTACGGTCAGGGCAGATGTGGCAAGTGTGTTTTCACCGCATGGGCCAGATCGTCCATCAGGGTTTGAGCAGACTCCAGCCCCATCGAAAACCGGACCAGGTGTCCAGGCTTGAGGTGATGCAGTGAATGGCTTCGCATTTGCCCGAGCTCGTACGGCATGACCAGGCTCACGGGCCCACCCCAGCTGTAACCGATGCGAAAAAGTTTCAAGGCATCGCAAAAGGCATCTATTTGTGCCTGGCTGTAGCGAGCATCGAGCAGCACACTGAACAGGCCTGCCGCTGCGCCCTCTTGGCCGCAAACCTGCTGCCAATTCTGATGCCCTGGCGAGCCTTCAAAAGCCGGGTGCAACACTTGTACGCACTGAGGCTGGGCCAGCCACCAATGAGCCAAGGCGCGGGCAGTCGCGTCCTGCGCGGCGTAGCGCAAGCCCATGCTGGGCAGCGAGCGCAGCACCGATTCCACGTCATTGGCGCCCACCCCCAGCCCCAGACGCATATGGCACAGCTTGATCTTCAGATGCAGGGACGCGTCACGGGTGATGATGCTGCCCATGAGCACATCGCCGCCGCCGCTGGGAAATTTGGTCAACGCATGCACACTGATGTCTACACCCACGCTGCCGTCACCCAGCAAGTCAAACGGGGCAAAGGCCAGGCCGGCGCCCCAGGTGTTGTCCAGCGCACAGATCACTTTCTTGCCGCGGCAAATGCGCACCAGCTCGGTCAGGTGCGGGAACTCCATGGTGACCGAGCCCGCTGCCTCCAGCCACACCAGGCGCGTGCGTTCGTTGATGCGCTCGCCAAGATCGGCCGGATTCATGGGGTCGTAATAGGCGTGCGTGATGCCCCAATGGGCCAGCTCACCTTCGGCCAGGGCTTTGTTGGGGCCGTAGGCGTTGTCGGGAATCAGGACCTCGTCTCCGCTGCGCAGCAAGGCCAATGCCGTGGTTGCAATCGCTGCCAAGCCACTGGGCACCAGCAGACACTGCTGGCCGCCTTCGAGTGTGCAAAGACGTTCTTCGAGCACATAGGTGGTCGGCGTGCCGTGCAGACCGTAGGTGTAGGCGCTTTTATCTTTCCACTCACGCGATCGCATGTCGGCAACAGTGGGAAAGTACACCGTGGAGGCCTTGAAGACGCCCGGCTGCGGTGCTTCAAAACCTTCAGGGGGCGTATAGGGATGATGAATCAGATGCGTGGTATCGGCTGGCTTTTGCATGCCCCCATGCTAGCCTGAAAAACAAAAAAACCCGGCACTGTGGCCGGGTCTGAAAGCTGAAATCTGAACAATCAGACTTTCCACTTTTCCAGCAGTTTTTCCGGGCGCATATTGTCATAGGGCTCGAACGGCTGATGAATCCAGGGGTTGGTGGGCAGGAAGTCCACCGAGTAATCGGGCTGGAATGTAGAGACGCCTTTGGTCCAGATCACGGCGCTCTTGAGCTCGGTGATGGGCTGATAGTTGTTACGCAGCTGGTCCACCACAGCGCGCAAGGTGTGGCCGGTATCAGCCAGGTCATCGACCAAGAGGACTTTGCCTGCAATTTCGCCTTTGGGCGTGGTGATGTAGCGTGCAATGTCCAGATGGCCTTGCACCGTTCCAGCCTCGGCACGATAGGAGCTGGTGGACATGATGGCCAGGGGCACATCGAAAATGCGAGACAGGATGTCGCCGGGACGCATGCCGCCACGGGCCAGACACAGAATGGTATCGAACTTCCAGCCGGACTGGTGGATTTTGATGGCCAGCTTTTCGATGAGGTTGTGGTACTCGTCGTAACTGACGTAAAGGTGTTTGCCGTCTTCGGTCAACATGGTGGGGCTCCGTTAGAAATCAGGGGGCTTGAAAAGGGTTTTGCATCAGGATGGTGTGGTCACGGTCCGGGCTGGTGGACACCATATGGATCGGCACACCTGTCACGTCTTCGATGCGTTGCAGGTATTGGCGTGCGTTGGCGGGCAATTTATCCAGCTCGGTCACGCCCACGGTGGAGTCGCTCCAGCCGGGAATGGATTCGTAAATGGGCTTGCAACGTGCAATCTCGTCAGCTCCCATGGGCAGGATGTCGATGGTTTCACCATCGAGTTCATAGCCGGTGCAAAGCAACAGCTCGCTCAGGCCATCGAGAACGTCGAGCTTGGTGATGCACAGTCCCGACAAGCCATTGACCTGGGCACTGCGCTTGAGCAGCGCAGCGTCGAACCAGCCGCAGCGGCGTGCGCGGCCGGTGGTGGTGCCCTTCTCGGCACCTACCGTGGCCATGTGCCAGCCCGGTGTTCCTTCTTTTTCCCATTCCAGCTCGGTCGGGAACGGGCCGCCGCCCACCCGGGTGCAGTAAGCCTTGGTGATGCCCAGAACGTAGTGCAGCATGCCTGGGCCCACGCCAGAGCCTGCAGCCGCATTGCCTGCCACGCAGTTGCTGGACGTCACAAAGGGGTAAGTGCCGTGGTCGACGTCGAGCAAGGTGCCTTGCGCGCCTTCGAACAACAGGTTGGCACCGGCCTTGTGGGCATCATTGAGCTCGCGCGAGACATCGGCCACCATGGGAGCCAACTCTTTGGCGTAAGCCATGGCTTCGTTGAAAACGGTGTCGAAGTCCACCGGCGCGGCGTGCAGGTGGTTGACCAGCACATCGTTGTGCAGCGCCAGGTTCTCGCGCAGCTTGGTGGCAAAGCGCTCGGGGTATTTGAGGTCCTGCACACGCAGGGCGCGGCGGGCCACCTTGTCTTCGTACGTGGGGCCAATGCCGCGGCCAGTGGTGCCGATCTTGGCGTTACCGGCTTTCTCTTTGGCGGCTTCACGGGCCACGTCCAGCGCGACGTGGTAAGGCAGGATCAGCGGGCAGGCTTCGGACACGCGCAGGCGCGAACGAACCTCGACACCGGCTTTTTCCAGACCGGCAATTTCTTCCAGCAGCTTGGGCACGGACAGCACCACACCGTTACCGATGTAACACTTGACACCCGGGCGCATGATGCCGCTGGGGATCAGGTGCAGCGCGGTCTTGACACCATTGATGACCAGGGTGTGGCCTGCATTGTGGCCACCCTGGAAGCGCACCACGCCTGTAGCCGTTTCGGTGAGCCAGTCCACCAGTTTGCCTTTGCCTTCGTCACCCCATTGGGTACCGACGACCACTACATTGCGTCCTTGAGTCTTGTTCATCTTCTGTCCAGAAATAGGCATTCACACAGCCTGCACGATCCAGTGGCCGGCAGCATTCAACAATTCACGATCGCACTGAAATTCGTCGATCTCGCTTTCGTGGCCAGGCATGACGCAGACCACGGTTTCACCTCGGTTGCGCAGGCTGGCGATGGCGGCGCGCAGGCCATCATCGTCACCCCAAGGCGCACGAATCGCTGCTTTGAGTGCCAGCGCCGGCACGGCAGACACCAGTTGTTTGAGGTCTACACTGAAGCCCACCGCAGGACGATCGCGCTCCACGCGGTGACCGAACACGGCGCCCACGCCATCGTAGCGACCGCCACGGGCCAGGGCATCGCTGGCCTGGGGTGCGTAAATGGCAAAGCGGATACCGCTGTAGTAAGCGTAGCCACGGGTATCAGCAAGGTCAAAACTGAGCTGCACATCCCCGACCCGGCTAGCCAGCCAGCGCAACTGCTCCAAAGCAGTCTGAATTTCAGGCCATGGTGGCAACACTTCGCTGGCACGGTCAAGCACAGTGATGTCTCCATACAGCTGAGGCAAGGCCTGCAGCGCAGCAGCAACTTCTGGGTCAAATCCTGCCGTCAGCGTCTTCAGGCTACTGCTGTCCTTGATGGACAAGGCCTGCTGAATGGCATGGCGTTGCACGGCGCTGGCTTGCTGTCGATCGAGCAAGGCCGTCACAATGCGGGCATCCGCCAGATCCACTTGGAGGGCTTGAACACGTGCAGCGCGCAGGCTGGCCTGAGCCAATTCCAGAATCTCAAGATCAGCCTCCATGCCCCGGTGGCCGTAGATTTCCGCACCCAGCTGCAGCGGCTCGCGCGTGGCATGCGGACGATCCGGACGAGTATGCACAACCGGGCCGCAATAGCACAACCGGGTGACCGCGCTACGCCCGAGAAGGTGCGCGTCAATTCGTGCGACTTGCGGCGTCGTGTCGGCGCGCAAGCCCAGCGTACGGCCCGAGAGCTGATCGACCAGTTTGAAGGTTTGCAGATCCAGCGCCTCACCGGTACCGGTGAGCAAGGATTCGATGTGCTCGAGCAAAGGGGGCATCACCAGCTCGTAGCCGTAGCTGCGAGCGGTGTCGAGCAATTCACGTCGGAGTTCTTCGATGTGGCGCGCCTCGGAGGGCAACACATCGGCGATGTGATCCGGTAGGACCCAAGCAGACATTGCAGTATTTGGGGGCTGTTAAAAACGTGATTTTACCGGCTTTGTGCGCCGGTTTAGCCCAACCACCACAAGCCGATCAACCCAAGCAGCACACTAACGAGTCCAAAAAACCGGATTTGACCATCCTGCATCTGCAAAATTTGCCGAAACATCTCGCGCCAGCGCTGTGGCGCGATCATGGGCAGCAGCCCCTCGATGACTAACACCAAGGCCAGTGCGGTCATCCAGGAAGAGGCGTCTGACATCACTTGCGCGCGGGCGCTGCGCTCCCGGCTGAGCGCATGGCTTTGAAGAATTCGGAACTGGACGGGTCAAGCACCATCACGTCCGACTTCTTGGCCAGGCTGGCCTTGTAGGCCTCCAGACTGCGGTAGAACTGCGCAAACTGGGGGTCGCGGCCAAAGGCTTCGCTGTAAATACGCGCAGCCTGGGCATCGCCCTCACCCTTGATTTTTTGCGCATCCCGGTAGGCGTTAGCCACAGTCACTTCGCGCTGGCGATCGGCATCAGCGCGGATTTTTTCGCCTTCTGCAGCACCTGTGGAGCGTAGCTCATTGGCCACGCGCTTGCGCTCGGCTTCCATGCGTCGGTAGACGGATTCGGTGATGGTGTCAGCATAGTCAGCGCGCGTGACGCGCACGTCAATGATGTCGACACCCCAGGGTTTGGCGCCTTTGACCACATCAAGCACGGCCTGCTTGACATCGCCCATCAACTCTTCACGTTTGCTCGAGAGCAGGTCCTTCACGGTGCGCTTGTTGATCTCTTCCTGGAAAGCGTTGCGGACCACACGGTTGAGCTGACTGGCGCCTGCTTTTTCGTCGAGACCGACGTTGCGGATGTAGGCCAGCGGGTCAGTGATGCGCCAGCGGACATACCAGTCGACCACGACACGTTGTTTTTCAGCCGTGAGCATGGGCTCGGTATCCGCGCTGTCGAGGGAGAGCAGCCGCTTGTCGATGTAATTGACGTTTTGCAGCGGCGGCGGCAGCTTGAAATGCAGGCCAGGCTCGGTGATGACACTCTTGATTTGCCCCAGGGCATAGACCACGCCAAACTGACGCTGGTCCACCACAAAAACCATTGAAGACAGGATCAGCAGACCCAGCAAGAGAGAGGAAACAAAAAGTCCAAGTCGATTCATGATGTCATTTCTCCTCAGCGCACGTCACGTGAGCGGGCGTTATCGCGCGAGCGTGTGTCGCCGCTCATGGCCGGCGGGAGTTCAACCGAGGGGACAGGCGCTGCAACAGCTGGCGCTGAGCCGTTGGCGGCAGGCGCGGCGCTGACTTGCTGCATGATTTTGTCCAGCGGCAGGTACAACAGATTGGAGCCCTGCTTGCTGTCGACAACCACCTTGCTGACGCTGCTGTAGATCTGCTGCATGGTGTCGATGTACATGCGGTCGCGCGTCACTTGCGGCGCCTTTTGATACTCGGGCAAGATGGTCTTGAAGCGCTGGGCGTCACCTTCGGCCTGCGCCACGATACGATCCTTGTAGGCCTGTGCTTCTTCCTTCAGGCGTGAAGCCGAGCCGGTGGCGCGAGGAATCACATCGTTGGCATAAGCCTCAGCCTCATTCTTGGCACGTTCACGCTCCTGACCAGCTTTGAGCACATCGTCAAACGAAGCCTGCACCTGCTCAGGTGGGCGGACACCACCTTGTTGCAGGTTGATGCCTACGATTTCAATACCCACGTTGTAGCGATCAAGAATGGACTGCATCAGCTCACGCACACGCGGGCCAATCTGGTCGCGCTCTTCGGCCAAAGCGGAATCCATTTTCATTTTGCCGACAACCTCGCGTACAGCAGTTTCAGCCGCCTGCACCACGGCCTCAGTGGGGTTCTTGCTTTCGAACAAGTAGGCACGCGCATCGCTGAGGCGGTACTGCACAGCAAACTTGATTTCGACAATGTTTTCGTCCTCGGTCAACATGGCCGAGTCACGCAAGCCCGTGGCCTTGACCACGTTATCGCGACCAATGTCAATCGAACGGATCTGGGATACATACACCAGCTCGTGGCGCTGAATGGGATATGGCAAACGCCAGTTGATACCGGCGCCTACGGTCGAGTTGTACTTGCCGAACTGCGTGATGACAGCTTGCTGACCTTCCTGGACGATGAAAAAGCCTGTGCCCAACCAGACCAAGACACCCGCCCCCACCAAAACCCCAGCGCCGATGTTGCGCATGAAGGCCGGGATTTGCGGGCCTTGCCCACCACCGCCACCATAGCCTCCACCCCCCGGGCCGCGCGGACCGGAACCGCCGGACTTGTTGCCAAACACCTGACCGAGTTTGCGGTTGAAATCGCGCCAAAGTTCGTCCAGGTCAGGAGGACCTTGGGTAGAGCCACCCTGCCCTGCACCCGGACGTTGGGGTTGATGCGGCTGGGGCTGCTGGGGTTGAGACGAAGGCTCCTGGCTGGGCTCTTGCGGCCTGGTGTCATCCGCCTGACGCGGTGCGTCCTCATCTGAACGGCCCCAACGAGGGTCATTGAGGTTGTAGACGGCCTGGGCTTGCTTGGGCTGCCAAGGCCAACGCAGTGCAATTTTTTTCATGGTCATGACCTCATTGTGCCCAAAGTCAAATTCAATTCCCGAATTCATCCCCTGAAGACCCGGGTAAATCACGGGGATCGCGTTGCTCGTCCCCTGATGCGTTGGGGGAGTCGTCGCGGACAATTTCAGCCAGAGCCTGCCGGAGCAAAGCCAGGCCTTCACCGCTTTGGGCGCTGACAAACACCCGATCGATCTGGCGTCCGTCAACCTCGTAATGGTCACGTTGGGCATGAGGCTGACTCCCCTCCGGTAACGCATCGCATTTGTTGAAGACCAGCAGCTGGGGGACGTCTTGCGCACCAATTTCGTGCAAAACACGTTGCACTTCCTGAAGCTGCTCGGGCCAGTTGGGGTTGGAAGCATCCACCACATGCAGCAGCAAGTCGGCATCTGCAGCCTCTTGAAGCGTGGCTTCGAAAGCCTCGACCAGGCCGTGTGGCAAGTCGCGGATGAACCCTACAGTGTCTGACAAAGACACCGAACGGCCCGCCTCGCCGAGGTAGAGCTGGCGCGTGGTGGTGTCCAGCGTGGCGAACAGCTGGTCAGCCGCATATGCACGCGCTTTGACGAGCGCATTGAACAAGGTGGATTTGCCCGCGTTGGTGTAGCCCACCAGTGACATCATGAAAGCCTGTCTGCGCTCGCGCTGGCGGCGCTGGGTGTGACGCTGCTTCTTTACCTTGCCCAAACGCTCCTTGGTGCGTTTGATGGCCTCACCAATCATTCGGCGATCCAGCTCAATCTGGGTTTCGCCAGGGCCGCCACGCAAACCAATACCACCGGTCTGGCGCTCCAGGTGTGTCCAGCGGCGAACCAAGCGGGTGCTCAGGTACTGCAGTCGTGCTAGTTCGACCTGGAGTTTGCCTTCATGGCTGCGAGCTCGCTGAGCGAAGATTTCCAGAATCAACAAGGTACGGTCGTTGACCGCCAGACCCATGTGACGCTCGAGATTGCGCTGCTGAGCCGGGCTCAAGGACTGGTCAAACAGCACTTCACTGGCACCGTGCATGAGGGCCAGTTCCTTGATTTCGTCGGCCTTGCCCGAACCCACAAACAAAGCCGGGTCTGGCGCCCTGCGTTTGCACGTGATGTGAGCCACGGGTTGCAAACCGGCTGTCTGGGCCAACTGTGAGAGTTCCGACAACTCGGCATCAAAATGGGGAAGCCCAAAGTCAACGCCGACCAGGATGGTCGGCGCTGCGGTCTTGGAAGAAGACTCGGAGGTCAATGCTTTAGGCTTGCTCAGGCTTGCTCAGCAGCTTCATCGCCAGCGGCCAGGTTCACGGCACGGCCAGGAACGATGGTGGAGATGGCGTGCTTGTAAACCATCTGGGTCACAGTGTTGCGCAGCAGTACCACATATTGATCGAAAGACTCGATCTGGCCTTGCAGTTTGATGCCGTTGACCAGGTAGATGGAGACCGGTACATGCTCGCGGCGCAGGGCATTGAGGAAGGGGTCTTGAAGGAGTTGGCCTTTGTTGCTCACGATATTCTCCGTGTTCCGAAATGGTTAAGGAACCCCGACCTTACCACACTGCCTGCGCAGCAAAGTCGGAGCAAAAACTCACGCTTTGTCTGCGTAGGGGTTGTCCGAGGTTTTCATCTCGATGCGCAGCGGCGTGCCCACCAGATTGAAGGCTTTGCGAAAGCGTCCTTCCAGGAAACGCTTGTAGGCCTCGGTCACATGTTCGAGCGAATTGCCATGGATCACGATAACCGGCGGGTTCATGCCACCCTGGTGCGCATAGCGCAGCTTGGGTCGGAACATGCCGGTTTTCTTGGGCGTTTGGTACTGCACAGCTTCCAACAGCAAACGTGTGAGCACCGGCGTCGTCATCTTGCAGGTGGCCGCCTTGTGCGCCTGGGCGATGGATGCCCACAAAGGACCCAGTCCCTGGCGCTTCTTGGCCGAGATGAAATGCAGATTGGCAAACTTAAGAAAGCCCAATCGCGTCTCGATGGAGCGTTGCACCAGCTGACGCTGGTATTCGTCCACCGCATCCCATTTGTTGACGGCCAACACCACAGCGCGGCCGCTGTCGAGAACGAAGCCGGCAATGTGCGCATCCTGATCGGTCACGCCTTGTGTCGCATCAATGAGCAAGAGCACCACGTTTGCAGACTCGATGGCCTGCAGCGTCTTGACCACCGAGAACTTTTCAATCGCCTCAAAAACCTTGCCTTTGCGGCGAAGACCGGCCGTGTCGATCAGTTCAAACTTTTGACCATTGCGCTCAAAAGGTACGGAGATCGCGTCCCGGGTGGTACCTGGCATGTCAAAAGCCACCAGGCGTTCTTCGCCCAGCCAGGTGTTGATCAGTGTGGATTTTCCGGCATTCGGGCGTCCAGCCACGGCGAGCTTGATGACGGAGGGGTCTTCTTCAATTTCCTCGGCTTCATCAGGCAGGTCCAGTTGATCCAGCGCATGCTCGAGCAAGCCACGCATGCCCTGTCCGTGCGCCGCAGACACGGGCAAAACCTCGCCCAAACCCAGCTCGTAGAACTCAACCAGCTGGACGCCTTCTTTCATGCCTTCGGCCTTGTTGGCGACCAGCAAACAGGGTTTGCCAATGCGACGCAGGTAGTTGGCAATGTCGTGGTCCTGGGCAGACAGACCCAAGCGGGCATCCACCACAAAAATCACCACATCGGCTTCCGCCACGGCTTGCTGGGTCTGGCGCGCCATTTCCTTGTAGATGCCGCTGCTGGCATCGGGCTCGAAACCACCGGTATCGATCACAATGAATTCGCGCTTGCCCAGGCGACCTTGGCCGTAATGGCGGTCACGTGTGAGGCCAGCAAAATCAGCCACGATGGCATCCCGGCTCTTGGTGAGTCGGTTGAACATCGTGGATTTCCCCACATTGGGGCGGCCCACCAGGGCCAAAACGGGTTTCACTTATTTGTTCCGATCATTGGGCCTTGAATGCCCTCACCTGGCCTTGGCGAGTCACCACCACCAGGGTCTGCCCCACCTGCACGGGGGCCATGGCGATGGCTGAACCATCCGTGCTCAGTCGTTGCAGCACATGCCCATCCTTGCGAGAGAGGAAATGCACATAGCCCTGCGCATCACCTACCACCACCGAGCGTCCTAGCACCAAAGGTGCGGTCAGACCGCGAAAACGCAGACTGTCATTGGTCCATCCCGTTTGGCCATCAGCGCGGGAAAGCGACTGCACCTTGCCATCTGATTCGACAGCGTAAACATGGGTGGCGTCCATGCCCAAACCCTGATGGCCCTGCGCAGGCTTGCTCCAGAGTGTGCGGGCTGTTGCCGTATCCACACAGGCCACTGCAGACTGGAAAGCTCGCGCGCAAACGGTTTGTCCGTCACGCGCCGCTTGGTTGACCAGGTCCACCAGACGCTCGACCTCGTTGGTGCCACGCACGGAACCCACCGCCACTTCCCATTGGACGCGGCCCTGGTCCGGGTCAATCGCCAACATGCGGCCACCCAAACCTGCAATCAAGGTGTTGCCCACGGGCATGAGCAGGCCAGCCTGGCGTAACACCAGTGCGTCGGAGGCGCGGTGCTCGTAGCGCCACAGTTCACGCCCCGTGGCACCGTCCAGCGCCGTCACAGCGCGGTCTGCAGTCATCACAAACACACGACCGCCAGCCACCAAAGGCACCGTCAGGGTCGATGCCGGCAAAGCACGCTTCCACAGCACCTTGCCTGCTTGAAGGGTCAGCACTTCGTTGCGGTTATTGACCACAGCAAAACGCTCGCCATCACCACCCACACCTGCCTGAACAGGGGCATCGAGCTGGAGTTGCCAGACCACCTGCCCCTTGTCCCCATCGAGCAAGACCACACGTCCTGCACTGGAGGCCAGCGCGATACGCTGACCGTGGACAGTAGCAGACAGCGGCCCGGTGATGCCGCCCAAGTCAAACGACCAAGCTTGAGCGATGTCGAATTCGGCTTTGAATGCAGAAAGTGCTGTCGGCTCGGGTCTGGAGGGCGTACTCGAGCATGCCACCAGACCGGCACAGGCCAGTGCGGCGACAGAAAGCATCAGGCGGGTTTTCACGATTGACTCTCCTTGCCGGCCGTCGGCTCGGCGCCCAAGGCATTGAGCTTGGCTTGCAGCAAACGGCGGTACTGGATGTTTTGTGGCAATTGCGCCCAGGCCTTCTGGTAGGCGGCCACAGCTTCGGCCTGTTTACCCTGGAGCTGCAGCACATCGCCCTGCATGTCTGAGGCCAGGCCTTGCATGGCTTCGCTCACACCCTTGAGTTGTTCCAGGGCCTGATCGTATTGCTTATCTTGCATGGCCTGGCTGGCCAGTCGCAGACGCGCCACATCGGCATAAGCGGGGTCAGAGGCTTTTTGCACCAGCCAGCCCCAGGCGGCTTTGGCCTCGGTTGCTTTACCTTGATCGGCAAAGGCCTTGGCCACCAGCTGGGTGGCTTGCTGGGCTTGCATGCTGCTGGCAAAGCGTTCCTGCATATCGCTCAGGCTGCGTTGCATGCGCTGGGCATCTCGTGAGGCCACAGATCGCTCCACTTCGTCGTACAAAACCGATGCCTTAGTGGCTTGGCTTTGGCGCCAATACTCATAGATAGCTGCACCTTTAGCAGGGGCTCCCCTACCAGCCAAATAATTAAAACCATTCCAAGCTAAAAAGCTGCCAAGAATAGCGAGCATGATCCAGGAAATCAAGTTGCCATAGGTGTTCCAGAAATGCTTGAGCTCTGCAAGCTGTTCTTGTTCTTCCAGGTCGAGATGCGTTGCCATGGGTAAGTGTTCCTGTAAGTGTTCAGAGCAATGTCAGACGGATTTTAGGCTGGCCGCCCAGTCAGGCACCGCATCCAGGCGCTCGGTGCGCTGAACGCCCTGCCCGTCGCGAAGCGATTTAACGGTCACTTCGCCTCGGGCCAACTCATCGGCGCCAAAAATGAGGCCAAAAGCAGCACCGCTGGCGTCTGCTTTTTTGAACTGCGACTTCATCGAGCCCATGCCTTCGCCGGTGCCTGCATGCATTTGAGCCGACACGCCTGCCGCGCGCAGCACCTGCAGAGTCTTGATGGCCAGCGGCAAAGCTGCTGCATCGGGGATGATGGCGTAAACGTCGGGCACCGGAGCATCCAGCGCCTCGCCCTGTTCCTTGATGAGTTCGAGCACGCGCTCGACACCCAACGCCCAACCCACGGCCGGAGCGGGTTTGCCACCCACCTGCTCGATCAGGTAGTCGTACCGACCACCGCCACAGATGGTGCCCTGCGAACCCAGGCTTTCGGTGATGAACTCGAACACCGTGAGGTTGTAGTAATCCATGCCGCGCACCAGGCGCGGGTTGATGCGGTAGGTCACGCCGTTGGCTTCGAGAATGGCCTTGACCGCATTGAAGTGCGCGAGCGACGCTTCGCCCAGAAAGTCCAGCAGCTGGGGGGCCGACTCAACCACGGGCCCCATGGCCGGGTTCTTGGTGTCCAGGATGCGCAGCGGATTGCTGTGCAGGCGGCGCTTGGCGTCTTCGTCCAGCAGCTCGGCGTGTTGCTCAAAGTGGGCAATCAGGGCGGCGCGGTGCGCCTTGCGTTCGTCGGGCTGGCCCAGGCTGTTGAGCTCCAGACGCACGTCTTTGAGGCCCAGCTGTTTCCACAGGTCGTTGGCCAGCAGGATCAGTTCGGCGTCCACCTCGGGGCCGCCAAAGCCCAGCACCTCGGCGCCGATCTGGTGGAACTGGCGGTAGCGGCCGCGCTGCGGGCGCTCGTGGCGGAACATGGGGCCCATGTAATACAGCCGCTTGCCACCTTCGTAGAGCAGGTTGTGTTCGACCACGGCGCGCACAAGCCCTGCCGTCCCTTCCGGGCGCAGGGTCAGCTGCTCGCCGTTCAAGCGGTCTTCAAAGGAGTACATTTCCTTTTCGACGATGTCGGTCACCTCGCCCAAGCCGCGCACAAACAAGGCCGTGGGTTCGACAATGGGCAGGCGCACGTTGCGGTAGGCGTAGCGGGCCATCAGGGCGCGCACGCGCTCTTCGAGCCATTCCCAGCGCGCCGAATCGGGCGGCAGGATGTCGTTCATGCCTTTCACGCCCACCAGTTTCTGGGCCTTGGGCTGTTTGGTGTTCTCTGTCATGGAGGGGGTCAGGCCTTGGCCGCGCCAAAGCGGTTTTCAATGTAGTTTTCAACAATGCGCTGGAATTCCTGGGCAATGCCCTCCCCGCGCAGCGTCATGCGTTTTTCGCCGTCGATGAACACCGGCGCGGCAGGTGCCTCGCCAGTGCCGGGCAGGCTGATGCCGATGTCGGCGTGCTTGCTCTCGCCGGGGCCGTTGACGATGCAGCCCATCACGGCCACTTTCATGTTCTCAACCCCAGGATACTTGCCGCGCCAGACGGGCATCTGAGCGCGCAGGAAGTCGTCGATCTGCTTGGCCAATTCCTGGAAGGTGGTGCTGGTCGTGCGGCCGCAACCGGGGCAGGCGGTGACGCTGGGCACAAACACACGCAAGCCCAGCGACTGCAGGATTTCGGAGGCGATCACCACCTCTTGCGTGCGCGACTCGCCCGGCTGGGGCGTGAGCGAGACGCGGATGGTGTCGCCAATGCCTTCCTGCAGCAGGATGGACAAAGCTGTAGCAGAAGCCACGGTGCCTTTGGTGCCCATGCCCGCTTCGGTCAGGCCCAGGTGCAGCGGATAGTCGCAACGGCGAGCCAGCTCGCGGTAAACCGCAATCAGATCCTGCACACCCGAAACCTTGCACGACAGGGCGATCTGTGCACCGTCCATGCCCATGGCTTCGGCGCGCTGGGCCGAGCCAATCGCCGACTGGATCAGCGCCTCGTACATGACCTGGCGGCCTTCAAAGGGCTGGGCACGGCGACTGTTGACGTCCATCAGCTCGGCGAGCAGTTCCTGATCGAGACTGCCCCAATTCACGCCGATGCGGATGGGTTTGCCCCACTTCTGCGCCGCCTCGATCATCTGGCCAAACTGCACATCGCGCTTGTCGCCCTTGCCCACATTGCCGGGGTTGATGCGGTACTTGGACAGGGTCTCGGCACAGGCCGGGTAATCGGTCAGCAGGCGGTGGCCGTTGTAGTGGAAGTCACCGATTAGGGGCACATCAATGCCCATCTTGTCGAGCTGCTCGCGGATATGCGGCACCGCTTGGGCAGCTTCAGGCGTGTTGACGGTGATGCGCACCATCTCGGAGCCGGCCAAGGCCAGCTCCTTGACCTGGATGGCGGTGCCGATCACATCCACCGTGTCGGTGTTGGTCATGGACTGCACACGCACGGGCGCTGCGCCACCCACCGTCACGATACGGCTGCCCCAGACCACACGCGATTGTCGACTCTGGCGAACCTGAGGTTGCGACAGGGCAATGGCTTGCTGTGCGTCACTCATGGCTGGCCTTTTGGATCGCTCGCCGCAGCTGCAGGTGGAACCGGAATGGTCACTGTCACTGGCAGCGTCACCGGGGCTGCCGCGTTAGCCGACGACGCGTCCGTCGGCGTTGGCGCCACCGGCTCGGTGACAGATGGAGCCGGCATCACGGCAGGTGGCACAACCTCTGGCGCAGACGTGGACGCAGGTTGACGCAAGAACCCGTAAACCCCGCCTGCCACAAGGACAGCCAAAAGCAACGCCACCCACTTGCCCCAGGCAAAACCTCGACCGTGGAACAAGCCGCCGAGCTGAGGAGCATCGGCTTGGCCCAGGCTGTCTTTTTGCGGTCCCAAACGCGTGACGTTGCCTGGCAGCAAGTCCAGCGCAGGCTGCGGTTCGACATTCAAGTGACGGCAGATGGTGACGGTCAAACTGCGCACAAAGGCTGTACCCATGAGTTGGTCGTGCTGATCGGCCTCGAGCGCCTGCAGTTGGCGCACAGGCACCTTGATCAGCGCAGACAGCACCCCCAGATCCATACCGGCACGCTCACGTGCCTGGCGCAACCACTGGCCAGCACTCAAGGGCAAAGCAGGCGCTGAGCCTGCGATTTCGGATGTTGTGTATTGCTCGTCCATGCGACTCATTGTGAAGGATCTTTGGCCGAGGCCGAAGAGGAAGACAAAGGCGTGAAGCGAATCACCTGTTCCTGCGCCTGGCGCTGGGTGCTCATGCGCTCTTGCACACGTGTTCGGTCGCGGACATCGCCAGCGAGTTGACCGCAGGCAGCATCAATATCGTCACCACGTGTCTTGCGCACGGTGGTCACGATGCCGGCATCGAGCAGCGTTTTAGCAAACTCTTGCACACGTGCTTGTGGCGATCGGTGCAGGCCTGAGGCAGGAAACGGGTTAAAGGGAATCAGGTTGAACTTGCAGCGCAAGCCTTGATGGCCATGGCGTTGCACCAGTTCGATCAGCTGGCGGGCATGTTCGGGCTGGTCATTGACGCCATCAAGCATGCAGTATTCGAAAGTGATGAAGTCCCGCGGGGCATGTGCCAAATAACGCTCACATGCCTGCAGTAACTCATCTATAGGATATTTACGGTTGAGCGGCACCAACACATCGCGCAAGGCATCGTTGGGGGCGTGCAAAGACACGGCCAGTGCCACAGGGCAGTCCTGCGCAAGCCGGTCGATCATGGGCACCACACCCGAAGTCGACACCGTCACACGACGACGCGAGAGCCCATAACCATGATCGTCGAGCATCGCCTTGAGGGCGGGCACCAGTGCAGAGTAGTTTTGAAGCGGCTCGCCCATGCCCATCATGACGACATTGGAGATGACGCGCTCTTCGGTGTTGAGGTGCTTGCGCAGGAAGTGTTCGGCAAACCACAGCTGCGCCAGAATCTCGGCGGTACTCAGGTTGCGGCTGAAACCCTGGTGTCCGGTAGAGCAAAAACGGCACCCTACGGCACAGCCCGCTTGCGACGACACGCACAGCGTGCCCCGGTCATCCTCAGGAATGAACACCGACTCGACGGCATTGCCGTCCCCCACATCAAACAGCCATTTGATGGTCCCGTCTGCCGAGATGTGCTGTGTGAGCACCGGCAAAGCAGCAATGTGGGCAGTGGTTTTGAGTTTTTCGCGCAGTGACTTGGCCAGATCGCTCATCTGGTCAAAATCAGAAGCGCCTCGCTGGTGAATCCAGCGAAAGAGCTGCGTGGCCCGGAAGCGCTTTTCGCCCAGACCCTCGCAAAAAACGGCCAAACCTTCCAGGTCAAAGTCGAGAAGGTTGGCCGTCATAAGGCTACAGCGTCGCGAAGTCGCGACAGGCTCAGCGGGAGTAAACGTTCATGCCGGGGAAGAAGAAGCCAACTTCCACAGCAGCGGTTTCGGGAGCGTCAGAGCCATGCACGGCGTTGGCATCGATGCTGTCAGCGAAGTCAGCGCGGATGGTGCCAGGAGCAGCTTTCTTGGGGTCGGTGGCGCCCATCAGGTCACGGTTTTTGGCGATGGCACCTTCGCCTTCCAGAGCCTGGATCATGACGGGGCCGGAGACCATGAAGTCCACCAGATCCTTGAAGAAAGGACGCTCTTTGTGCACAGCGTAGAACTGCTCGGCTTCACCGCGGGAGAGGTGGGCCATCTTGGCAGCCACAACCTTCAGGCCAGCAGCTTCAAAGCGGGCGTAGATCTGACCGATCACGTTTTTGGCCACTGCGTCGGGCTTGATGATGGAGAGGGTGCGTTCGATTGCCATGATGATTTCCTGTAATGGATAAAAAGAGAAGGGTTTGCCAAGTAGCAAAGCCCCCTATTTTAACCCGACAGGCAAGATCTGTCGGGTTGAAAACAAAGGAATCAGCGTCCGCCGCGACGGCTTTTGTTTTGCCGGGCACCTTGGCGGTGACGCTGCAGGCTGTCTGCCCCAATGTAGCCTTGCGAGGTCTGCATCGGATCCGGTTGCGAACGACCAGCGCCCTTGCCGCCAGTTTTACCCCCGGCCTTTGCGCCACGGGCACCTGGGGTTTTGCGGCCTGCCGGTGGCAAGGCGGTGCCAGGTGTACCCGCAAACATGCCTCTCGGCCCACCCTGACGTGAGTTGCTGCGGCGGCGCGCAGGCACAGCACCCTCTTGTTCCGGGCGAGGCGGGCGTGGGGTGCCTGAAGCCTTCATCAGGGCCTGAATATCCCCTTCGTCGAGCTCGATCCAGCCGCCGCGGCGCAGGCCATGGGGCAAAACCATGGCGCCATAGCGCACCCGAATCAGACGACTGACAGCGTGACCCACCGCTTCCATCATGCGACGCACCTCACGGTTGCGACCTTCGGAGATCGTGACACGATACCAGCAGTTGGCGCCTTCGCCACCGCCGTCTTCAATGCTGCTGAACTGGGCAAACCCATCATCCAGTTGAACGCCATCCAGCAAACGGGCTTTTTCATCATTGCTGAGGGCGCCCAGTACACGTACGGCGTATTCGCGCTCCAGACCGAAACGCGGATGCATCAGTCGGTTGGCCAATTCGCCCGAGCTGGTGAAGAGCAACAAGCCCTCGGTGTTCAGGTCCAGACGCCCCACCGACTGCCACTTGCCCTGCTGAAGACGGGGCAACTTGCGAAACACGCTGGGCCGGTTTTGCGGGTCATCGTGCGAAACGATCTCACCGGCAGGCTTGTGATACGCAATCACGCGCGCAGGCGGCGGTGCGATGCGCACGCGAATGGGCTTGCCGTTGACCTTGATGAGGTCACCATACTGGATACGCTGACCCACATGCGCGGGCTCGTTATTGACAGAAATGCGGCCTTGAAGAATGAGCTCTTCCATTTCCAGGCGTGAGCCCATCCCGGCTTGCGCCAGAACTTTGTGCAGTTTGGGGGAGTCCGCCTGGGGAGCCAAGACCCGTTTACCCGTCAACTCGAGGGGGGCGTCGGATTCCTGTTCTTGGTCGAACTGACCTGAAACAACCTCCGAGATGTCCACGGCATGGTAGCCCTGAGCGCGCTGAGCAGATGCCTTGGGTGCACGCACGGAGGAAGTCTGTGGGTCGACCTGCGCTTGCAGACCGTCATCGTCGATGTGTTTGTTGGCGCTCATCAAGAGGCATCCTGTGGTGGTGTAGGTTCAGACGCACCCGACAGTTCGGGTTGGTCTTGCTGCACTTGCTCGATGGCTTCTTCCAGCGACAAGGCAGGCTGCAGTGGCAATTGGTCGTCTTGCGCAGAAACCAGACCCGCAAAAGCATCGGCCTGATCCTGCATTTGACCGAGCATGGGCAATTGATCGAGAGAGGCTAAGCCCAGATCATCCAGAAACTGTCGTGTGGTGGCGTACAAACCTGGCCGCCCCACGGTTTCCCGGTGGCCAATGACTTCCACCCAGCCACGATCTTCCAGTTGCTTGATCACCTGGGTGTTGATGGTCACCCCACGGATGTCTTCCATGTCGCCGCGCGTCACAGGCTGACGGTAAGCAATGATGGCCAGGGTCTCCAACGCCGCACGGGTGTACTTGGGCGGTTTTTCCGGATGCAGGCGATCGAGGTACTCACGCATCTGCGGTTTGCTCTGAAAACGCCAGCCACTGGCCACTGCCACCAACTCCAGTCCACGCTCGGACCACTCCTGCTGGAGCGCCTGAAGCATCGTGCGCAGAGTATCGGCACCCAGTTCATCAGCAAACAGGGTCCGCATGTCCCGCAGGGTCAAGGGCATGCTCGAGCACAGCAAGGCTGTTTCGAGGATGCGTTTGGCTTGCACCGTGTTCATGTTGAATATTCCGGACAAAAGGCCATGAAGTGGCCATTGAAAAAGTCGTCACGGCGAGGATGGCGCAAGGTTTGCGCGATCAGGGCCGCAGGGTCAATCCACCCGGGGCCGACGTGTGGCTCAATTGTAACGAAGTCCCAGCGCCTGCAAGGTTTGCTCGATGTCCGCGGGTGGTGCTGCCTCAAAGGCCAGGGCCTGCCCTGTGATCGGATGCTCAAAAGCCAGCTTCCATGCATGCAGGGCCTGACGGTTCAGCCCACCAGCAGTAACGCCGCCGTACAAGGCATCGGCCACCAGGGGGTGACCGAGGTGTGCCATGTGCACCCGAATCTGGTGGGTGCGCCCTGTGTGCAAGCTGCACAGCACCAGACAATGGTGATCGTTCTGATCCAGGCAGCGAATCGTGGTGCGCGCCTCCTTGCCAGGCTGGCGCTGCAGATCCACGGCCGCCATGCGCAGGCGGTTTTGCGGGTCACGCCCGATACCCGCCGTCACCTCCCGCTCGGTCACGCTGCCCCAGCGCCCTTGACCAATGGCCAGGTATTGGCGCTTGACTTCGCGGGCAGCGATGCATTGCACCAGCGCGTCCATGGCCTGGCGCGTGCGCGCCACCACCATCAAGCCACTGGTGTCCTTGTCCAGACGGTGCACGATGCCTGCGCGAGGCAGCGTAGCCGCCTGACTGTCCAGGGCCAGCAAGCCGTTGAGCAAGGTGCCGCGCCAGTTGCCCGGGGCCGGGTGCACCACAAGACCGGCAGGTTTGTGAATCACCCGCAAGTGCTCATCCTCGTACACCACCTGCAAGTCCATAGGCTCGGGCACAAAGGCCTGGGACTGCGGGGTCGGTCGCATGAGCAGCACCAACTTCTGCCCCAGACGCACCTTGGCCGAGGGCTTGGTTTGCGCCTGCCCATCCACACACAGGTCGCCCTGCGCAATGAGCTGCTGGAGGTAACTGCGCGAAAACTCGGGCACCCCTTCGGCCAGCGCCTTGTCCAGACGCATGCCATGCAGGCTGGCGTCCACCCGCAACTCGCGGATTTCACTGTCTGCGGGCAGGTCTTCTTCGTCCTGAGCAACGGGGGCGGTCGATATAATCAATTGGAGTAACGCTTTTCTGTAAGGCCTGTGATGCAACGCTCCCGATTATCCGTGCTTGGCACCAGCTCCCTCCTGGCTTTGAGCCTGACCTTGGGCGCCTGCTCGAGCACCCCCAAGGACATCACTGCGGGCTGGTCCCCTGAACGCATCTACAGCGAAGCCCGCGACGAGGTCAACGCAGGCGCTTGGGACAAGGCCATCGGCCTGTTTGAAAAGCTCGAAGGTCGTGCCGCCGGCACACCTTTGGCCCAGCAGGCCCAAGTTGAAAAGGCCTTTGCACAGTACCGTAACGGCGACAAGCCCCAGGCTTTGGCCACGCTGGACCGCTTCATTCGCCTGCACCCGGCCAGCCCCGGCGTGGACTACGCGCTCTACCTCAAGGGACTGGTGAATTTCAACGGCAACACCGGTCTGTTCTCTTTCATCACCAGCCAGGACCTGTCCGAGCGAGACCAGAAAGCCGCCAAGGACGCTTACGAGTCCTTCAAGGAACTGACGAACCGCTTCCCCGATTCCAAATACACGCCTGACGCTCGCCAGCGTATGGTCTATATCGTCAATTCGCTGGCGGCCTACGAAGTGCATGTCGCACGTTACTACGCCTCGCGCGGCGCCCACGTCGCCGCTGTCAACCGGGCCCAGCAAGCCATCTCCGAGTACCAGGGCGTGCCAGCTGTTGAGGAAGCTCTGGCCATTCTGGTCAGCTCCTACGACGCGATGGGCATGCCTCAACTGCGCGACGATGCCCAGCGCATCCTGGAAAAAAACTACCCCGGCTCACGCTTTCTCAAGTCCAACCAGGACCAGGTCAAAGCCAAGAGTTCGTGGTGGAAGTTCTGGTGATGTCCGCCAAGGCCGATTCAAAGGCCTGAGCATTGGGCAGCCTGCGCATAGGCGGCAAGGCTCGCATCAGTCGCTTGCCGTAGGACATCTGAACCAGACGCGGGTCGCCAATCAGCAAAATCCCGCGATCGAGCTCGCTGCGTATCAAACGTCCAGCCCCCTGCTTGAGCGCGACCGCCGCTTCCGGCAACGCATGATCAGCAAATGGACTTTTGCCCTGCCCCTGCAGACGCTCGCTGCGTGCCTGCACCAAAGGGTCACCCGGCGGGGGGAAAGGCAACTTGTCGATCACCACCAGCTGCAGGGCCTCGCCAGGGACATCAAACCCTTCCCAGAAACTGGCGGATCCGACCAGCACCAAGCCCTTGTCGCCCGACTCGATGGCCTGGCGAAAACGCTCCATCAATTTGCGCTTAGGCCACTCCCCCTGCACCAGCACTTCCAAGCCTGAATCATCGGACAGGCGTGTGCGCAGCCACTCGCCAATGGTGCGCATGGCCGACAAGGTGGTGGTCAGGACCAGCGTGCGTCCCCGCAAGGCCCGCGCGCCCTGCTCTGCCCAGAGTGCAACTTGCTCACTGTGGCCGGGATCCTGGGGGCGAACCATGTCAGGCGGGACAAACAGGCCCGCCTGTTGTTCATAGTCAAACGGGCTGCCGACCTGCATGCAACGCGCTTGCTGCAAGCCACACGGCTCGGTGAACCAGCTCAGCTGGGGATCATCGCCCAGCGTGGCCGAGGTAAAGACCCAGGCCCGCTGCGCCGCTTGTTCCGGCATGGGCTTGACCCAGTCGCCAAAGGCCTGGGCAATGTCCAGAGGTGAATCCATCATGCGCAACTGCGTAGACACTTCCAGCCAGCGCACATGGCCCGATTGCACGGGCTCTGCAAAAGTGGCAAGTTTTTGGCGGCACTGATCGCATCGTTCGCGCAGACGGGCCAGATCGGGGGCCAGCTCTTCAACCGTCTCCAGTGCTTTTTGCAAGCTCTGCAAAGCCTCTTCAACTGCTTGTATCGCGTTGGACCACACCGTTTCGTCCAGCCCCTGTGGCGCCGCATCTTCCCAGCGCAAGCGCACCGACTGACGCCGATGCCCGGCGCTCAAGCGCCAGTCTCGCACGGCTGTTTCCATGGTTCCGGCCAGGCCTTGCCAATCGGCCAGGCCCTTGGCCCACTGCAGGGCCACGCCGATCACATCTCTGGCCAGCTCCAGCAATTGACCAGACGAGATGTGCGAGCCCAGAAAATTCACACCAATCTGGTTGAGTTGGTGCGCTTCGTCAAAGACCGTGATGCCCACATTGGGCAGCAACTCGGCAACTCCACTCTCGCGAACCGCCATGTCTGCAAAAAACAAGTGGTGGTTGATCACCACCAGGTCAGCCGCCATGGCTTCCTTGCGCGCCAGATTAACGTGGCAGGCCTTGTACTTGGGGCACATGGAGCCCAGACAGTTTTCTCGGGTAGAAGTGACCAGTGGCAGAACCGACGACTGCTCGTCCAGCCCAGTGAGCTCTCCCAGATCGCCCGAACGCGTCAAGCGTGACCATTGCTCCACCCGTTGCCAGGCATGGCGCATGCCCGGCTGTTCCAGGGCAAAGCCATGAGGCGCCTGCTCCATGCGGTGCAAGCACAAATAACTGCCCCGCCCTTTGAGCAAGGCCACGCGCAGCGGCAAGCCCAACCACTCCAGCAAGCGCGGAATGTCGCGGGCAAACAGCTGATCCTGCAGCGCCTTGGTGGCCGTCGAGATCAAGGCCCGCTGACCGCTGAGCAAGGTGGGCACCAGATACGCATAGGTTTTACCCACACCGGTCCCCGCCTCCACCACCAGCTGTCCGCCCGTGCTGATGGTTTCGCTGACCGCCTGTGCCATGTCCAGCTGGGCCTGGCGCGGCTGAAAATCCGGCAGGCATTGGCTCAGCAAGCCCTCTGGCCGAAGCACTTGCGCGACGGCCTGTTGCAAATCAGTCAAGTGGGCGCTCCCACCAAAGCGGTCATCACTTGGCCTTGTCCTGCAGGCGTTGCTCACGCTCTTGCAAGCGCAGCTGACGCTCGCGGGCATTGAGCTCGATGAGCTGCGCCTCCACCGGGGCCAGCGCCTTGCGCTGCGCACGGCGCACATCGCGCAGACAATCGTTGACCGCAAAACGTTGCCAGCACTGTTCCTGCAGTTTGGCATGTGCTTGCAGCACCGCCTGCTTTTTTGCCATGACCTCGTTGCGCTGCTGGTCCAGGGCCTGCTGTTCGACGACCGCCGGGGCAGAGCTCTGCTGCGCCTGCACTTGGCCAGCTGCGATCACAAACATCAGGGCAAACAAGTGTGTCTTCATGTCAGTTGCGTGTTGACGGTGCGGTGCTCCAGCGCCAGGAATTCGGCAGACTGCATCTCGTTCAGGCGCGACACGGTGCGCGGAAACTCGTGGGACAAGGGCCCTTCGGTGTAGAGCAGCTCTGGAGCCACTTCGGCGGACAAGATCAGCTTGACCCGGCGGTCATAAAGCACATCGATCAGCCAGGTAAAGCGCCTGGCTTCCGATGCCAGCTTGACAGGCATGGCAGGTACATTGCTCAGCAGCACGGTATGAAACTGGCTGGCAATTTCCAGGTAGTCGTTTTGTGAGCGCGGGCCACCGCACAAGGTCCAGAAATCAAACCAGACGACACCACCGTTGCGCCGGCGCGCCTTGATCTGTCTGGCTTCAATGTGCAGCACCGGTTCTTCGTCGTGTCCACTGGCCAGGCGATCAAAAGCATCCTGCATCTGGGCATCGGCCTGCTCGCCCAATGGAGAGTGATAGAGCTGCACCATCTCCAGCGTACGGCGGCGGTAGTCGGTGCCGTTGTCCACATTGAGCACCTGCATGCGATCGTTGAGTAGCGCAATGGCAGGCAAAATTCTGTCGCGATGCAGGCCGTTGGGATACAGACCATCCGGAATAAAGTTGGAGGTGGTCACAAAACCCACACCGTTATCGAACAAGGCCTGCAGCAATCGGTGCAGGATCATGGCGTCGGTAATGTCGGCCACATGAAACTCATCAAAACAGATGAGTTTGTAGCGCTTGGCCATGCGCTTGCCCAGCTCATCGAGCGGGTTCACCGTCCCTTGCAGGCCCGCAAGTTCGCGATGCACCTCACGCATGAATTCATGAAAGTGCAGCCGGGTCTTGCGCTCAATGGGCACAGCATCATAAAAGCAATCCATCAGGAAACTTTTGCCACGCCCTACCCCACCGTACATGTACACCCCTTTGGGGATTTCCAGACGGTTGATCAGCTTCTTGAGGCGGTTAGAGCGTCGAGCCTTGTACTGCGCCCATTCCAGGGCGCAGCGCTCTAGCGCCTCGATGGCACGCAGCTGCGCGGGATCACTCTGGAAACCGCGTTTTTTCAGCTCTTCTTCGTAAACAGCACGAACAGACATGACTTGAGTCTAAGGCATAAAAAACCCGGGCCAGGCCCGGGTGGAGACTGTGATGAAACCCGAAGGTCCCTCTCACAAGGTTCAGAAATTCAGCGTGCGCTTGTCCACGGCCAGAGCTGCTTCCTTGGTCGCTTCGGACAGCGAGGGGTGGGCGTGGCAGATGCGGGCGATGTCTTCAGCGCTGGCACGGAACTCCATGGCCACCACGGCCTCGGAAATCAGCTCGGAAGCCATCGGGCCCACGATGTGCACGCCCAGGATCTCGTCGGTCTTGGCGTCAGCCAGGAACTTCACCATGCCGGTGGTGTCACCCAGCGCACGGGCACGGCCGTTGGCCAGGAAGGGAAAAGAACCCGCCTTGTACGCCACGCCGTCGGCCTTGAGTTGCTGCTCGGTGCGGCCCACCCAGGCGATCTCGGGGCTGGTGTAGATGACCCAGGGAATGGTGTTGAAGTTGACATGACCGTGCTGGCCAGCCATGCGTTCGGCCACGGCCACGCCCTCTTCCTCGGCCTTGTGGGCCAGCATGGGGCCACGCACCACATCACCCACGGCCCAGATGCCGGGCACGCTGGTGCGGCAATCGCCGTCCACCACAATGGCGCCGCGCTCGTCGAGCTGCAGGCCGACGGCTTCAACGTTCAGGCCATTGGTGTTGGGCACACGGCCAATCGAGACGATCAGCTTGTCAGCGTCCAGCGCCACGGCTTCGCCCTTGGCGTTGGTGTAGTTGACGGTCACGCCCTTCTTGGACTTCTTGATGTCGCCGACCTTCACGCCCAGCTCGATCTTCAGACCCTGCTTGTCAAAAGCCTTCTTGGCTTCCTTGGCGATCTGCTCGTCCACCGCACCCAGGAAGGTGGGCAGGCCTTCAAGGATGGTGACATCCGCGCCCAGACGACGCCAGACCGAGCCCATCTCCAGACCGATCACGCCCGAGCCAATCAGCGCCAGCTTCTTGGGCACCGAACCTACGCGCAGCGCGCCGTCGTTGGAGAGCACGGTTTCTTCGTCAAACGGCACGCCGGGCAAGGCACGAGCGTTGGAGCCGGTGGCGACGATGACCTGCTTGGCCGTGATGGACTCTTCGGTCTTGCCGGCCACCTTGATCTCGTAGCCGCCCTCGGCCTTGCCCACGAAGGAGCCGCGGCCGTGGAAGAAGGTGACCTTGTTCTTCTTGAACAGGTACAGGATGCCGTCGTTGTTTTGTTTGACGACGTTGTCCTTGCGGGCAATCATCTTGGCCACGTCGATCTTGACGTCCTTGGCCGTGA